>Ga0233422_10000107_pt1 | contig 45555 bp, 41 predicted proteins | sample Watercolumn_Mata_2_FD_182724 | JGI IMG/M metagenome (GOLD analysis project Ga0233422, IMG submission 182724) | Freshwater microbial communities from Lake Matano, South Sulawesi, Indonesia - Watercolumn_Matano_2014_110_MG | ecosystem: Environmental > Aquatic > Freshwater > Lake | place...
CCATCCTATGCAGGCATCGTAAATTATATTTGCCTTAACAAATCTATACAACGTGACATAGAGTGAAGCAGAAGGGATTTTTTTCTTTTGGAGCATGAGTTTTTTTCTCAAGCCATCAACATGAGAATATTTCGAAGAACTCATTGTGTGGAGCAATGTTTCCTTAAAGGTCTTCGTGGCAGTAATCTCCCGGATAAGTCACACACATTAATACATATGTGCCATTATTATACAATAATTGCAGTTTTAAAGCAATAAGTACTCTTCTTTTTCAAGTTTGAAAAGGGTTAAAAACCGATGATAACAACAAGGATTTGAAGATTCTAATGAGGATTCTGCATGTATTAAATTGAAAAGGAGTTAAGAGTTTAATGATAGTTTTGCGGTCTATCACAGATAAATTGGAAATTATGTATTCCTTATTTGAAAAAAACGACGTACTATCTTTAGAGTTTGAGTTATAACAATTGAAAAAGTAGTATTAAGGATTCGAACGAAAGGAGATGACAATCTCGAAGCTAAAAGCGTTAATTATTGATGACGATCCCTCCCTCCGACGATTTTCTGAAGTAGTGTTTCAGCGGAATGGATTTGATGTCCAAATTGCTGGCGAAGGATCTGAAGGTATTCAGCAGGCAATTTCTAATCCTCCACATGTAATTATACTCGATATTATGATGGAAGGCTTACATGGATTTGAAGTATGTAAAATGCTTCGAGCAGACTCATCATTGAATAAAACTGCGATCGTCGTCACATCTGGGAAATCGTATAAACCTGATATTGATAAAGCATTAGAATTAGGAGCGGACGCTTATCTCGTAAAACCGTTCTCTCCAAAGGAACTTCTTGATGTCGCAAAACAACATATGAATAAACGTGCGAGTCAATCATGATGAAAATAAAATTTTGGGGAACCCGAGGATCAATTGCATCACCAGGCACTTCAACAGTGAAGTATGGTGGCAATACTTCATGTGTCGAACTGCGTATCGACAAACAAATTTTTATTTTCGACGCAGGCACTGGTATACGTGAACTAGGTCATCAATTGATGAAGGAATTCAAATCACAACAAACGAAGATCCATTTGTTCATCAGCCATACACATTGGGATCATATTCAGGGATTTCCATTTTTTATGCCTGCTTATAGCAAAAATTTCCAAATAGTTGTATACGGACCTCCTGCACGCGATAAATCGTTGAAAGACTTATTCAAATTCCAGATGGATTCTGAGTACTTCCCTGTGCCTTTGGGAGATTTGAATGCACAAATCGTAATGCAAGAAGTTCGAGAACCATTTATGATTGAAGACATACAGATCACTCCGTTCTATGTCAATCATCCCGCCATGACTCTCGCCTATAAAGTGGGTGACGGTAAAAAATCTTTTGTGTATGCATCAGACAATGAGCCGTACAAGTACACACTTCATGCAGTTCGTAAGGAACACGTTGCATCACAATTCGGGGAAGAACTTGATCAAAAATTCGTTGAATTTTTAAGCGGCTCAGATTTCCTCGTCTGCGAGGCGCAATATACTATGGACGAATATAAAACGAAAATTGGCTGGGGTCATTCACCGATAGAATCGGTTGTAGAGTTTGCTACGAAGTCGCATGTCCATCAGCTTGCATTATTTCATCACGATCCAACGCATGACGATGACGCGATTGATGATATGGTTAAACATGCCAAGAAATTAATTAAATCTCAGAAAGCTAATGTAGAGTGTTTCGGGGCTGCAGAGGGAAAAGAAATTATTCTCAAGTAAGCATCGCTACGTATTTCTAAAATCTACCACTCGTTGCTGTATATACTTTTGAATTTGTTCTTTGTATTTCGTCCGACCGAATTTTTCTGCATGTGCACGAATCGCATAAGGATCAAACGATGTTTGTGAAACGACCTTCACTGCACAAAGAAGCGACTCCACCGTTTGCTCATTGAAAAATATTCCGGTCGGATGTTGACCCTCTGCTAATACAGTTTCCAATGCGCCTCCCTGTGCAAATGCTACTACAGGTTTTCCGCTTGCCATTGCTTCAAGAGGGACAATTCCAAAATCCTCTACACCAGGAAATATTAAAGCCCGGCAGCCAGAATAAAGTTTAGCAAGGTTTTCATCGCTCTGCCAACCAAGGAATTCGATATTTCGATTGGCATTGTTCTCCAACTTCTTCCTATCTGGACCAGTACCGGCAATTAAAAGTCGTTCTCCGGACCGATTAAACGCTTCAATTGCAAGATCGACCCGTTTGTAGGGAACAAGTGCACTCACAATCAAATAATATCCATCATCTGCCTCGGAGACTCGAAAGAGATCTGTACTTACTGGTGGATATATGATATCAGACAATCGACCATAAATGCGTTGAATCCGTTCCTCTACATTTTTTGAAATCGCTATGAAATGATGGACTCTTGAAGATGTGCGGACATCCCATCTTTGTAAATACGGCCTCACCGCACCCATAGTAAGCCGAGTAACAAGTCCTGCACGCTCTTTCCCGAAATATTCATCATACTGATCCCACAAGTATCTCATTGGAGAAAGACAGCAACAAATATGGATGGCGTTCTTTCCTGGTACCGCACCTTTAGCTACTGCACTACTTGTGGATAGTACAAGATCATATTCGGACAAATTGAATGACTCGATCGCATTAGGCATCAATGCGAGATAGTTTCTATACTTTCTTCGCTTTAGCGGAAGATGTTGAATAAACGACGTCTGTATTTTCATTTGCTCGATGATCGACGACATTGCTCCTTCATTATGAAGGAGTGTAAACAAAGTCGAATCGGGAAATAGCTCACAGAAAACCTCGAGAATTTTTTCGCCGCCACGCATACCGGTGAGCCAATCGTGTACTAGCGCCACGCGCTGGGGAGAAATTCCAAATGGCTGCAGATTCATGCTATGACCTTTCATTCGACTTATATGTATGAGCCCGCACTCCGCACTTCCTCATCAATTTATGGAAATTATTCCTATTGATACCTATGTGCTCGGCAGCCTTTGTAACATTCCCTTGAAATTTTCGCAGTAGGTGTTCAAGAAACGTCCGTTCGATTTCGCGTGCGACCTGATGCATAGCTTCGGTTCTCAGCGTGTCCATCTCTTCCCACGTTTCCGGTATATGTTGATCTCGTCCAACGGGCTTCACGTTCTCACCCAGTATCCCTGCAACAAGATCCTGATCAATCTTTTCGGATTTTTGACTGGTGATAGCCAACCGTGTAACGCAATTCTGAATTTCCCGTACATTGCCAGGCCAAGTATGCGATTGAATCATTGCAAGTGCTCCTGGTGTCATAGGTCGTGCGTAACTCCAAAAATCACAATCTCTTTGGTTGTCATGGATCGAAAGACCGGAGAATAGACACGAGCCGCATAGAGATAGTCGTCGTGAGGTGAGATAGCTGCAATGAATTTCTCTTGTACTGCCGGCTCTGTTTTGGGCGTTTGGCAAAACTCCACGAGACGCTTCATTTCAAATGGATTCCAGCAATACCCAACGATATCCCTGATAGGTCGGGCATTTTGTGAAGCAACCGTACCGGTGCATAGCATCGCTAAGATGAAGAGGAAATAGCTATCTCGCTTGATCATATTCATATTCAGATAATAGTAAAAAAAGAACCACCATCAAAGAGGAGCTAACACCTCTTTATCCTAAACGCAGCAAGTAATGCAAGCAGGTAATGCTTTAGGGGATGTATAACTACTTTGCCAGACTCCTGCAAAAGTTTTTTAACTCTGAACGGTTCGCAGTATTGGTTTTCTGATAAATGTTCCGTGTGTGGGTCTTTACTGTGTTGAGAGAAATATACAGTATGTCGGATATTTACGTGTTGCTGCACTCATTGAGCAGGAGCGCTGCAACTTCCTTTTCCCTGTCTGATAATTCGTACGACGACTGAAGAAATTGCAGCAGGTTCGTATTTGCAGCGATCTTATTAAACACTAAAAGATAAGAGATGACATCATTGAATTCGTTCCTGAGTCCCGACATGCCGATTCTGAGATTTACCACATCCCCGTTACGCATTCTGCACCTGGTTTCAAAAGAAGCCGAATAGTTCGGATTCTTTTTTATCTTCTCCATCTCTTCCTCGATGAGGGCTCCGTTGATGAATAACTTTTCAAATCCGGTGCCTTCCAGATCTTCGTACGAAAATCCATTGAGGAATAGTTTCCCCTTGCTCAGACCCAAGATTTTTCTTTCCGGACTGATCATCAATGCCTCAGAGGGCAGCAGCGGACTCAGAGTTGAGAGCAATTTGCCTGCTGAAAATCTATCGGGATGGTACTTTTGTATTGCAAACACGATGAGGAACATGGCTACATTCCCGAGATACACCAAAAGAATTTCCGAGGGAACTCTAAACAACAAAAGAACACAATATGGAAACTCGTGTACATTCGGTATTAGATTCCGAGGTTGAGCATTAAGCAGATTGCCGCAGGACTTAAGATACTGACTTCCATGTTTTTTTATAAGTGTTTATATGTTCAATAAAGGAGATGTCATGAGGAATTTGGGCTTTACTCTTGTTGCCATAGCAGTTATTTATTCCGCTGGTTATTCGCAATACCAATCGGGCGTTACGGTCGAACCGATTTTGAAGGCCGATACGACAACAATAGGCCAGACTATTACCTACCCGCACTTTCACAAAGACGAAGTAACCATTTTAAAGGTAACCATCCCGCCAGGAGCGTCTACAGGGTGGCACAAACATGGATTTCCGGCATTCGCCTATGTATTGCAGGGCAAGCTTTCGGTGGAATTAGAGACTGGAAGGACACTTCAATTCCCAATTAACTCTTCTTTTGCCGAGGTCATCGACACATTCCATAATGGAAAGAATACTGGCAGTGAAGATGTTATTCTCATAGCATTCTATATGGGAGAAAAGGGAAAACCACTCTCTCAACCTCGATCCAAGTAGAAAAGAGATTCCTAAATACGAAAGGGCATCCGTGAACAGAAATCTCTGTATCGTTTTAAGGCAGGGATTTTTTATTGTTGAGAATTACGCCAGAATCATTACATCAGAAGAAACATGAACGTCATAGACCTAGAACTGGTATTTCATAGCTAGTGCAGGATATACAAGGAGATTTTCCGAATATGAATAAATATGATAGTAAAGAGTGATTTGAGAACCCACGAAGAAGTTGTCCGTCACGTTAATCCAGATCTGAGGTTGCCCCCAAAAGAAAACTTTTTTTCCCGTCAGATTTTTCGTTAGATCATCACCACGATCTCTATTTTGCGTGAACAATACAAAGCTACCTGCGAATGTAAATCTATCCTCAAGTAAATGCTTTGACCAGTACGCAGTAACCTGTGCATCGTGGCTTGGTCTGTTCAAAAGACTATATCGATAACATAGCGATATACTTTGCCAGTCATTACCCCATTGAAAAGCATAGTTACTACCAAACAAATACGCATTTCCCACATAATAGCCGTATGATGTACCTTCAGCAACTCCTACTCCTCCACTATACTCTATGTGCAAAAAAAACAGAGGATCCCAAAATTTAAAATCTCTGGAGATTTGCATATAAAACTGACCAATATTATGGTGATCCCCAAAAAAATCAGCTTGTGTTTTAACAAAGAACGAGCCGTAATCCACAAGCTTGAATAGTTCAAAGAAAAGGGAAGGAAAATTGCTTTTATTGTTTTGTGGATCCATGGAATGCCTAAAATCATATTGCAGTTGGAGGCTCTGAGAAAAAAGCGAGGATGAGTGGATAAAAATGAGAAAGAGAATCAAACCTTTACAAGAAAAAAATAAGGAGATATGTGAAATGATTTTCTGCGTCCTTGAACAAATCCTCACTTCTCATATCTCCTTCAAAATATGAATAAATGAATTCTCTAAACTCATTTCTTCCTTATCTCGATATCGCTTGCAGAAGTTTCGAGCGTTATAGTTGGACCTCCACCGTTAAGTGTATACACTGCATGAATTTCATCACTGTTCTCATCACCTTCATACACTTCCGCTTTAAAATCTGATCGAATCTTACATTTCTTATGTCGGCACCAACCCCATCCTCGGTGTTGGTCAATCGTTGCTTCAACAATTGCTTTCGCTTTTTCAGGAAGTATTAACTGAATATCACCGCCTCCGGTACGAATCGAGCTGTTTCCCTTCTCACCCGGACTCAATTCACATTTAATACTACCACCTCCTGTCGAAAGTTGTACAACACCCGTAATATCTTCCATACTAATGCTCCCACCACCTGTTCTCACCTTCGCACCAGATTTTGCACCTACAACAGTCACACTTCCACCACCAGTCGAAAGTTCAATCCAGGCATTCGCATTTTCCACTTTAACACTTCCACCTCCAGTCGAAGCATCTACTTTTCCACCTGCCCCCTTTAAGTTAATACTGCCACCTCCAGTTGATGCTTTTACTGTTCCGGTTGTTAATCCATTTGATATGCTCCCGCCACCAGTCCTTAATATAGCATCTCCTTCTATTTTGTCTGTTTTAATACTTCCACCACCAGTTTGAAGATCAACTTGACCAACTATATGATCAATCGAAATACTCCCTCCTCTCGTCTCAGCTTTGAAATCACCGATGAGTTTATCGCGTTGCTTTACACTTCCGCCTGCTGTTTGAATATCAACATTGAATCGCTCTGGCACATTAATGATGAATTGAATCCGATCGGAATGAGACCATCTTGAGCGATAATCAACAGTCACGGTATTTCCAGATTGATTCATTCTAAGTCGATCAGGATGATCTTCGTCGACACCTTCTGCTTCGATAAAAACCTCATTCTTAGACCAGGGCTCAATTCTGACAGATCCCGGTTCAACATCCACTCTAAGTTGCCCACCTTGTTGCACGACAAACGATTTCGATTGATAGTCAGAGCTTTTTTCTGATTTCTCTTGCGCTGCTGAGATTAAAGACACCCCCATACTTAACAGAATTACCCACAAAATCTTTTTCATTTCTTTACTCCTCATATAATAATGGATAGTCAATTATCAACCTTCTACCGGAGTTTACGAATTTCAATATTAGAGTTTGAAGTACTTAGTTCAATCAATTCTCCACCACCATTTAATTGATATACTGCACGAATTTCTCCACCTTCTTCGTCGGTTTCATATGATTCTTTTGGAAAATCAGATTTCACAACATATCGACTTTTCTTCAAACCCCAACTATCCAATCGGATTGTAGCTTCGATTGTAGCTTTCGCTTTTTCATCAATGTATAGCCGTATATCTCCACCTGCACTGGACAGCCTGCTTCCACCTTTTCCACTCGGAATTAGTTCAGCATTCACGTTACCACCGGATGTTTTCGCATCAATAGAACCAGTAATGTCCTGTAATCGTACATCACCTCCAGAAGTCCTGGCACTAACCTTACCGCTTGCACCTTTGAGTTCTATATCACCACCTGCAGTACTTAATGTCGCTTTTCCACTAACTTTTCCAACATTTACATCACCACCAGATGTCGAAACATTAGCTTCTCCTCCGACATCGCCAATTATAATATCACCACCGGCGGTTTTTGCTTCTAGTGTTTTCGACACAGTCTCAACCTGAATATCTCCGCCGGATGTATTTGCGAAAAGTGATCCGTTTACCGCACCTACATGAATGTTTCCACCAGCAGTTTTCAAATGACCTTCACCTTCGAGCTTTCCAGTCGTTATATCTCCCCCCGAAGTTGAAACATCAACAGGTCCTCCAAAAACATTTCCTAATTTAATAGATCCTCCTGAAGTCGATCCATCAATTTTTCCAGTGAGGCTACCTTTCAGCTCCAAATCACCACCAGATGTACTCAGGTCAATATTAAATTGAGACGGAATATTGATATCAAAACGAACATGTCCTGATCCGCCCCATTCGTTCCACCGCGAGCGAAATGACACTCGAATTACATTTCCGTTTTGCGTCATCTTAACTTTCGGTAGATCTTCTTCATCTAATCCTTCCACCGTCACATCAACTTGATTCTTCTCCCAGGTTGATATGCGTATATCACCCATGCTAACAGAAACTTCTATAGTCCCGCCCTTGCTAGCATTGAATGTTTTTGAACGTACACCTTCTTGTCGTGCAATAGCAATTAAGCTTATTACCATCAATATCAGTGTCGTTGCGAGTATTCGTGTTATAGTTTTCATTGTTGTATCTCCCGTAATGCTGCCTTAGCTTTGATTCTTATATAGTTATTATCATCCGATTGAGCCTTCTGTTTAAGCATTTCAAGAATCTCGGGATTCATCGGTTGCTTTTCATTTCTTGAGAAATCAAGTGAATTTATCGCCGCAATTTTCAATGCTGTGCTCTTCTCGTTTGCCAGAACATCAAGTAAAGCCCGTACAATAACTGGATCTGGTAAATAATTTTTTAATACACCAAGGGCTTCTTTTCTTACACCCAGATTTTGATCGTGGAGCAACGCTGTGATCAATGCAGTTCGAACTTCTGGATTTAATTGTGTTTTATTGAACTGTCCCTGATCTGTCTGTGTCGCAATCATACCCACTGCTCGAATTCGATTTCCGGTATTCTGATCGCTCACTAATGCACGAGCTAAAACTCTTTGAACATTCTCCTCATTAATATTCCCACGAATATGGACAGGTGTTATTGTTTCAAAAGTAAATTCCACATCTCCACTTCGCGAATCACGATCGATGAAACGTATATTCATTATTTGAGATTCGCCAGCTTCCATGGAAGGTGATTGAGATGAAATAGACTGTGTAATCAGGGATTTTTCCGTTGGTACCTTGAATGCCATATATCCGATGAAAACACCAATGACGACAGCCGTGACGCCTCCAAATGCAACTTGCAACGGAGGCGAAAGAACATCATCTAGAGCATCCTGAATTCTCGCCCATAATGTCTGCTTTTGTGAGTCCGCAAGTATTTGGAGCCGAAGATCTCGACGGGAATTCTGTAATAAAGGATCCTGTGCAACCTTCAACTGTCTATGCGCAAGTTTTTCATGGAGTTTTTTTAACTCCTCACGCTCAACCTGACAATGATTACAACTATCAAGGTGGTCGAGTAATAGATTTCGCTCCTGTTCATTCAACTCATCATAAAAAGAAAGTTGAAGCCATTCCTGATATTGTTTATGATTCATTGTTGTGTTCCTTTCTTTCCTTTTAAAGAGCGATATCCTGCAGTTGTTTTCGTAAACGTGCAGTTGCTTCAAACATATATTTTTTCACAGTTCCCTCACTACATTTCATCATATTAGCAATTTCTCTCAACTTGTATCCATCATAATGTTTTAGTGTAAAAACCATTCGCTGTCGCGGAGAAAGTGTGTGAAGCGCGTCCTCAATTCGCTTCGAAATTTCAGCGTCATTGGCTTGTTGATCGGTCGTTGAATTATCTGCTAATGTATCTTTCAACGTTTGAGGAGTCTCCCCATCATGCCCTATTGTTTGGTCAAGTGAAGTATATTTATTTCTTTGCCCGCGTGTCCGATGACTGAGGCATACATTTGTTGTTATCCGAAATAGCCAAGTTGCAAACTCGCTTCGAAATTGAAACTTCGGTATACCTTTATATACCCTCAAAAATACTTCCTGATAGATATCCTTGGCATCATCGGCATTGTTCACATATCCTGCAGCAATAGTTAACACCTGCCGATCATATCTTTCTACCAATTGTTGAAATGCATCCATATTTCCTCGCTGGACTTGCAAAATTAACTCGGCATCACCGCCGGTCATATGTTTGGAATTCCTTCGTTCATCAGACATGGAATTAGACCTTTGGACTAGAAAATGGTTGGGGAATTATTGCACAATTATACTTCATTTAAATTAAATCTTATTGCTTATACGGATTAATTTGGCAGAAAGGTACATCAAAAAAGAATAATTCTTCAAATTCTTATCGCTTTAAAGGATTTATATGTTTGGATAACTGTCTTACATCATAAAAGGCTGTAAAAATTGTTGCTTCCGGCAAGCATCAGAATGAAAAATTCAGTTAATTCAGGTAATATTTCTAATTGTAGAAGCGATTTTTCGCGTTTATTGGAGGTCTGATATGGTAACTATTCAGAAGTATACTGGATTCTCGATAAGGCTTTCTTTCAATAGAATGCTCATACCAATTTTATCTCTCCTTCTTTACACTCAATTATTGCTTCCACAATCATCAAGTCAAAGCAATCAAGACTGTGTATCAACCTTTTCAATTGTTGGAAGAGATTCCATAACTGGTGAACTAGGTGTGGCGGTCGCTTCTCGGTTTTTTGCAGTTGGATCGGTGGTTCCTTGGGCGAAAGCAAATGTAGGTGCAATTGCAACACAATCATTTGCTAATACGTCATTTGGCTGGCGAGGGCTTGCCTTACTCGAGCAAGGAGCATCACCTGAAGCTGCAATGCAAGTACTCGTCCAATCAGATAACGATCCAAAGAAAAGACAATTCGGTATTGTATCGTCAACTGGAATGTCTGCTACTTACACAGGAGAAGAATGCTTGTCTTGGGCTGGAGGAAGACATGGACCAAATTATGCTGTTCAAGGGAATATCCTCGCCGGTGAAGCAGTTGTCGTTGCTATGGAAACCACATTTCTCCAAACAAAAGGAACGCTAGCAGACAGATTATATGCAGCCCTTGTTGCCGGTGATAGCAAAGGAGGAGATGCTCGTGGAAAACAATCGGCTGCAATGATTGTTGTAAAGAATAAAGCCGGTTATGGAGGATTTACAGACCGCGCAATTGACATCCGTGTGGATGATCATGTAGAACCATTTAAGGAATTAGGGCGGCTGTTAAATTACGCTCAAATGAATTATACATGGAACGAAGCGTGGACATACTTCACCCAGAAGGAATTCGAAAATGCGCTCCCATTAATGGAACGTGCCTTTACACTTGCACCAGAGAATCCAGAAGTACTATATGACCTGGCCGTTATCCGATTGGCAGCTGGAAAAATCACAGAGTCGCTAGACGCTTTAGGTAAATCGATTCAACTCAATCCAAAACTGAAGAAGCAAGCTATCGGTGACAACGATCTTAAATCACTTCAAGCAAACAAAAAGTTTCAGGAGTTGGTGAAATAAAAACTTGATATATTCAGAAGAAGCGATTTAGCTTCTATTGAATAATTATAAACACTCAATTATGAATATATTTTTTGATTTGTTAATTGTTGCTGTACTTTTCCTCATTCAAGCGACTTTCGTTATACTCGTTGCAGGCCCCATTATACTGCTCCAACCGATTCGACGGAAAAAAGAATGGTATGCACGATTTACCAACTTGCTTGAACCTAAAGATGCAGATCTCCCGCAGGAAAATTGCGTAGTGGAGACCTTTGATGGTTTGAAACTTCATGGATGGTTTGTAGCACAAAAGAAGAAAGCTCGAGGTACGATTATTTATTTACATGGTGTTGGTGACTGCAAAATTGGTGGTGTGGTGTTTACCCGTTTTCTATATAATAAAGGTTACAATATTTTTCTTTATGACTCGCGTCAGCACGGAGAAAGCGAGGGTTATTATTGCACATACGGCTTTTATGAAAAGCACGATGTCTCTGCTGTCATCACATATTTACAATCGAGAAAGGAAGTAGCTAAAGGTAAAATCGGAATTTTTGGGACATCGATGGGTGCTGCGGTCGCAATTCAAGCAGCCGCAATTGACCAGCGAATTGCCGCAATAATCGCTGAAGCAAGCTATACAAACCTTAGAACTATATTTGTAGATTATCAGAAACGTACTATTAAACTTCCATGGCACTTTTTACGTAATGTTGCATTAGTGCAGTCCCAAAAAATGGCAAACTTCAAAGCGCGTCTCGTATCACCGCTTGAAGATATCACAAAGGTTCATATTCCAGTTTTGATTGTCCATGGAAAAAACGACTCTTTCATAAAAGTTGATTATTCTAAAATGATATATGATGCTGCACATGATCCAAAACGGCTGTTGATCATTGAAGGTGCCAACCACAATGATGTTTGGGAAACGGGAGGTGCTGTATATGAAAATTCGGTTGTAGCTTTTTTTAATGAATATGTATCGTAACAATTACCTTTTTATCCATCGGTTAAAGGTATATCCATGAAACTCATTCTTGGTCTACTTGTCTATCTTCCAATAATTACATTTGCACAATCACCTTTTTGCACAGATAGCGCTCTTTATTATCTACGAACAATTTCAGTCGATATCGGGCCTCGTCCAATGGGATCACCAAATGAACGCCGGGCGATGGAATTTGCACTTGCAAAGTTCCGTGAATTCGGGCTTAGTGAAGCGTACATCATGGAAATGCGAAGAGCTGAAAATGATATTTCAGAAGCTGCAATAAATACAAACAGCGGAGTAGCCGTTGGTATTTTACAAGGGAGAACAAACCGCATCATCGTCATCGGCGGACATATTGATTCTGCATCACCTTTTATCCCTGGTGCTAACGACGATGGCTCCGGATCAGCAACCGTTATCGAACTAGCACGAGTACTTTCAAAAGGAGCACATGAATCCACCATCGTTTTTTGTCTCTTCGGAGGTGAAGAAAGTGGTGTATGTGGTTCAAACCACTTTGTAAATCATTTTCCACAAATCAATAATGTAGCTCTCATGATATCGATTGATATGGCAAATGGGAGTGAATTACTAATTCCCACTATCGATAATAAAGACGGTAACACACCAATTTGGCTAGTTCAAGCTACTTACGAAGAATTCGCAAAATTGAAATATTCCGGACTTAAATATCTCACACATTTTTTTACCGCTATGAGTCTTCTACCGGGTGGTGGTGTTGGATCTGATCACGATCCTTTTCTGAAAAAAGGAATTCCAGCTATAGACTTCACGTCGGATATGAACGATCCCATCCATACACCTCAGGATGATATAGGCCACTTCAAACCAATCGGTTTGAAACGTAGTGGTGACCTCGTTAAAGCACTCGTCCATCGGTTTGATTCTGGCGTGCCTGATACGAAAACCAACAAGTACTATCTTCTTCAAATTGGGAAACACGCATTTTTCATTCCAATATGGTTATTAACTGCTTTGACAATAATTTCCTTTGCGTGTGGAATCGTAGCACTTTATACAGTACGAAAACGAAGAATTGAGATCGATAAAAAGCAGCGCCCAACAGTTCCAGCACTTAAACTCTTTCTCTTCGCAATAATTATCCAGTCATTTGTGTGGCTGTCAGCAAACCTTGTCGGCATTATAAAAGGAGTACGCTTTCCTTGGATTTCCGAACCTGACGGATATTTTCTACTTGGACTATTATCGGGACTATTAGGTATTGCAGTTTCATTATTATTGACAAAAAGAATTAGAATAAGTAAAGATCCTTATCGTTGGTACCTACGAACATTCATTTTTCTAACTTTGTTCGTGGGTCTATTTCTATTAGCCAATATCAAAATTGCATTTTACCCTGCAGTCGCATTACTCTTTATTGCACTTGCGATGCTCGTTCAACGACCATGGCTGAGACTATTGTTCTGGTTTCTGTCTCCTCATTTTATGTTCTACCTAATCTTTTCGGAGGGATTTCTATTCTTCAGCAGATCCATTGCTTTGAATGCCCCTGGAGGAATTGGAATCAATGTTACTCTTCACGCTGTATATATCATATTCTTTGCTATATGGTCATTTCCATTTTTACTAGGTTTCGCAGCAATATATTTTGATAGTGGAGCTGATTTACTCTGGTTAAAACATTGGAAATCAAAATCCGTCATAATTGGAATTTTTGTACTATGCGTCGTCTGCATTTTAATATTAATCTATCAACCATCTTATTCTGATGAATGGAGGCAGAACATCACCATAGAACAATCCCTTGACTTAAATTCAGGAAAAGGAAGTGTGTGGCTTAAAAGTAGCGAATATTTAGATGGACTTAATGTGCATCTAGCTGATTTAGATACAACTATTTCCACAAAAGAGTATGAAGTACCAATAAAGGAATTCACATTCGAACGGAAACCTTGGATAACTCTCGATCGAACAATGTCCAGCATTTCAGATTCAAACACGACATTTTCCATGCTTGTAAAAATTCATTTCCAATACCGTCCCAGGTCTTTTACTTTGTCCTATTCAAATTCCAAGAATAGTATCAGTAATTGTGCTGGAGAATTCATCACGAGCCAGACAGACCACAGTATCACGATGCGCTGGGAATCATTTCCAGATACAGCTCTCTCAATTCCGATTCAGTTTACTGTCATTAAAGGTGATAGTGTCACAGAAAACATTGAAGCACGGTTTGTTGAAATGGTTGAACCTGTAAGGGTAGCAAAAGAATTGATTAATGTGAATCCCCGAACAATTATTAAGCGAAGTGAAGTACTCAAACGAACACCGACCGCTGACTCAACACTTATGCAGTAAGGCGACATTTTCGATGTGATAGGTATGTGGGAACATATCCACGGGCTGGATTTTTATGACACGATAGTCTCGTTCACATAATAATTTAACATCCCGTGCCTGTGTCGTCGGATTACAGCTAACATATACAATTCGCTTCGGTAAAAGTGTAAGAATTTCCTTCACAACTTTTGGATGCATTCCGCTTCGCGGAGGGTCAATAATTAATGCATCTGGAAGAGGATGATGGTTCATCCAATCCGTGTCTTTCGTTAGTCTATCCTTCAGATCTCCAAGAAGAAACCGACAATTGCTAATACCATTTGAAGCAGTATTTTTTTCTGCATCGCGAATGGCACTTTCTACCGATTCAATTCCAATCACCTCTTTGACATTGTCAGATATGAAAATCGCAATTGATCCGGTGCCAGAGTATAAATCATAAACCACATCCGTCGGCTGGAAATTTCCGAAATCTTTTGCGACTTGATAAAGCTTTTCTGCCTGTGCAACATTCGTTTGGAAGAACGAACTTGCCGATACTACAAACCGCTTTCCACCTATCTGCTCAGAAATATAACCATTGCCATGATAGACGTGTTCCATCTCACCAAAAGCCACCTGCGCTTTCTTAGTATTTATCGTATTGACAATAGTAGTCACTTCGGGACATACATTCAATATACTTGCGGCATAAGCTTTCATCATTTCCGGATTTGATGAAGCGGTGACAAGATTCACCATAATCTCATTCGTCTTTTTGCTTTCACGAATAACAAGAAAGCGCAGGTATCCGTTCTCGGTCTCAGAATTATACACTTGTAAGTGGTTCTCTCGAACAAAAGTCCGTGTTGCATTGAGAATATTATTGGAGAGTGTAGATTGTAGATGACATTCATGAATATCGAGGATTTTATCATATCGTTGCGGCACATGCAATCCAAGAAAGACATTCGCAAGCTCTTCTTCCCTCTTCACTTCTAATTCACTAATTGATGGTTTTATAGTTAACCATTGCATCTCTGAGAAAGAGTATTCCATCTTGCTGCGATAGTAATAAATATCTTTAGCTCCGATAATTGGTAGAATTTCTAGGTTGGAAAATCCACCAATACGCTCGAATGCATCCACTACGTGTTGTTGCTTGAACTGCAATTGAATTTTGTAGTCGATATTTTGCCATTTACATCCACCGCAAACACCGAAATATTTGCACTGCGGTTCTACGCGCAGGTTTGACAGATGTTCCACACGTACAATCTTAGCTTCTGCAAATTTCCTTTTAATTTTTAAGATCTTTGCAATGACAACATCACCGGGAACTGCATTTTCAACAAAAATCACTAGTCCTTCATACCGGGCTATTTCTTTGCCTTCGAAAGCTGCATCAGTAATTTCTAGGACTAATTCATCTCCACGCTTAATCATACTTACCTTCTAAATCAACTCTCTGATAATAATATAAAGAATAAAAAAACCTCCGATACTACTTCTGGAGGTTTCATTACTCAACTGCTAATCGATTTTTTGACTCACTACTCTATTACACTTCCCGAGCTGCTTTTAACAAAGTCTGCACTTTATCCATGGAACCTGCTTCTGCATAAAACCGAATTAATGGTTCAGTACCAGAAGCACGAACCAAGACCCAACCATTTTCAAAGAAAAGTTTAAATCCGTCCTTCGTTTCAATTCTCTGGATTGCAAAACCTGCAATTTGCTTTGGCCCTTTCTTATAGTAAGCCATGATTCGATTCTTATCTTTTTCCGTCAAATGTGCATCATATCGGCTGAAGTAATGCCATCCAAATTCATTCATTAACTCTTCTACTAATTCACTTAACTTCTTTTTCCGAGTCGCCATAATTTCTGCAAGGAGAAGTCCGATGTATGTACCATCTCGTTCCGGTAAATGACCTTTAATACCGAGACCACCACTTTCTTCAGCAGCGATGAGAATATCACGTTCAGTCATAAGACGGCAGAGATATTTGAAGCCAACTGGTGTTTCATGAAGAACCAGATCATACTTTTTGCACATCTTATCGATGATTTGACTGACTGAAAACGATTTTGCAATTTCACCGCTCATTTTCTTTTCTTCAACAAAATATTTAAGCAGTAATGCAAATATACGATGCGAATCCACAAAACTTCCTCTTTCATCAAAGGCGCCAATGCGGTCTGCATCACCATCAGTAGCAATGCCAATATCACATCCATTTTTCACGACAGCTTCAATCAAACCATGTGTATGCTGGGGTAGCGGTTCTGGATGGCTTCCGCCAAATGATGGATTATAGTCCTGGCGAATGGCAACAGTCAGGGGAAGAATTTGCCCCATTACTCCTAGTCCTGCACCATGCATTGCATCGTATGCAATCTTTATTCCCGCTGATTTAATGAGTTCAACGTTAATTTTGCTTTTAATGTCATCAACATAGATCGCAGTAAAATCAATTTTCTTTATACTTCCTTTTTCCACAAGTTCTGCATACGACTTTTTACTCTCAACTTTTGAATTTATTACTTTCTTAAGTTCTTTCTCAACTTTTTCGATAATCTCCGGATGTGCTGGCCCACCAAAATCACCTTTGATCTTATATCCATTATAACGTGCCGGATTATGGCTTGCCGTAATTACTACTCCGCCGGCTGCATTCATCTTTTTCACGACTAGGGATACTGCAGGCGTGGAAGAAATTTTGTCTGAAAGAATGACCTTGATTCCCCGATTTGCAATGACTTCAGCTGATTTTTCCGCAAACTCCTTCGAGAGGAACCGTGAATCATATCCGATCACAATTCCATTTTTAATCTTCTTATGTTTCTTATAGTAATTTGCAGTCGCTAATGCAACTCTTGCTACATTGTCGAATGTAAAATCAGCAGCGATAACTCCACGCCATCCATCCGTTCCAAATTTAATTTGCGCTGCCATTATCTGGCTCCTTTATTGTATTAATTCCAACAACTCATTTGCATGTCCGTAGCCCTTAATTTCTGGACTATCTGCGGTCGTTATTGCTAAACTATCATGCTTAACTTGTCTCTCAATGAGCCCTTCTTTCGCGACGTAATCAAACCATTCGATGTTCGGACCAAATTCAGGTAATCTGGTTTGAATTTTCGCGCATTGATATTTGTTACCAGCTCGATCTAATATTTCAGATCCTATCACTTCTCTCGTCTGAAGGAAAGGATATTTAAAACTTGTCCAAGTTTTACCTATAGACAACGGAAATCTGTACACAATCCTGATTTCCTGACGTAAGAACGCAGTATCCTGTATTCCCTTCGATTTCATCAGCTCTCTGATGGTTTTTGGAAATAAGGATGTCAGGGAAGGTTGTTGAAGAGCTGTTCTAGTATTCTGAATTCTACTTTTCGGAAATCCAAGCGAATTTGTTTGAATAAAATAAGCAATTTCAGCTAGTGAATCTCCCACAGATTTGTACCATACTTTCGAAATTTTTTCTGGATGAATTATCGATTGCAATTCGAATCTTGTTAGTCCCTTATAACTCCCGAGAGAATCATTCGTCGAAACGATCCGAACGATTATAGTGTCTACTGAACGATTTATAATTGTACCGGATGAATCCGATGTGGTAAATGTCCATCGATAAGTCCATGATTTTCCAGTAGTCAGATCAAATGATAAAATACCTGATGGGCCAACCGGACCATCTTCCTTTTTACATCCCACTATCAAAAAAAGAATACAACAACAAAGAATTAGTAGTTGCTTCATTTTGCCGGCTCCTCCATTGAACAGGATTCCTCAGGAGAGAATAAATTTCTCTCCTGAGATCAATAGTCATTAGAGTTTTGCATTGACAGCAGTTTTACCTGCATAGTAACCGTTCGTATCAAGTTCTTGCTCGATACGCAATAGTTGATTGTACTTTGCAATACGATCAGTACGACTTGCAGAACCAGTTTTAATCATTCCACAATTTGTCGCAACAGCAATATCAGCAATTGTTGTGTCTTCTGTTTCACCGGATCGATGACTGAGAACGGCTGTGTATTTTGCTTTCTTCGCCATTTCGACAGCATCTAATGTCTCGGTAAGTGTACCAATTTGATTGACTTTTACAAGAATCGAATTCGCAACACCCTTCGCTATACCCTTCGAGAGGTATTCAACATTAGTGACAAAAAGATCATCACCCACGAGCTGAATTTTATTGCCTACAGTATCTGTGAGTAGTTTCCATCCATCCCAATCTCCTTCAGACATTCCATCTTCGAGTGATACGATTGGATACTGTTTTACCCAGCTTTCCCAAAACTTTACCATCTCTTCAGATGATTTTTCTGAATTATCCGACTTGTGGAAGACGTACTTTTTCTTTCCCGTGTCATAGAATTCACTCGCTGCAGGATCAAGAGCGATATATACTTGCTCACCAGGCTTATAGCCAGCTTTTGTTATTGCTTCAAGAATAACTTCAATCGCTTCGACATTAGATTTCAAATTTGGAGCAAATCCACCTTCATCGCCTACCGCAGTGTTGTATCCCTTCTTCTTCAGTACACCTTTAAGTGTATGAAATACTTCTGCACCTGTCCGAAGAGCTTCGGCAAAAGTCGGCATACCAAGTGGAAAAATCATGAATTCCTGAAAATCCACATTATTATCAGCATGCGAACCTCCATTGATAATGTTCATCATTGGTGCTGGAAGTACTTTGGCATTTGTGCCTCCAATATAGCGATACAATGGCATCTTGAGAGATTGCGCAGCAGCCTTTGCCACTGCTAACGATACTCCAAGAATGGCATTTGCGCCAAGTTTCCCTTTGGTCGGAGTTCCATCTAGTGCTATCATCATTTTATCGATACCAACTTGATCGAATGCATCGAATCCGACGACCTCTTCGGAAATGACGTTGTTGACATTTTCCACAGCTTTTAGAACTCCTTTGCCCAAGTATCGGCTTTTATCACCGTCGCGTAGTTCTACTGCTTCATTTTCACCTGTTGATGCACCACTTGGAATAGCCGCACGACCAATGGTGCCATTCTCTAACTCAATCTCAACCTCAATGGTAGGATTCCCTCTCGAATCCAAAATTTCACGTGCCCAAACATCAGTAATTGTGTGTGACATACGTATGCTCCAAAAAGTTATTCAATTATTCAAAATAGGATCCCGAATTTTGCTATCGCAGATTCGGGATGATGTCGTCTTGAAGACGAATTCAATAACGCCAAAAATTTGTGGAAATGCAATCGAAGGTCCAACCTCTCCAATCGCTATTAGCGATCGGAGAGGTTAAGGATTCAAAAAATTACATCGAAAACCAATAATTTAGCTTCACGAGGAAAATATTGTTGGGATAAATTTTAGGGATGTTGCTAAATGAACTAGATAATTTTTGGATATTCGGTGAACTATAATTCGTCCTCTCTTGCGACCAGACTATATAAAGTTGTGATCCAGGGCGATACTCCCATCGGAAAACGAAATTCGACCGAAACTGTGAAAACGCAAAGTCAGGATTTTCGAAACTATAATCTATTTGCGATGGGACGATTCCCTGAACGGCATATAGATTTCCATTGAGAATAGGTACAGCAGGCATAAACCGTTTAGAATATTCTCCAGCCCTTGGATCGTCTGCGGTCTTGAATTGCGAATACGTTCCCACTGAAGCAAACGGACTTCCGTAATACTGTACCGAAAGTGTAGGAGTGATATTATAATCGATACGAAAGGTACCGCCGAGAGTACGTTGTTCGATGCTACCAAGAATATACTTGGTTCCGGATTGCGCTGATTTTGTTGCTACATACTGAAGGCAGTTTGTATTTGTTGAATAGTTGCAATTCAATGAGACTTTCAACGTATTTGTTAACATAATAGATAAACCAGGTGCAACAGAGTATTGTGTTCCGCTTTCATCACCATAGAACGAACCGTTGGTAATGATATAAGCATAGAGTGGTTTTGATGGATCTGTTCTGATAAAAAAATTGGTATACCAAACTGACGGCAACTGCATAGCATACCCTCCACGTAGCACATGCATGTCAAGCGATTCGGATGTATAGCTGATGTAATTTGAGATTCCCCAATTATTCAAGAACTCACAACCAAAGTTTAATCCTACCCCAGACGAAAGATGCTCCCTCCCAAAATTCCATTTATTGAACTGTTTAAGCGAGACTGAGTAACTACGGAATATAGAAACTGGTTGATTGATAAAGTACGAAAGCTGATTCTCCTCTTCTATTATATCCGCCGTCTGCATATATCCAATATCGTTCACTTCAAGACCAGGAGACCTCCAAAGCAGTTCAGCAGAATAACGCCATAATCCCTTACTTCCTTTTCCAACCTCAATGCTTCCGCCAAAGCCAGAAAGTTCCGTACTCGTACTATCGTACGAAAGATAGTTTGCATCTGGTCGCTGGTAATAACGCGCTGATGATTGTTGAAGATTGCGAATAGCTTCTGTAGTGCCATTAATTGTACTACCAATAAATTTTGCTTCTACAAAGAATTCCTTATCCGCCCAGTGGTGCAGCACATCAACACCACCCGTAAATGCATTTCGATTTAAAAACTCAAGATGCGAATCGTCAATGAACCGATTGACGGATGTGAAGATACCACCAAGAACGGTGTTCCCCTCGTTGAAATCTTTTTGAATGCGAGTGATGATGTAATTCGTAGCTGGTTCTACACTAACTGCGCGTCTTCTACCTGATGAATCGATCTCAGCAGTTTCGCGTGTGGTTATGCTATGCAACACTCCAACAGCGAGTCCTTTTGCCGTTTTACCACTAATCTTTGTAGCACTCAGGATAGTTGTTTTATCCGGATAATCAATAAACTCTCCAGAATTTAACGTGGGCGAGTATACAGGTGCATGCCCGATCCTGCGGCTGTAAAATATGTCTGCACCGTCACAATCAAAGTTGAAGATATTTTTACCTTCGATGAAGAAGGGGCGGTTCTCACTATAGAATGTTTCGAACGCTGTCAAGTTCATTACCGATGGATCTGCCTCTACTTGTCCGAAATCAGGATTGATGGTGAGATCTGCAGTGAAGTTACTCGATAATCCGATCTTTGCATCTAGCCCAAGGCTCCCGAGCCAAGTTCTCCCCTTATCAGCGAAAGGATTTCCATCCTCGCTTCGATATGTTTTCAATCGTGCGACGGTGTATGGCATAAATTCAATTCGTCGTGATTGTGGAAGTCCTTTTATGCCATGCAGCTCACCAAAGAGGTACAACATTCCAGGTCCTGTTGAAGTCTGCGGCTCCCAATCGCTTTCTTCCTGTAAGCGTTCAATCCAACGCCAGCAATGCAATCCCCAGATCTGTTCCTCATCGCCGCTATACCGGAGCTGACTGAGTGGTATCCGGTATTCCACAACCCAAGCAGAATCCTCCATTCCTACTTCAACGTACCAGACAGCGTTCCAACTCATATCGGCACTCATGGGATTTGTCAGTATGAGATCGATCTTTTGTCCAGCGGATGTAACGTTGAATTCGAATCCCGTGCGGTGATCATAATAACTATCAAAGTTAATTCCGACAGCATCTCCGTTGAATTCATCTCTCCGACCTCCTTTGCGAATTATTTTTTCGGGTTCGCTGTCGCATGCGCGTATCGCAACGTAAATGTTTTTATCATCGTACAAAATCTTTAAGAACGTTTGTTGCGATGGTTTCGCTCCTTCGCGGGGTATCCATTGAGTAAAATTCCCTGACCACTCGCCGATCTTCCAGCAGGGATCGTCCAGTTTACCATCAATCACCGGTGGATCAGATTGAAGACGCTGTGTATAATAAATTCGTACAGGTCGCTGCTGTGTATTCATTACACTATCGCTAACACTTACTTCGCTTAAAGCATAAAAAGGTTGAATGAAAAGAGTTATCACACATATCCACAAATTAATTTTCATATACATAACATCATCTAGTGATAGAAAATAGAATTATAATGAAGCTAGCAAGCAATCTTCCCGTTTAGCATAGCCTTAGCAAATATTGACCTGGTGTATCGATGAATATCTTATTCATCTTTAGAAAATCGGAGATATTGAGAAGCATTTTTACAAAATAAATTTTGTTCAGGATTAAAATCCTTTCCACGATAAATAAGTATCCCTTTTTCATATTTCTTTTTGATTTTAATTATACTTTCCACCATATCCGGTTGATATTTCTTAGACGCTTTAATTTCTAAAAATTCCTTACTGGTTTTCTGATCAATGATCAGGTCGACCTCAACACCATTACTTGTCCGATAATAAAATAATTCATTGTCGGACCTACTGTGTATAATATTTTTATAAATCTCTGCAACGATATAATTTTCGTATATTGCCCCATAAATCGGACTTTTAATAAACGTATCCTCATCTTTGATTCCAGTTAGGAAGGAAACCAATCCTGTATCAAAAAAATAAACCTTTGGACTTTTTACAATTCGTTTTCCTAGATTGTTATAAAAAGGCGGCAATAAAAATATTATATAGGATGCCTCCAGAACAGAAATCCATTTTTTTACCGTATTAACTGCAACACCAAGGTCATGTGCTAGAGTAGAAAGATCAAGTATCTGAGAAGTTCTAGTTGCCAATAAAAATAAACATCGCCGAAATTCTCTAAGTTGACCGATATTGCTCAGATCTCTTACATCTCTACTTAGATACGTCTCTATATAAGCAGAATACCAACTTATGTTTTCTTTAAATTTATTTACGACTTGCTCAGGGTAACACCCATAATATGTCGATCTATCCTGCGATGAAACTGGAATTTCGTTACGTTGAAACGGTAAAAGTGTAAGCAATCCAATTCTACCTGCAAGACTCTCAGTAATACTTTTCATAAAGACAAATTGACTCGAACCTGTCAGAATGTACTTTCCGTAGCGTCTGCGATCGTTATCTATTTGAAGTTTGATATAATGAAACAGATCAGGGACCTTCTGAACTTCATCAAAAACGACACGATCACTATATTTATTAAAAAAACCTTTTGGATCATCTTGGAATGATCTTACCATTTCATAATCATCAAATGTAACATATTCATACGATGAGGCTAAAATTGTTTTAAGCATCGTAGATTTACCAGATTGACGTGGTCCTGTTAATCCAACGGCGGGGAATACTTTCAGGTATTTCTTAAGCGATGATTCAAGATTTCGATTGATATATGCCATATGAATTTATGCAATTTTGCACTGACACTGCAATATTACATAATAAAATGTAAACAAGCAATCTAAATCGCCGCTTTGTAATCTTACTTTCACATCTCTTCTACCTACCCATCTTGTAAGCGAATCGCTTTGAGCGATCGGAAAGGTAAAAATATTCTTAGTATCCTTCAGAAGGCAGATAATACATCTCTGCTACCTCCTGCCTCGCCGGTTCGAAGGATTCCCTTGGAGCAAGCGGATTGGAAGGTAATCCTAAAGCAGAACCAATCCGATCGCTGTGAGCGGTCGGAGCAATCAAACAGCAAGAAAATGAACCTCTCCGATCCCTAAAAGGGGTCGGAGAGGTAAAATTCGAATGTCGTTGGTAAACATTGTCACCTGATTTTCCCACTAATCACCGCTTGCGCGAATGTCTGAAAACTACGATCGTAGGTTTGTTCCATATCATCTGGAAAACAACAGGCAGGTAGCTCCTGCATCCGGAGGTGATAATTAAGACATTCACAACACATTCCTTTTCGCGAGCAAGGCTCATAGCTGCAATTGCACCGCTTCAAATTCTTTGGTTTATTGCATTCCATTTTTTTTTCCTAAAGAAACCTCTCCGATCGCTATAAGCGGTCAGATAGGTCTTATATCAAGGTTGCATAAATTCACAGCGTTTAATCCATTCTTTTACTTTTAATTCCGATGAAGATGATGGTACAAAAGACAATGCTTTAATAAAAATCTCCTTCGCTTTTTCAAATTCCCGAAGTGAATAATATCCCAAACCTAAGTGCCTTAACCGAAAGTACTCCAAACGAGGAAATATTGAGCCGTTCATAGAATGAAGCACAATAGTACTCTCTCTGAATCTTTCTTTGCCTGCATACTCTCGTGCTAAAAGAAATCGAGCAATCGGATGCGATAATTGTTCAAGTCGTGCAATACGGGTTGTATCTTCCATATAAAAAACGAAGAATTGTCTGAGTTCAGATTGATGATATTTATCTTTTAACGATTCTAACCGAAGAGCACATATTTCATCATACCATTCATTCAGATGAGTCGCTGCAAGAAATTCGTACTGCTCTTTTGCCTCCTCCAAAGAATCTAACGCCCAATACGCATCACCAAATCGAAGTCGTAGTGGAAGCAAAAACGATGAAATCGAAGAATCCTGTAATTCTGATTCCATATATGATACAACATCCTGAAACCTACGCAGCTCAAACAAAGCGCCTACCTTTCTATTGATTGCTTCAGGAGTTTTGCTTAAGGATAATGAATAATCTGCAAGTGCTAGTGCCTTTTCGTAATCACGGTGATTCAGCAAATCTTTTACATCACTGTTTATATTTGCCAAAACTCGAGCACATTCTTTTCCAAAAATTGATGTTCGTCGAAAAAAATATTTTGCCTTGATAGTGTCTGGTTCCGTTACAATATTTTTTGTTAGTGAATTCTTCCACTCATCGACAAGTGTGTTCAAATTTTGCTTGTATATTCCTTGGAAATCACCCGAGCGATATAGCATTTTAAATCTATCGATACCTCTTGTATCAATAAGAAATCGACAAAATGCTCCAACAATATTGTAACTCACAGCAGATGGTGATTTAGCAAAGTTCCAAAACGAAAACAAGGATTCGACGTCAGGTTTCATACCTACCGCAAAAATAAGTGCAGCTGTGCGGTCAAGTTTATCGCCTATCGTAGACGATCCCTCGAGAGCCATCGCAACGCCCTCTATTAAACCAGAGTTACTACCGATACGTAATGGTGTCCATCCAAAATCAGCGGCAAGGACATGTACCATTTCATGTTTCAATCCCGGTTCAACATCTGAGACATTGATATGAATTTGACGGAGCCAAGGTTTGGCGATATCGGTATTCGCAGCACCGATTAATCGTCCCTTTTGTTCAGGAGTTGAGTAAATAAATGTTGTGATTGGATTAGCGGAGTTTAGACACAATTCTTCTGTAAGCACTTCATAATATAATTCATGAAGCTTGCCGATTTGTTCTATACGATCCCGCGAAATAGATCCCGCCGGATATACAATTTCGAAATGAGCAGTTCTATAATTTCCAGCTAATTTTTGGCGTATGAATTGTTCGGACGACGAAAAGCCTAGTCGATCGCTGAATAGAAAAACTACAATAACTACTGGAGTGAGAAATGCGACTAATCCAATTTCGAGGTACTGATAAAAGACTTTTCCATAAAATCTAGTATTCCAAATCCAAACGGAAATTGCAATGATCAGTCCAGTTGCAGCAAGCACAGCGCATCGATACACTAAAAGCCTTTGCACTACCTGAAGTGATTCGTCATAAGTAAAACCAGGGAAAAATCCAACAATCGGATTAAATGCAAATATTTGTGGTGAAACATATGTTACAACTGGAATGTGAATGAAAGTAAGACAATAGAATACCGAAAAGATTGATTTGTGCCATCTAGAAAAGAATACTGAAATAAACAACGCACACGCTGAAGAGAAAAGAACACCCGGTATGACAATGAGTAGATATAATATCGTTCCCTCACTGAGAGAACAATTCTTCACAAAAAGAATATTCGCAATAGAAATCATGAAAGGAAAAAGAAGCAGTACAAACTGGGCAATTATGGAAACACCAACAAATCGCCAGACGTCTATTTTTGTTTCCGGTTCTTCTTTTTTCCACTGTAGCAATGATAGTATTCCGGAAAGATAGCCGGCAACGGAAACAATGACAAAAGAAAATTCAAAACCAAGATAATTAAGAAGAGGAATTCTGGCGCAGATAATCGAAATAAGGACGAGCAAAAAGATCGAAATATAGAATCCGCGGGTATGCAAGTCGAGTCGCTATTCGAAAGTTTTCATTATTCAAAATAGACATTTGATAGATTACTAGAATTCTTCTCCCTGTTCCCTTGTAATCGCAGCTCCGAGTGCTTGAAGTTTTTTCTCTACCGATTCATATCCGCGATCAATATGGTACACACGCAAAACCTCTGTGGTGCCTTCCGCTACGAGTCCTGCGAGAATGAGGGAAGCACTTGCACGAAGATCTGTCGACATAACTTTTGCACCGATTAGTTTTTTTACTCCGACGACAGTGGCAATATTATCTTTGACTGTAATGTTAGCGCAGAGCCTGATAAGTTCAGGAACATGCATAAATCAATCATAATAAATTGTATCAGTTACAACACTTGTACCATTTGCTAATGACATGAGTGCAATCCATTGTGCTTGCATATCTGTTGGAAATCCCGGATAAATCGCCGTCGTGGCATTAATGGATTGGATTGTTTCTGGTGGTGTAAGCTCGATCCAATCAGGTCCACATTTAATTTTTGCACCAACATCCTCCAGTTTCACTAATAACGCTCCAATGTGGTGAGGATTACATTTTTCGAGACGAATAGCACCTCCTTGCTTTCCTGCCAATGCACCAGCTACAAGAAATGTTCCCGCTTCAATCCGATCTGGAATAGTATTAATATCCGTTGAGTGTAATTCATCGACTCCTTCGATTTCTAAACGTCCCGTCCCAACACCTTGAATTTTTGCGCCCATCTTTACAAGAAACTCAGAAAGTTGCACGATCTCCGGTTCTTGGGCTGCATTTTCAATCAATGTTGTCCCTTTTGCCAGCACTGCGGCCATCAAAACGTTTCCAGTCGCACCAACACTTGAGACGTCAAACAAAATTCGTGCGCCTTGAAGCCGCTTCGCTTTTGCGATGATATATCCAGCTTCAAGTGTAATCTCCGCTCCAAGCTTTCGAATACCTTCTATATGTAAATTTACCGGCCTCGGTCCCCAAGCACATCCACCCGGAAGTGATACTTTTGCTTGCCCAAATCTTGCAACTAATGGTCCCAAGACGTAGACTGACGCACGCATCTTTTTTACATGTTCATATGGTGCTTCATAACTACTGATTTTAGCAGTGTCCAATGTTAAGGTTTGACTCTTAAGAGATGACTGAATGCCCATCGTCTCAAGAAGACGGCTCATAGTACTCACGTCACGTAATTCAGGTGTATTATTGAGTTTGTATTTTCCGCTGGCAAGAATAGTAGCGGGCATTAATGCTAAACTAGCATTTTTTGCACCACCGATAGCGATTGTGCCGTTTAACGATCTTCCTCCATGGATCACAAACTTATCCACTGCTTGCTCCTTTGCTCATATTTCGGTAGGATAGTATAAATTTACTGGACGAAATATAGTCCAATATACGAATAAAGGCAAAACCCTTTTCAAAAATAGAAATATTATGAATTCTGATATATTTACAACTATCCATCAACGTAAAAGCGTTCGCAATTTTACTGGTAAAATAGTCCCGCAAGAACTGTTGTTGGAACTGGTAAAGTCTGGAATGGCGGCCCCCAGCGCTGTGAATTGTCAGCCTTGGGAATTCATAATAGTGACTGAACGCATCACTCTTGATAAGCTTGGCGATGCACTTCCATATGCAAAAATGATCTATAAAGCTGGCGCAGCAATTATTGTTTGTGGAGATCCTTCAAAATCTCATAAACAGAAAATCGAGTACGCAATTCTTGATCCTGCATTAGCAAGTCAAAATATACTTCTAGCTGCTGAAGCCTTAGAACTTGGTGCAGTGTGGACCGCTGCATATCCTTACCCTGAAAGAATGCACTCAGTGCGAAGCATTCTTCACATACCAGAAAATATCATTCCACTGAATGTAATCCCAATCGGCTATCCGACAGGTGAAGATATACCAAAGAACAAATATCGACCAGAGAAAATCCACTGGGAGCAATGGTAATAATCAATAGTTATAGCATAGGACTTGTCTTTCGCCTGAAAAATAGCTAAATAATTATCAACGGAATGATGAAAACTCGTTTTCGAGAGAACCATATAATAAACTCATTACTTCACAAAATTAAAAATCTATGCCGGTACAAATTATTGTAGGCGCCCAATGGGGCGATGAAGGAAAAGGTAAAATTGTTGATCACCTAAGCGAAAAGGTGGATATCGTAGCTCGTTATCAAGGGGGTGCAAATGCAGGGCATACAGTCGTTCTTCCACCTCATAAAAGAAAACCAGAACGAGAATTTGTTCTCCACCTAATACCTTCCGGAATATTTCATTCCCACGTCATTTGTGTAATTGGTAACGGCGTCGTATTAGATCCGGTAGCGTTGATGTCTGAGATTCAACAGTTGAAAGATGCCGGAATAAAAATTGCCGGACGACTATATATCAGCCACAATGCTCATCTGATTATGCCGTATCATAAGTTGTTGGATGCAGCTCGAGAACAAGGTGCAGAAAAAATCGGAACAACCGGACGTGGAATTGGCCCAGCGTATAATGATAAGTATATGCGAACCGGTATTCGTGTCGTTGATCTATTAAATCGCGATGTCCTATGTAAAAAATTAAAGCGCAACATAGAAGCCAGCAATGAAATGCTAAGTAAGCTATATCATTCACAGGAATTAAATGTCGATTCCATCATTAGCGAATATCTAGATTTCGATCAGAAGTTCGATGAATTCATAACTGATACATCAGAATACCTAAACAATGCTCTTAAAAGAGGGAAACAAATTCTGGCTGAAGGTGCTCAAGGTGCGTTGTTGGATGTGGATCATGGAACCTACCCTTTTGTGACATCATCAAATCCTACAAGCGGTGGGGCTTGTACTGGCTTAGGTATTCCGCCAACATCTATCAATTCTATAATTGGAATAGTCAAAGCGTATAGCACGCGAGTCGGTAATGGTCCATTTCCAACTGAGCTGAAAAACGAGATCGGCGAAACACTACGAAAGTGCGGTGGAGAATTTGGTGCAACCACTGGCAGACCCAGACGGTGCGGATGGTTGGATGCAGTTAGCCTACGCTATTCAATTCGTATTAATGGAATTCAACGCATCGCAATGACGAAGCTTGATGTTCTTGATGATTTTAAGGAAATCAAAGTGTGCACAGGATATAAAGTTGATGGTAAGAAGTTAAACCACTACCCAACAGATGCTCAAACCCTTGAATCGATAGAACCAATCTATCAAACATTCCGCGGTTGGCAATCAAGAACATCCGATGTCCGTCGATATTCAAAATTACCTTCAGAAGCAAAAAAATATATTGAAGCCATACAGTCCATGCTTAGCACGGATATTTATATGGTTTCAGTTGGTGCACGCCGCGATCAAACTTTGATTGTTCTAAAATAAAACCTCTTGATATGAAAAATACTTCTTTTATGAAATCTGCTCTCAGTGGCTCAATTCCACTTTCCAGTAGACTAAAGATTGTATTACTCGTTCTCGCATTCGCAATTATTGCCGGAACGTTGTTCTATACACACGATCTCGTTCGAGAGTTGAGTCTGAAGGAGAAAGAGGTTGCAGATTTATACGCAAAATCATTTGAATATATCGCAAACGGCAAAGCAGGTGAAGGCGATTATAATTTCCTATTTACTGAAATTATTAATGCCATAGATTTTCCGATTGTAATGACCGATCGAAATAACGAACCCACAATTCCATATAAAGCGTGTTATAAAAATATAATATTGGATTCAACGGTGTCTAAAGCTGAGCAACGACTGATTCTTAAAAAGCATGTCATCGAAATGGATCGGATACACCCACCAATAACGATAGCATATCAAGATACAATTGTTCTTAGTTATCTCCATTATGGTGAATCCAACTTGATCATTCAACTCCGTCGCCTTCCGTATATCGAATTGGGTGTAATCGCGTTGTTCATTCTTATTGGTTACATAAGTTTTAGCTACGTTAAACGAAGCGAACAAAGTAATATTTGGGTAGGAATGGCTCGTGAGACTGCCCATCAACTTGGCAAACCAATTTCAAGTATGCTTGGATGGGTCGAATTGTTGAAAGAACAATCGCGGGGAGACACCAAGGCAACAAACACATTACTCGATATGGAGAACGATTTATTCCGGTTACAGAAAATCGCAGATCGCTTTTCAAAGATTGGCTCAAAACCAGATCTCCACAAAGAAAACTTGCGTGACATTATTAATAAAGTGATTGAATATTTCCAACGAAGAATTCCCCATACTGGCAAAAAAGTACATCTACTCGTCGAATCACCAAAGATTGTACATGCACCAGTTAACAGGGAATTATTCGAATGGGTGATAGAAAATCTGACAAAGAATGCTCTAGATGCAATTGAAAATGGAGAAGGAACCATTCTGTATTCGGTTTCCACTCACAGAGATTTTGTTCTTATCGACATTTCTGACACAGGGAAAGGTGTTGATAATAAACATCGCAAAGATGTATTTCGACCCGGATTTTCAACGAAAAAACGTGGTTGGGGACTAGGACTAAGTCTGGCAAAACGCATCATTGAATCACACCACGGTGGAAAACTTTTCCTCAGGGAAAGCAATCCAGGATACAAAACAACTTTTCGAATCAAGCTTAATCGATGAGGTTTTCTATGAAACGATATTATCTCTTTCTTATCCTATTTGTGCTGGTTACTCCATGGTCATCGGCACAGATGTCTATTGAAGACGAACTTTATGCCGCCGTTATGGCTATCGAAGGTAGGTCACATATTGGACGAAATGAATTTATCAAAGAACAATTACAAAAATCCGGAATCGGGTATGTCACAGCTCCTTTCAGACATGTTTTCCAAAGACAAAACGATACCATTGTAATTTCTGGCGAGAATATCATTGTTCGTGTCGGACATGGGGCAAAACGAATCGTGATTGGTGCACATTATGATGCTGCGGCGGAATCCCCGGGTGCGAATGACAATGGAAGTGGAGTGGCAGTTCTCCTTTCACTCATTAAACATTTGCAGGATAACTATTGGAATTATGGTATCGACTTCTGTTTCTTCGATCAGGAAGAAATGGGATCGATGGGTGCGATTTATTACATAAAGCAATTCATCATTCCAAAAAAACATCTTGTAATGATTAATCTCGATATCGAAGGATCAGGCGAGGAGTTATACGTTGGACCTGTGGGCATGAATACTCGGTTTGTAATGCGATACGTACGCGAAGCAGGACTAAAAACTGGTTTCCCCTTTGTCGAATTTCCAGAATTTCCCGCTTCCGATCACGTACCATTCGGACAACTCAATCTTGAGAATATCGCAATCTCTGTTGTCCCTAAGGGCGATGCAGCTCGGCTTAGTAAATTTGTTAAAAATGGGTATAAATCCGACTCGGCGGATGTTCCTCAAGTAATGAAGGTGATGCATTCCGTGGATGATCGATCCAACTTTGTAACACCATCTGCTTTGAAAATGTCGTTTGAATACACGCGAACTTTATTGCTTCTGCTCAATGAATCGAAAAGATAACAGAAGTATCAGGTTTGTATTGGAGGTTGTGTAGACGATTTTTTCTTTCCATACATACCATATCCGATAAGCGCACCCAACATTGAGAAAATTGGATATAAAATAAGCGCGTAGACAAGAGAGCGAAGTATTCCACCTATTGTTCCTTCCTCTTGTATTGCTTTTTCCATCTGTTGGTTCATTTCATCTAAAGTGCCAGGTGGAACTGCACCGCGATCCTCCAATTTCTGGACAAGTTTCTCTATGAATCCTCGCACCATTTCTGTATCTACTGGACCAATAATAAATATAATAATAACGCTTAGTAATGTGGCAACTAGTGCACCAATAATTCCAGAAGTTATTCCCAAAATGAGTGCATCTGAAGATTCAAATGGCGGCATTTCATCGGTAAATTCTTGGCGATAGAAATAGACGGCCATCGCACCTCCGATTAGTATTCCAGCGCAGCAACAACAATTTAATAAATTAAGGCCTGGAATTCCTGAAATTGCACCAATGATTAGCCCACCCAATATAGTCGCGCGTTGTTTATGCGGTTTCTCGAGCATAATTATTCCCAGAATTTTTTGGATGATTAGTATATGATTTGTATAGTTGTGTTATTGCTTCGATTAAAAGTGGAAGGATATACCAAGCGGCACAAATACCAAAAAGTACGCCACTTACAATCCGAGTCCATTCATTACCTGCAAAGATACCGGTTACACGAAATCCTACATCGAACAGTAATAACAAAATGCACAAAAGAAGGAATCTTTTTTGGGGAATCCGATGTGATTGTACTTTTTTAAATATTGCAATACATATCAAGCCGACAAGAAATCCAAAATAGAGCGACGTACATCGGATGCAAACTCCTAATTTCTCGTCTGCGATGTGGAACGATCTTGAATTTAATTGGTGACATACATGTGAATAAAAAGAATATAGAAACTTTGCTCCCCCTTGCAATTCAACTACCGCAAGTAACGGTGCTGCAATAATTCCGATGCACCAGAGCAAAACAAGTGCGAGCAGAAGTGTATAAATTCGGAACGGTGTTATCATTGTTTAACGGAAGTATTATCGGAACAAAAGGGCTCTTTGTCAAGACCAGTATCATGAAATAGCAAACTTGCTTTTCCATCAGGTTTGAGATATATTGCATCACAAATCTGGAGAAAAATTTATGGTGAAAGTTCTCGATATCAAACAAAATTTTTTCGGTATCGAAAAACAGTACTCGTCGTACGAAACTTCAAAAGTGGTTGTAATCCCTGCTCCATATGAGCATACTGTAAGTTACGGCGGAGGAACAAAAAATGGACCATCGGCTATTATCAAGGCTTCACAGTTTGTAGAGTTCTTTGACGAAGAAACAAAACGAGAAATCTATAAAGAACATGGTGTTGCCACACTTCCACCACTCAGTTTAGACAAGAAGAAAGACGAAGTAGCATTACAGCTGATCTATGATACCGTACTCGATTCTGTAGAACGACAAAAATTTGTTGTAACGCTAGGTGGCGAACACACAATTTCCTCGGCAACCATTGCAGCCTATGCGAAACGTTATCCGGATCTATCAGTTCTACACTTTGATGCACATTCAGATTTACGCACAGAATATCAAGGCAATAAATATAGCCATGCATCTGTAATGGCAAGGGTGTGCGAATTTTTGGATCCTCATCGATTGGTCCAAGTTGGTGTTCGAGCTCAATGCAAAGAAGAGGCAGAATTTATCCGTGATCGCGGTGTTAATACATTCTATGCACACGAAATCCGACGCGGAAGCTATACTAGAGTCCTAAAGTACTGGGATGATTTTGCCGTAGAAAAGCTCACAGATAATGTATACATCTCTTTTGATGTAGACGGATTGGATCCGTCAATTATGCCAGCGACTGGTACACCTGAACCCAATGGACTTTTCTGGGATGAAGTACTTCAATGTTTACGAAAGGTTGGACGCAAACGTCGAATAGTTGGATGTGATATTGTTGAATTCGCTCCGATCAAGGGACTCCATTTCGCCGATATCACTGCGGCAAAGCTTGTGTCAAAAATTCTTAACTATGCACTATAACACCATCATTTTGTAAACAGATAATTTAATGACACAAACTTTTGAGAAGCTAGATCGAACGCAAGTTCCAGAGCTCGATGACATTCTCGGTATTCCTTTCCCTGTATTAGATGATGGATTCGTTCGAGTTATTGATTACATGGGTTCTGATTCATCAGTAGTACAAGCAGCACGCGTTTCGTATGGTAAGGGAACAAAAAAAACGCGAGAGGACGAGGGTCTTATTCGTTACCTCATTCGCCATCATCATACATCTCCCCTGGAAATGTGCGAAATCAAACTCCATATACGCGTACCAATGGATTGTTGGCGACAATGGATTCGTCATCGCACAGCAAGCGTCAACGAATATTCTACTCGATATTCTCTCGCGATAGACGCAGTTCAAAAAACTAAACCTGACGAGTGGCGACTGCAGGCAACTAGCAATCGCCAAGGAAGTGAAGGACTACTGCAGACTGAAAAAGGAACTTCATTTTCATTGCGGGAACAAGATTTGCACGAACTTTCCCGCCAAGTTTATACTGAGCGAATAGATGCAGGTATTGCGCGTGAACAAGCACGAAAAGATTTACCGTTAAGCACGTACACCGAAGCGTATTGGAAAACCGATTTGCATAATCTCCTTCATTTTCTTGCACTCCGCATGGAAGAACATGCGCAACTCGAAATACGCACCTATGCAAAAACCATCGGTAATGAGATTGTTAGTAAATGGTGCCCGATGGTTTGGAAAGCATTTCAGGACTACCGTTTGGGAGCAGTAGAATTATCAAAGCAAGAGATTCAGTTGATCGAACGGATTCAATTAAATGATATTGAAGGAGCTTTAGAGCTAGCTCGAAACTTTGGATTCCTTCCACCAAAAGGTGAACCGATAAAGTATAATCTTGAACGTGAAGAGATAGAAGGTAAATTCAGAATTCTTGGCATTCACCCTCCCTGGCTTGATAAATAAACAACACCGGTCAAAAGGAGACCGGGTATGAATTTATACCTTGTAGCTGCAGTCGCCCGAAATCGCGTTATCGGAAATCACGGATCAGTTCCCTGGCATATTCCACAGGATCTTCTACGCTTCAAATCTCTCACTGTGGGATCTACTGTGCTTATGGGGCGAAAGACATATGAGTCGATTGGTAAACCGCTTCCCAACAGACGTAATATTGTCTTGACAAAAAAACCTAAAAACGATATTGAAGCTTACACATCAATACCACTCGCTCTTGAAGCTGTCAAAGATGAAAATCAAGTGTTTGTGATTGGTGGAGGTGACACATTTGCACAAACAATCGGAATAGTTGAAAGAATGTTTTTGACTTTAATTCATCGCGATGTAGAAGGGGATACATTCTTCCCTCCTTATGAAGAACTATTGAGCAATGAATTTCTATTGAATCGGGAGGAACACTTTAACGATTTTTCTTTTTTGGATTATATCCGTAAAAGTAAAATCATTGGAGTAAAATAAATTTATCGCGTGATGTTTAGTTCGATATTGGAATAATTGTCTAGAAAATCCCTTTCGCAGCACCACCATCAATTAAAAGATTTACTCCATTGATATAGCTTGCCTGCTCAGAAGCTAAAAAGGCAACCGTATTACCAAGCTCTTCTGGTCTTCCCAATCTTCCGGCTGGTATTGCACTTGCTGCTTCCTTGAAATATTCTTCTAGAGAAATGTTCTTCTGGGTTGCACGTGCAAGTCCTATTTCCTCCTGTCGTTTCGTGAGAATGTGCCCCGGACAAACGGTATTTATAGTTATATTATCTCTTGCATGAAGATTGGCAAGTACTTTCGTAAGCCCGAGAATACCGGGACGAATTGCTGAAGACAGAAGTAATTCGTTGATAGGCTGTTTCGCCGCTATTGAAACAATTGTTATAATCCTCCCCCATCGCTGCTCGACCATCATTGGAAGTATTTCTCGTGTTAAGCGTACTGTACTCATGAGTGTAAGTTCATGTCCTTTATGCCAATCTTCATCAGAAAGTGAAGCAATAGAACCTACGGGGGGACCACCAGCATTATTAACCAAAACATGTATGGTTTCGAATCGGATTTTAGTTTCTTGGACTAGTTTTTTTATTCCGTAAGGTTCAGTAACATCGATGACGAGTGGTAGGATAGTTGAACCTGTGCTAGCTTGTATTTCTTCTGCTGCTTCTGTTATTTCTTTTTGACGACGCGAACAAATAACAACTGTTGCGCCTTCCTTTGCTAATGCCAATGCAGAAGCTTTTCCCAATCCTTGACTAGCCGCTGTAACAATAGCAATTTTATTGTGTAGACCGAAATTCATACATTTCTTTCTTCGAATAACATTTTACATCGCTAATAAGTAGGGTGATTAATCTGAACCAGTATATTTATTTTGCAGTGATCATTGCCGTTAATCCTACACGAATCATCATGATGGCAATTGCAGCCATAAACAAAGCGGCAACTTTCGCGAAAGCTTTAGATCCTGCCTCTCCCATTAATCGAATAACAAATTCAGAATTTCTAAATATGAACCACACTAGAAATAAATTCGAAAGAAGCGAAACAACCGCTGCAAGATATCCATAAGTATCGACGATTATAAGCAATGTAGTAAGTGCTGCCGGTCCGATGATCAATGGAATACCGATTGGAACAACACCAACCGAAGTTTCGGGAGCTCGACTTCGTTCCGCTGCGAATAGAAGATCATCGACGGCAAGAACTAAAAGTACAATACCACCCCCAACTCGAAAATCATTTTCAGTGATCCCTAGAAAGTTGAAAATAAGCCTTCCACCAAACAAAAAAGCGATGGAAACAGCTAGCGCTGTGAATGTTGCTTCAGTAATAAGTTTTTTCTTCTGCGACCTTTCCAATTCGTTCGTAAGGGAAAGGAAAATAGGAACCAGTCCAAGAACGTCGATAGCGACAAAGAGGGGAATGAATGAAAGAACAAATATTTTAATATCGTACAACATCCAAAGTTTTCGATAATTTTAGTTAATAGCGTCCATTTCAGAATAAAAAATTTTTTAGTTATGAAACCGGAATATTTTTTTCTTTAAAACGCTTTTGCACAAGTTCAAGTATTTCTGTATTGGAAAGCTTAGTACGAATACCTGCTGCACGTATAGTTTGTAATAATGTTCCCCGGTGTTCCTGTAACCATCCCCACAAACAATATCCAAGGCGATCGGTGTCATTCGGTTCCTGAGCAGGAATCTCCGAAGCAACTTGATATACGAATTTTTCTAGCGAATCAATAGAAAATTCTGCGACAGAAGTAGGTGATTTTGTTGACATATTTCATCTATGAAGTTTTATTTACTAATTGATTGTTAAAATATATAGAGATTTGAGAGAAAAGACAAAGCGACATCAGGTGTGTCGAATATTATTCTGGGTGTAAGTCTAGATAAAAATATTTGCGTTGAAGTGAAAATTCATACACTTAGCTTTAAACACTAACCTGTTTTTACAACAACCATTGTAATATCATCATGTTGCTCTGCAGTTCCACGAAATTTATCCACCTTATTCAAGATAGATTGTTGGATTTCCTTTACTGTTCGATGTTGGTTCTTTTGCAGAATATCAACGATAACATTTTCGCCAAGTTGCTGATTACTTTCGTTCATAGCTTCAGGGATGCCATCAGTATAAAACAAGAATACTCGTTGCGACCTTAAAGCTATTCGAATTTCTTCAATTGTATCCTCAAAGATTTTCCCTCGCTCGAGTCCAAGTCCAATACCAGCACCTTCAAGAAATTTCAGCGCCTTATGGTCTCCAACAAGTGCTTTGTTATGACCTGCACGGCAAATGCGTACTTCTTTTTTCTTTAAATCAAAAAGCGCAAGTATCATAGTGATGAACGACTTTCGATCTAGACCCTCAAATATGCGTCTGTTGATATTTATAAGCATTTCTCGTGGTGTGTCGTACATATGAGCGGCTAAATGTACCATTCCCTGAATCTTTGACATATAGAGCGCAGCAGACATCCCTTTACCAGAGACGTCAGCGACAACGGCAAGAATTTTCTGCTTATTTAGTTGAATGAAATCATAATAGTCTCCACCAACACTCGTAGCCGGGATGGAAACACCACTAATTTCAAGACCTGCTATTTTAGGATCAGCTTTAGGAAATAATCCTTGCTGAATTTTCCGTGCCAAGTCTAGTTCTTCTTGAATTCTCTGTTGTTTAATCTCAGATTGATGCAAACGGGAATTATCAATTGCAATGGCTGCTTGTCCTGCTACTGTGGCTAATAAATTCATGTCTTCTTGGGAATAGACTTTTCCAGATTTTTTTGGACCAACGTTTATAAATCCAACCAACCTCTCCTGCAAAAACATTGGAACTGAAAGAACAATACCAGAATGAAGAATTTTTTGTTTTTCGTCTTCGTTTAAATCCGTCATATCATATTCATCTCCAAGAAGATGAAGATCAACAGGTTGATGTGTTTTTCGTAAAAGCATCATTAGTGTATGATCCCCATCATGAAACGTACAATCCAAATCTGAAACATTCCGTGCAACCGAAGTACATCCTTCCTTCTCACCACAGATAAATACCATAATCCTCTCGATATGCATTGTTGTAGAGAGGCGTGATACAATGGAATGTAGGATATGATCCAGTCCCATGAGGCGTGGGAGTTCTTGTGTAAATTCCAGCAGCGCTCGCTGATAATCATACCTTTCGCGGAAAAAAATCTGGTCGATGCTATTTTGGAACCGTTGTTTGAACGGATCAAAAATGAACGCGATTACAACAAGAGATACCACTACAATCATTTGATTATCCTGCATACCGAACAAGTAATTTGTCAGCGTTCCTATCCCATATACGAAAACAAGATACACTGCAGCAAGCGACGTTGTCACGGCACCATATATCAGACTTCGTCTGATCACCACATCCATATCCATCAGTCGATGTCGAAATATCGCATAACCAAAAAAAACCGGCACCATAACAAGTAAGAGAACCGGCAAAAGAATCGTTGGATTGAGAAAAGCAGCAAATGGATTAATGGCCTGAACCGCTAATGCATATGAAAAAACCACAATACCTAATGCAACTCCAAATAGCACCGGACGAAGTGAATTACGTCGTTCATGTGGTATAAGCCAAAAATAACTATGAATAAAAATAATAAATCCAGTTAAAAAGAATCCATATCGAGAAAAGAATGCCACGTTAGCAATCCAGCGAAGGGATAGTGCTCCTGAGAAAAAAAGCAATGCGAAAATCAGTATAAGACTTAGCACATACAATCCAAGTAAAACCTTCCAACTGTCATGCCCTTTTCTCTTTATCGGAAAGAAGAGAAAGAATCGGACGAATACTGGAAGTGCAAAAACTGACGCTAGGACGAAGGAAACACCAAGAGTATATATTCGCCACATCGGATCGATCTTAAGATCTTGATTTAGCGTAGAAAGTCCAAAAAAGAGCATCGCAAGGATACTAAACCGTGCAAACATACGCTGAATCTTCCCTAATGGTTTAACCATGACAACAATATAACCTACAAGGAGAAATCCAAGTCCCAATAAAAATTGAGATAGATATCCTAGATTGATAGATTTTAAAATTAGGATTTCCACGGTCGAAATATTTCCACCACGATCAATCGTATAAGTGACTTTTGATCCGGAATATTTGTTAATGATCGATTGTGCATCCAGAGCTATATTAAACTGCTGACCATTAATTGCAATCAGGAAATCACCATCTTTTATACCCGCTTGTTCTGCTACACCTCCATGGACTAGGTCAGTGATAAGAAGCCTGGAGTACCCTCGATCTACCCAACGGCATTGATCGTTGCCAACAACGCGTTCAACCATCTGGACATAAAAATTTATGAGGCAAAGTGATAGGACGATGATAGCAAACAAGGAATATACAATTCTGATGGAGCGAGCTGAAAGCTCCGAAAAGAAGTCTTTCCACTTTTCTTTTATCTTTTCCAAGAATACCATGATTATCTCCGTGACTGAAAGGACATTAATTCAATCGTGTACTATCGCTCCTAATACCGTACAACTCCAGGAAGTGGATAACCGATGCTAAAGTAAAGAGTAAACGAACCAAAACTTACTGGTCGTTCAAGTAATTCTTTTCTAATATAGAAACTTCTTCCAATGGCGAATTCGGTTGGACCAATTGGAGTATCAAGTCCGAGTGTCACACCTATTCCATGTTTGAAATCTTCAATACGCATTTCTTCGGCACGCTCCCAGAGTGATCCAAAATCGTACCGTGCTTTGAGATAAGTATCGAAGAAAATGGAAAATGGAAGTTTGTATTGGTATTCAACACTCGCAGCTAATAATTGGCGACCGCGAACATTATCTTCCCTGTATCCAAAAAAGTTTTGCTGACCACCAAGGGAAAACTGCTCACTTATTGGCAGGGTCTCATCCGCAACTCCAATAGCAAATCGTGTACTAACTGTATGAGTTCGGAGAATACGCTGATGTTTCTGGTACGAAAAATACATTTTTGTAAATCCAATTGCATCAATTACCTTAACTAATGCAGATTCATAATAAAAATTAAACACAATACCATCCGTCGGATAAGGAAATTTGTCTTGGGTATCAACACTTGTTCCAAACCGGATTGATGAGACATTATATTCCTGATTTGTAATCGGATTATTGAAAATATTATAAACCTTATGTTTTTCTAACCGGCCTTCGATAGTTACGCTTCCTAACCTTTCGAGTTGAGTGCCAAAACTTGCCATTCCTCCATTTCGTACTTCACGATATTCACCGACACGATTGCGATCGATATTATATGTATTGTTAGATGAGACATCGGCATAGTAATTAATATCTCTAATAAGAGAGAATCCTTTCAAATTAAACGTGAGATACGAATTAAATATTCGAATCGCTTTCACTTCTGCAATATAACTCTGGTTCCTTGTTCCGCCTCCTATAAAAAAACCGAATTCAACACCGGCTCCTAAAACATTGTCATTCCTAATATCGACGCTCGGCTGAATATTACGTTCATTATCTGTACGAAGTCCAAAACGTATTAGCTCGGTAGCTCGTTCCTTGGCATGAATCGTTGTAATTGTATGTTGGCTGCTATCCCCTTCGTGGTGGACCGACAAGCGAGTTTGTTCAAAGAGCCCTGTACTATTCAAATTTGCTATTCCTTGAGCTACTTTCGATTGCGTTAGGAGATCTCCATTCTTCCATGGTAATTCACGCCGGAGGATCCAATCGCGGGCTTTAGTAGTTCCGCGAATATCCATTCGATATACCATTCCTTCATCAATATGAATTTGCAGAGTATGCGCGGTTGTATCAAATTCGACATTTTGAACTCGAGCTAACGAATATCCGGCAATTCGATACTTTGTCAAAAGGTGCTCTATCGCTATCACAACTCGCTTCTCATTTATTGCATTTCCAATGAGCGGAGTAAAAAGAAGTCGCAGTGTGTCAGTAGAGAACATCTCATTCCCGGTAATATTCACAGAATCCAAAATCGGATTCATATTTCCAGAAATAGTAATATCAGTAGCATCGACACGAGAATTAGCACGAATAGACACACTCTGATAGTCCCCGGTTTCATATAACCAGTTGACTATGTTTTGTAAATCTTGTTCTGCTATGAATTCTGATCTCTCAAACAATTTAAGACTATCTTGTAAAGCTTTCGAGACTCCTATTTCATCATAGAATCGAGGTTTGGAATATCGGATCATACTTTGTTGTGGATTATTCCTTGTGATGCGTTCTTTGATGAGTGTTCGAATTTGAGGAATGGCTTTTTGAGTTGCAATCATCCCAGAGGCTATCAATGAATCGAGATCCGAAAAGTCTGAGGAAAGTTGATCACCCATATTTGGTGTAATCACTACATCAGCTTTTGATCTAGCAACTTTAATCGCTTCCTGCATCATTATGCCCGTAATTTGATCTGCAACTTCCCAGAGAGCGTTCAATTTGCTTCTCGGTCTTAAGGGACTTATCATATCTACAGCAATTATGATATCGGCATGATAATCAATAGCGACATCAACCGGCAGATTATCTACAAGTCCGCCATCCAATAGCTGAAGAGTATCTTTCGTCACACTGCTAAACAACAAAGGAACAGCCATACTTGCACGAAGCGCTTCAGTTAATTCCCCCCGATCAAGAACGATTCGTTTTCCTGAAACAAGGTCTGTCGTCACTGCACGAAAAGGAATTTTCAGTTCATCAAAACTTCCTTGAGATTGATAAATACCATTGATAACGAGCAGGTTTAAATAGTTTGAGAGACGCTGGCCCGATGAAAATGCCGAAGGAATAACAGGTTCGAATTCTTCAAATCTTAGAACAAGAATACTACGTTCGCGTGCAATTTTTTGGTCGAGGAACATATCTTGCCGCCGGGCTTCATCTGTATAGCTCAGTAGATCTTCCCAATTACTGGAATCAGCTATTTGCTTGAGCTGATCTGTCGAATACCCTATAGCATACAAGCCGCCGACAATACTTCCCATGCTCGTTCCAATGATTAGATCAATTGGAATATTATATTGCTCTAAGACACGCAAAACACCAATTGCAGCAATGCTCCGCGAACCTCCGCCACTTAGTACAAGTGCAATCCGTGGACGTTTAACAGACGCCTTAGCAGGAAATTTCAAAAAACGAGATTTTGTCTCAATAACCTCCGGCTGAAAAACTCGTACTTGTGTTTGTACGGGAGTCACGCTCTGCGCTATGGTTATTGCACGAAGAGAACAAAGTAACAATGAAATGAAAATTGATAAACGACGGAACATGCAATTCATTAGTTGTGATATTACTACGTTACCGAAAAAAGCCCCGAATTGCAACGAAAACGAAAGATCTAATCCAAATTAGCAAAGAACTGATCACTTAGAACGTGATTCTATGACGATCCGCCAAGGATTTTTGAAGGTAATAAGATCAAGCTCTTGATGAAGGCAAGTATACCTTCAGCAGTAAAACCAATAATTCTGAAAGGTATCATAATGATCCAAATTATTGGATAGGCAACAAGAGCTAACAAAGCAAGTGGCCAACAAAGAAATAATAGTATAAGCCAAAGTAAAAAAGTCTTCATTCTCAATCCCCTGAATTCCTTTCTATCTACGAATTGTATGATAAAGTAGTTACTAGAAAGACTCATATATCTTTACTTTATCAATAACTATTCACTATTATTCTACTGTTGCTTTTTTTTATAGATATTTACAAAGGGCAATTATGGCACGCACAAAGTTACAACCTCCACCCCACTGTCTTTTCTCGACAGAAATTCCTATCCGCATAAACGATATTAACTACGGTGGACATCTAGGAAATGACGCAGTGCTCTCGATTATTCATGATGCACGTTTACAATTCCTTTCTAGTTTAGGATATTCAGAACTTGATATTGAAGGTGCCACAATAATGATGACCGACGCTGTGATTGTATACAAATCGGAAGGATTCTATGGAGATATTTTAACTGTGGAGGTAGGAGCTATGGATTTTCAATCGACCAACTGTGACATTTTTTTCCTACTCACCAACAAAAAAACAGGAAAAGAAATCGCTCGAGCAAAAACTGGAATAGTATTCATCAATCGTCAAACAAGAAAAATCATTTCCATACCAGATGCATTCCGAAAAAAGTGCAACAAAACAGGTCTGTAGTATCTAGCTCACTTTCCCTATTGTTTGCATAGGGTATCAAAAAACACTATATTTTTTTGTGAATAAAGCATTCTTCTACGAACCAAGGCTATTGTGGCAAAAATAATTGTCGTAGCAAATCAAAAAGGCGGTGTTGGAAAAACTACTACCGCTATAAATCTTGCAGCTTCATTAGCTGCAGCCGAAAAACGGGTGTTGCTAATTGATAATGATCCTCAATCCAACGCAACAAGTGGTGTTGGTTCAACAGGTCTCGATGGAAAAACTATTTATGATGTTTTGGTTAATGGATTAGAGGCAGCATTAGCAATCCAACCAACTCAAATGCCGTATCTGTCCATTCTTCCTTCACATATTAATCTTGTTGGTGCAGAAATTGAAATGGTAGAAATGGAAAACCGTGAACGATTACTTTCAACTGCGCTTCAACCGGTTCGCAATAGGTTTGACTTTGTTGTTGTGGATTGTCCTCCTTCTCTTGGCTTATTGACGTTGAATGCTTTAACCGCCGCAGATTCTGTCCTAATTCCCGTACAATGCGAGTATTTTGCACTCGAAGGACTTGGCCAACTTTTTAATACCATCAATATGGTTAAGAAGAATCTCAATCCGAATCTAGATATCGAAGGTGTTCTCCTGACAATGTTCGATTCCCGTCTCCGACTTTCAAATCAAATCGTTGACGAAGTTAAACGTTACTTTGGCGATAAAGTTTTCACTACTATCGTTTCACGAAATATCCGATTGAGCGAAGCACCGAGTTTCGGAAAACCAATCATCCTTTATGATGCAATTTGTATCGGAACAAAAAATTATATGGAGCTGGCAAAGGAAGTTTTGAAGAATAATAAATTCTTTGCTATTGAACCTCTCCTGCAAAAAGAAACAGTTAGTGAAATTAATACATGACAAATCAGAAAAAAAACGTACTTGGACGTGGTCTCAACGCGCTAATCCCGAAAAGCCCTCGTATGGAGGTAAGCCTTCACGATAATACAATCGGCCGGGATACCGGTGAAATTGGTATTATTGCGAATATCGATATCGGAAAAATCCAACCAAATCCATTTCAACCTCGGACTGATTTTGATAAGTCCTCTTTGGAAGAACTCACCCGGTCAATACAGGAAAAAGGTATTATTCAACCCATCACTGTACGACGTATTGAAAATGCATACCAATTAATTTCTGGTGAACGACGGTTGCGTGCTGCACAAGCAGCACGACTACGGCAAATTCCAGCCTATATAATTACAATCGAAACCGATGAGGAAATGTTAGAACTTGCACTCATCGAGAATATCCAACGCGAGTACCTCAATCCAATGGAACTTGCCAATGCTTATCAGCGATTAATAGACGAGTGCCGCCTCTCCCAGGAAGAAATTGCTAAACGTGTTGGCAAGGATCGGAGCACCATTACAAATTTCATCCGCCTCTTGAAGTTGCCAGCAAAAATCCAGGAAGGATTACGAAAAGAGAAAATATCAATGGGACATGCCCGCGCATTGATTACTCTTACAAGCGAGCGTGTACAGCTTCGACTGTATGAGAAAATTGTGGATGGTGGTCTTTCAGTTCGAAAAGTGGAGGATCTCGTTCGAAATGTTCAACAGCCAAGAAAGAAAACGACTACACGGAAAACGGGATCAGATTCCACTGATAATATTCAAAACTTGGAAACACAACTTCGACAAGCACTCGGCACGAAGGTAAAAGTTAGAACAAAGGGCCATGGACGGGGTGAAATTATCATTGAGTATTACTCATTGGATGATTTCGATCGATTGATGGATATCATCGCTGGAAAATAATAGTTTGACCAGA
>Ga0233422_10000109_pt1 | contig 45533 bp, 39 predicted proteins | sample Watercolumn_Mata_2_FD_182724 | JGI IMG/M metagenome (GOLD analysis project Ga0233422, IMG submission 182724) | Freshwater microbial communities from Lake Matano, South Sulawesi, Indonesia - Watercolumn_Matano_2014_110_MG | ecosystem: Environmental > Aquatic > Freshwater > Lake | place...
CGCGGCCTGCCGGGAATCCATAAAAAGTATGGAAAATTCAGTATTACCATCCATGAAATTAAAATTATGGGCGAGGGGGCGCTTCGCCGGGCGTTTGAGCTTCTGAAAGCAAAATTGCAAGCGGAAGGGTTGTTCGCGCCTGAAAGAAAACGGCCGCTGCCGAAATTTCCCGCTAAACTCGGACTCATTGCTTCGCGCGAATCCGCGGCTTACACCGATTTTATCCGCATCTTGAATAACCGCTGGAGCGGGCTTGAAATTAATTTGCTCCATACGCAGGTGCAGGGCAAAGAGGCGATCCCGCAGATCCTTCGCGCCATCGGGTATTTTAATAATGAAATGCCCGATTTGGACGCGCTTGTAATTACCCGCGGCGGCGGCAGTCTTGATGACTTGGGCGCGTTTAATTCCGAAGAAGTGGCGCGGGCAATTTACGCTTCAAAAATCCCGACGCTTGTCGGCATTGGGCACGAACGGGACGAAACTTTGGCTGACTGCGTGGCAGATATGCGCGCTTCAACGCCGTCAAACGCCGCCGAGCGCCTTGTGCCGGACCGCGCGGAAATTATGACCTCGCTTGAACATTACGCCCATCTCTTGGGGCAGGATATCGAAAAAAAAGTCAGAGACGCAAAGGATATAAGTTATAATGCCGGACGGATTTTCGAACGTTGTCTTGAAGAAAAAAAACGCCGATTGGACATCATTCAAAAAAATATGGTAATGTTAGTAAGCCAGTTTGTTGACAAAACAAAAACGCGTCTTGATTTTGTTTTGCGCACAATTAAAAATTTAAATCCGGAACGTATTTTGCGTCGTGGCTTCAGCATTGTTTTTAAAGATGATAAAATAGTAAAAGACGCGAGTATGGTTGCCGTGGGCGATATTTTGGATCTTAAATTTTCAAAAGGCAAAATCAAATCTAAAGTTATTTAATTTATGGCAAGCAATAAAAAATTTAATTTTGGCGAGGCATTCGGCGAACTTGAAAAAATCGTTCAACAATTTGAGCGTGATGATGTTGATTTGGAAAACGCTCTGCTGGAGTTTGAGCGCGGTCTTCTGCTCGCGCAAAAATGCAAAACGCGCCTTTCGGAAATTGAAAATAAAGTAAAAGAAATAAAAATCAAATTTGAAGACGGAATTGACAAAAATTAAGGCATTGGATAGTTTGTTTTGTATGACTGAAGATAAACATTACATTTCCGCGGAAGGATTGCAAAAAATCAAAGAAGAGCTTGCGCGCTTAAAACAGATTGAGCGGCCGGAAATTATCCAAAAAATCGTTGAAGCAAAATCATTCGGCGATCTCTCCGAAAACGCCGCTTACTCCGACGCGCGCGAACGCCAGGCTTTTATTGAAGGCCGAATTTTTGAATTGGAAGATTTGTTAAAAAAAGCTGTCGTTATTGAAAAAAAAACCGGAGATGCGGCGCACATCGGTTCAACTGTTAAAACGGAGGGCAATGGAAAGATAAAAGAATATAAAATCGTCGGGCCAAAGGAGGCGGATCCGCTGCGGGGATTTATCTCAAACGAATCACCGCTTGGGAGGGCTTTTTTGGGACATAAAGTCGGCGACACGGTTAATGTCGAAACTCCGGCGGGCAAAAATGTTTATAAAATTTTAGAAATCAAATGATATGGCGCTAAAAATCGCAGTTATGTTTATGGGTAAGCCCGGCTCGGGGAAAGGGACGCAGGCGGAAATTTTAGTAAAACAATACAATCTCACCCATTTTAACACCGGCGAAGTTATTAGGCATCGCCTTGCCAATCCAAAAAACGACGAGGATGCCCGGGAAAAAGAAATTTACGAATCCGGCAAGCTGAATACTTTTGAATGGGTGGCTAATTTAGTTTTGGAAAAGGCGCACGAGTACGCAAAAGCCGGGCAGGGGATTGTTTTTTCCGGTTCACCGCGCTCGCTTTATGAAGCCGAGCGCCTGATTCCGCAGTTGCTTGCTGATTACGGCGAAAAAAAGGTTATTGCTATTTTGGTTGATATAGACGATCGCCTCGCCGTTGAAAGAAATAGCGGACGTTTGACTTGCGACAAGTGCGGACTTACAATGACGGTTTTGGCGCCTGATTTGGAAAAAATGACAGACGGCGTCTGTCCTAAATGCGGCGGCCGGCTGATTCAACGGGCGATTGATACCGCGGAGAAAATTGTGGAAAAAAGATTGCCAGATTATTACCAAAATACCGTTCCGGCGATTGAATATATCAAAAAACAAGGAATTTTGCGCGAAGTTGACGGCCGAAAAACAATTGAAGAAGCTCGGCAAGAAATCGCTAAAATAGTAGAGCCGATAGTTAAACAATAATCTCCCGTAAACTCCGCAAATCGCGGAGTTTTTAAATTTTGACAAAAATTTTATTTTAACTTAAAATTAGTATATATTTAAGCCCAAATTCTATGATTCAAAAATTGTCTGATGAGGAAAAAATCCGTCTTGAAAAATTAAAAAAAATCCGCGCCGCCGGCGTTGACCCATATCCGGCAAAATGCTCGCGTACGCACAGGGTTAAAGAAATTATCGCCGAATTTGACGAATTTGAAAAAAATAAAATAGCAATAACGTTGACAGGCCGCCTAAAAACAATTCGCGTTCACGGCGGACTGGCTTTTGCCGACTTGGAAGATGATTCGGGCAGAATTCAATTAGCTCTCAAAAGAGATGATTTGGCGCCCGGTCAATATGCTTTTTTTAAAGATTCGGTGGATATTGGAGATTTTATACAAGTTACGGGCGCGGTTTTTCTTACCAAAAAGGGGGAGAAGACGCTCGGAGTTAAAAATTACGTTCTGCTCGCAAAATCGCTTGCGCCTCTGCCGGAAAAATGGCATGGGCTTACGGATACGGAAATTCGCTTCCGAAAAAGATATTTAGATCTTATTTCCAATCAGGAAGTAAAAATTATTTTTGAAAAACGAAGCAAAATTGTTGCTGCGCTTCGTGAATTTTTCGGCGATCGCGGATTTTTGGAAGTAGAAACCCCGATTTTACAGCCGATTCCCGGCGGTGCCAACGCCCGGCCGTTTGTGACACATCACAATGCGCTCGATCTTAATATGTATTTGCGAATCGCGCCAGAATTATATTTAAAAAGATTGGTTGTCGGCGGGATGGAACGCGTCTACGAAATTGCCAGATGTTTCAGAAATGAAGGAATTGATCATCTGCACAATCCGGAATTCACGCAAATTGAATTTTATCAGGCGTATGCCGATTATGAAGATTTGATGAAGCTTACCGAAGAGCTTCTTCCATTTCTGGCGGATCGCGTTCTAAATGACGACAAATGCGTTTACGATAAGCGCGAAATTAATTTGGCCGCGCCATATCCGCGAATAACTTTTCGCGAAGCGATCAAAAAATACGCGAAAATCGACATTGAAGATTATCCAGATCGTGAAACGCTGGCAAAAAAAGCAAAAAATTTAGGCGTTGATATTGTAACGTCTGACAGTCACGGTCGCATAATGGACGAAATATACAAAAAATTTGTCAGGCCGAACTTAATCCAACCGACTTTTATTATCAACCATCCGCTTGAACTTTCACCTCTTGCTAAAAAAATTCCCGATGATCCAAAATATGTTGAACGCTTTCAGTTGGTTTTGGCCGGCGGCAACGAACTCTGCAATGCTTTTTCAGAATTAAACGATCCGCTTGATCAGGAGGAGCGGTTCGCGGAACAAGAAAACGCGCACAAGGGCGGGGATATTGAAGCGCAAAGAATGGACCGCGATTTTATAGACGCGCTTCGCGCCGGCATGCCGCCAACCGCTGGTTTCGGTATGGGAATTGATCGCTTGACCGCGCTTTTCACCAACTCGCATAATATTAAAGAAGTAATTTTATTTCCGATCCTGAAACCAGAAAATTGAAACAATCGTTCCGATACGCATCGGGATACCAAAATTTTGCGTTTTGATTTTTTCCGCCAAAGGCGGATCCCTGCCTACCGCAGGCAGGCGTCTTTGGCGGAAAATTTTCAATTATGTTTTGGTTTTTAATCGCCGCGGTGATTGTAATGTGGGGCATCTGGGGCATCGCGGAAAAAATGGCGTTGTTTAAAGGCAATCCGTGGCAAACGCTTTTTGCCTTTTTATCTTGGTCGGCGCTGGTATTTACGCCAACGGTCGCGTATTTTTTATATAAATTTCACGGCAAATTAGGATTCCAAATCAACAAATGGGTTTGGCTATGGGCATTTATTGCCGTCGCCTCTAATGGTCTCGCGGTTATTGCTTTTCGCTACGCGTTACTTCGCGAAGGCGCCGGAATGGTTGTCGCGCTCACTGCCGCATATCCAATTATGACCGCAATTCTCTCCACAATCTTTTTGAAAGAATCGCTTGGCTGGGTCGGTTATTTCGGTATAATTTTAACTTGTTTTGGAGTTTATTTAATTAGTTTAAAATCTTAATTTAAAAATATGCTGGATATTAAGTTCATCCGGGAAAATCCGGAAAAAGTTAAACAAGGGCTAAAAAATAAGGGCGCCAATGTAGATTTGAACGAGGTGTTGATGCTAGATACGCGGAAACGCGATTTAATAAAGAAGATCGACGATTATCGCGCCTTTAAAAATCAGTTTTCAAAAAAGATAATCAACGCGCCTCCCGAAGAAAAACAAAAAATGATCGCCGAAATGAAAGAATTTGACCGCGATAATGATAAGCTGGACGATAAGCTAAAAGAGGTTGATAAAAAATTGCAAACGCTTTTACGTTTAATTCCAAATTTGCCAAAAGATGATGTGACTATCGGCAAAGATGGTGACGACAACCAAGTGCGCTATAAAATTGGCAAACCGCCAAAGTTTGCGTTTAAGCCGTTGGATTATATGGAGATAGGGGAGCGGCTGGATATTATTGATACGGCGCGGGCGGCTAAAGTTTCTGGTTCAAGATTTGGTTATCTTAAAAGAGAATTGGCGCAGCTGGAATTCGCAATTGTTCAGTACGCGATTGACGTTCTGACAAAAAATAATTTTTGTCCGATAATTCCGCCGGTTTTGATTTCAAAAAAAGCGATGGCGGCAATGGGGTATATGGATAGGGGAGCGGATGAAATTTATAAGACGCAGGATGATTTATATCTCGTCGGCACATCGGAGCAGTCTATGGGGCCGATGCATATGGACGAAATAATTGATGAAAACCAACTTCCGCTCCGGTATGTTGCTTTTTCCGCATGTTTTCGGCGTGAAGCCGGTTCGTACGGAAAAGATACGCGGGGCATTCTGCGCGTTCATCAATTTGATAAATTAGAGATGTTTTCCTTTACTCGGCCAGAAGAATCGGACAAAGAACACGCATTTTTGCTCAAAATGGAAGAAAAACTAATGAAGGGGCTTAAATTGCCTTATCAGGTAATTAATATTTGCTCCGGCGATTTGGGCGATCCAGCGGCTCGTAAATGGGATATTGAAACTTGGCTTCCATCAGAAAATAAATATCGTGAAACACATTCCACTTCAACTTGCACTGATTATCAGGCGCGGCGCCTTAATATTCGTCTGCGCCGTAAAGATGGCAAGGTGGAATTTCTGCATACTTTAAATGGTACTGCCTTCGCTATCGGTCGCATCTTAATTATGATATTAGAAAATTTTCAGCAAAAAGACGGTTCAATAAAAATTCCCGCCGTACTACATAAATACTGCGGATTTAAAAAAATATCATTCTCGAAACAAAAATCCACTAAAAAACCATCTAAATTTTTATAGGGTATGCACCCTCTCTGGCACAAGAAGCCTCAAAATTTTAAAAAATTTCAGCACCCAAGGCAATTTGTTAATCCATTTTTTAGTGAAAAATCGCAAAAATTATCTAAAAAATCACGGCGACTGAAAATTGATACAATTTTAATAGTTTTATCCTTGACTGGCTGGTTGTATTTTTTATTTTTTTCACCCTACTTTTCAATAAAGGACATCATTATTCAGGGCAGTGAGCAAATTTCCGAAGATGAACTGATGAATTTTGTTGAATCGAAGTTTAATAAGAATATTTTTTTATTAAAAAAGGCAAAATTAGCAAACATAATTACATCAACTTTTATTCTTAAAAAAACAGAGGTAACAAAAATATATCCTTTGGCTCTTTTAATAAGCATTAGTGAACGACAGCCAAAATTGAATATCGTGTATAATGATCATATTTATTTAATGGATGTTGAGGGTGTTATTTACCGCGATTTGTGGCAACAAGAACCGACGGTGGTAATGACCACAAGCTCTGCGGAGCTCACCGCAATTAATTGGGAGGGGGTTTATAAAGATAAAATAAAAAATTCAAAACCGCTGATAATTTATAATAAAAATAAAGATGTTAAGGCGCTCGGCGAGAAAATCATCGCGCCAAAAATTATTTCTGATATTTTGAGTATATACGAAATAGAAACAATATCTGAATATTTTAAAATAAGGTATATAACGTTAAATCAAACGAATCCAACTCAAATAACGGCCATGGTAACAGGCGACACGGAAATCTATTTTGACGTTGAGCTGGATATTAAAAAGCAAGTGGAGAATCTTCGTATTCTCTATAAAGAAAAATTAAATCAGGGATTGCCAAGTCAACTAAAATACATCGATCTTAGGTTTGGGGAGAGAGTATACTATAAATAGCTACGGATTGCAGATTTTAGAATGCAGAATCGCAGAATAACTCCCGCAGCTCTACTCCTTGAGATAATTTTTCTAGATAATATTTTACGACGCTAAATAGTTTTTTTCAAGCTGAGGCCAGAGAAGAGTTGGTGATATATAGGGCGCTTCACGATGATTTTGACTTCTGGGTGCGACCGCTCAAAATGTTTATTGAAGAAGTTGAATATAGAGGTATAAAAATTCCGCGATTTGCTTATTTCGGAGAATAGTAGAATCTCGTTTGAACGAGGTTTTTTTAAATAGGGAAGTTATCTGATGGAAATAATTTATATTATCTTGTGTCGTACAATATATCTTATACGACACATCAAATTATATCATATAAGACAACATCCACTTTTACGACCGCACAGGGTTATAAAAAGCGATATGTGACGCTACATTTATATAATATCTTCCGTTAAACGCCCTTTTTTATTACTCTCTCTTAAAGATATTTCTCAAAGATATTTCTCAACCGTGCGACTTTTAGTAGCACCTAAGGCATTTTATCTAATTTTGATTTATGGCGTTCTTGGGCTTTAGTAATTTTAAACAACAAACGACGTTTCGGATTTAGAGGCGCATAAATTTTAATCTCGCCATTTTTGCCTCTTAAGAAAAGGGGCCAACATAAATATTAAATAAGTAGCGTTATGTTAAAAAGAGGCGTGAGCTTATTATTATGCGTCGTAAAATATACAAAAGAATTTTGTACTGTATTCGCTCATTCGCGCGAATGAGCGAATATACCCGGAAAGAAATTAATTAATGTCCATCAAATAATCTAATGGATTCACCGACGTGTTGTTTTTTCTTACTTCAAAATGCAAATGCGGACCGGTGGTAAGCCTTCCCGCTCCCCTGGTGCCAGGCGTGCCACCGGAAAGACCGATCATCTGCCCGCGTTCAACAAACTGATCTTTTTTTACGTCAATTCGCGAAACATGTCCATAGACCGTAATACTATTATCAAAATGGATTAAAATGATATAGCTATATCCCATTCCCGCATCGCGGGCGGTAACAACATATCCCGGCGCCGCGGCCAAAACTTTTGTGCCTTGCGCGACGCGGATATCTATGCCTGGATGTTCATAAACATATCTGAAAGGATACTCAGGGTCGTGGAAATAAGTAGAGATGCCTTTTTTTGGATCAACCGGCCAGCTTAAAATAACAGCCTCGCCGATTTTATATTGATCGCTTTTCCTGATTTTTTCTTTAATCGCATTGCTGATACTGGCGATCGCGTCATTGACTTGCTTTTGCTCATCTCTAAGTTCGCTTACAATTTCTTTAAATTGATTTTGTTTGTTTATGGATGCCCGCATTAGTATATTTTGCGCGCTCTTTTGCTCTTGTAATATGGTAGTTTGGTCCTGTAATTGCTGTTTTTGGTCAAGAAGGATATTTTTTTTAATAGTTAAATTTTTATTTTGTTCTTCTAAAACAATTCTCTGATTTTTTAATTTGTTTAAAATGGTCAATAAATTTACCTGAACTTCCTCAAGGTATTTTACTTGATTATAAAAAGCTGAGAATGAGGGATTAAAAATTAAAATTCTTATCGCGCTTTCTCGATCCAATCGGTCGAACGATCTTATAATGGTCCCGAGACTTATTTTTTGGTTATTAATTTCTGTCTGCTTATCGCCTATATTGGATTCCAACACCTTAATTTCAAGATTCGATGTATCGATATCAAGATTTAGTTTATTAATTTTAAGTTCAATCTGCGCGATTTTATTCTTAGTTAACGCGATAGAATTGGCCAAAGAGGCGGATTTAGACTGCTCTTGATTAATTTTTTTCTGGTAATCGCTGATTTTTGTTTCAAGATCCTGAATTTGTTTCTTTTTTTCAAGTATCTGGTCGTTTAAGCCGGCAATATCATCTTTCAGGGCGGCAAATACAAAATTCCCCTGCGTAATTATAAAGGCAATGATTATCAAAATGGTTTTTGCCGTTCGCCATTTCATATATTATATTCTATCAAAAAAAGCTCCAAATTTGGAGCGGCTTTTAACTTACACACGGCTAAAGTTTTTCAATCGCCCGCTTAATGCGTTTTAACACAGCGTCTTTCCCAAGAATCGCCGCAATTTCAAACGGTCCGGGTGATTTATTGCGGCCGGAAAGCGCGACACGCATCGGCCAGAGAATATCGCCATTTTTAAATTTTTCTTTTTTAATATAGTCAATTATTTTTTCTTCTAATCTTTTTCTTTCAAAATCAACATCTGGAAGTTTAAATAAAAATTTTAAAAGCGCCGTGAGTATTTTTTTTGTAACGGCTGGCGGGGCGTCCTTCCATGCGAGCAGATCTTTTGGGTAATCAAGAGTTTCTTCAAAAAAGAATCGGCTTTCATACACAATATCGTCAAACTTAGACAATCTTTCCTTGGTAAGCGCCATAATTGCTAATAATGATTTTTTATTGATTTCTGTTTTCGTTGCAGTAACAATAATCTTCTTGCCTTTCTTAGAAATTAAATTTGCCGCTTCCAAATATGGTTCGCACAAATCAAACAAATCATCATCTTTTGTTTGTTTAATATAATGATTATTTAACCAATCTAATTTTTCGATATTAAAGATTGCGCCAGTTTTATTCACTTTGGAAAGATCGAATTTTTCAATTAGTTCTTCAGTTATGTAAATCTCCTGACTGGCGCTAGGATTAAAACCCAGAAGCGCGATAAAATTGATGAGCGCGTCGCGCAAATATCCCTTTTTCGCGTAATCTTCCACCGCGACATCGCCCTGCCGTTTTGATAATTTACTTCTGTCGGAATTCAAAAGTAACGGAAGATGAGCAAACTGCGGCGATATCCAGCCAAAAGCTTCATATAAAAGAATGTGTTTTGGCGTTGACGAAAGCCACTCCTCGGCGCGAATAACATGCGTAATTTTCATCAAATGGTCATCAATCACGTTGGCAAGATGATAAGTTGGATAACCATCAGATTTTAAAAGCACCTGATCATCAATTAGCTGATTTTTAAATTTAACTTCGCCCCGGATTAAATCTTTAAAAATCGTTACGCCTTCATCCGGGACATTTAGCCGCACGACATATGGCCTACCTTCGTCCAAAAGCCGTTTAATTTCTGCTTTTGGCAGATTTTTGCAATGTCCGTCATACATTGTTGGCTGTTTTTTGGCCATTTGCTCCTGCCGCACTTCCTCTAAACGTTCAGGTGTGCAAAAACAATAATACGCGCGGTCTTTTTTCAATAATTCTTTCGCATATTTTTTATAAATTTCCAGCCGTTCAGATTGAACATAGGGGCCATACTCACCTTTTTGCTTGACCGTCCCGTCTTCTAAATATGGGCCTTCATTGTATTCTAATCCAGCCCAAGCAAGCGTGCGGATAATATTTTCCGTCCCACCCTCAACGAATCTGCTGCGATCAGTATCTTCAATCCTTAAAATAAAATCGCCGCCATTATGCTTGGCGAAAAGATAATTGTAAAGCGCGGTCCGCAGGCCGCCGATGTGTAAAAATCCCGTGGGGCTGGGGGCAAAACGAACGCGAACTTTTGATTTTATTCTTTCTTCCATAAGTTTTTGATTATAAAAAAAGGAAAGACAATTACCGCATTTATTATACGCCTTATCCTCTTTGGTTCCAAGAGCGCTCGCCAAAACCATTCTAATCCCAAACATCGTAAAATCTTTGGCGCGCGTTTGGCTTTACCTGCATAAAAATCCAGCGCTCCACCGATGCCAATGGTCATTACGTCGGGAAGACTTTGGAGATTTTGATAAATCCATGTTTCCTGCTTAACTTGTCCAAAAGCGACTAACAGTAAATTCGCGCCAGAATTTTTTATTTTTTTCAAAATTAATTCTTCATTCTGCAATCTGCATTCTGCATTTAATGATCCTCCGCTTTCGACGCCAACAATCTGCGTGTCCGAATTTAATCCTTGCAGATACCGCGCCGCCGCTTCCCCTATCCCCTCCTCCGCGCCCAATAAAAAAATTTTTAATTCGCTACCATAATCTTTGATCAATTTTTCAACCAAATCGGTTCCGGAAACGCGCTCGCTAAGTGGTTGACGCAAAATCTTTGCAGCAAAGATTAATCCGATACCGTCCGGAATGGCTAAATCCGCGGAATTCAGGATATTTTTAAATTCATTATTCTTTTGCGCCAGAACCAACATCTCCGGATTTGGGGTAACCACAAAAGTTGTTCTTGCATCGCGTATCCGCCCAATCAGATAATCTGCGGCTTCTTTAAAACCAAGATTGTCAATTTTTATTTTAAGAATTTCAATTTTCATTCAACTTATAGCGTAGCTTTAAAAAAATATTGTATAATTCGAAGTGAAGGATCTCTCTGGCGATCATCTTTATCTGAACAATAAAGATTTCGCTACGCTCAGAATGACGGAAGGGGGGAATCCGTATGGGAGAGCGAGTCTCCACAATAGTTACCCAAGTTCAAAACTTTTTATTACTTCATAGATCGGTCCCTTTGATGTGAGCGTGCTTTTCGTAAGTTCAATGCTGCTTACTTCAAATTCGCCGATCGGCGCTTCAACAGCCGCTAATTTTGCTCGTCCAAATTTAACGCGACCGAGCGTGATATGCGCCTCCCACGGCCGTAGATCGATTTTTAATCCGAGAGAACTAAGCTCAAAACCAATCTTCTTTTGGATTTTTTCAATTATTTGGCTATGGTCGCTCTGTACGCCGACAAAAATTACGCGAGGATTTTTTGTGTCCGGAAAAGCGCCGATCGCACCCAAAAAAGTAGTAAACTTCGGATATTGGCCGGAAACCTTCTGTAGCTCGGCGTTAACTAACTCAACTTGATGATCGTCGATCTCATCCAAAAAATGCAGGGTCAAATGCAAATTATTCGCTTCGGTCCACTTAGCTTTTAATCCGCGGTTCATCTTATCCAAATTATTTATTACCGCTTCTAGTCCGTCTTTTATTTTCTGTGGTAAATTAATAGCGATAAACGCGCGCATTAGGATTTGAATTTTTTAATTTTTATCAGATATCCTTCATCAACGCCGGCAGTATACTCCATTTTGCCCTTTGGTACTTTTTCAATGATGATATTGTATTCAGATTGTAGATCGGTAAGTACTTCGTCCAGCATTTGCCATAAACGTTGGTGCATCTCTAAGACCTTTCCTCTCGGAATAGTGCCCACTCTTTTCTTTAAACGGAATCTCCGCGGCCGTAGCTTGCACCGTCACATCGCACATTTGACATAACCAAAAGAATTATTTACACTGTCATCAGAACTTTTTGCTAACAAAGGAGAGGCGGTGATGACTCGCGGGGAATTTTTGAAGTTCTTAACCGAAGAAGCTAAGAAATATCACACCGAAGCCCTCTGGTCGATTGAACGCAGTCGACATATGAACGGCCTTTCTCGACGCGATTTCATTGGTCTGAAAAAGAATCGGCAACTGACTCAAAGACTAATTGATGCTCTGCTGGTAGATTTTATCAATATGATAGGGGTTGGGCAATGTGTAGATTACGGTCTTTATACCAAAGATCTTAAAATCAAGGAAGCAAAAATGTTTTTGCATCACGCTGATCCTCCCTGCACCACTCGCTTAAACCATGGATTTTGCTCAGAATGTAACCTTGTGCCCGACATGCAAAGTACCTGCTTCTACTTCTATTGTCCCTCATGCGATTGTCAGTTGAAAAACATGAAATGCCCAAAGTGTAAACTGTCCTTTAAACGCCCCAGTCGATAGTCGGCTGGGATTTTTTTTATTACTTAAACCCCATGACACCTCTTATATTTCCTAGTGAGGCCACGCGAAAATTTATTTTCGTGATGGCCGAATGACGGAAATTCAAATGTTGCCATGGCAACGTTTATATTTCTTCCCGCTCCCGCACGGACACGGATCGTTGCGGCCCACTTTTTCTTCGGCGGATTTTGCCGGCGCCGGACGGAAATCCCCTTCTTTAGGCGGGGCGTTAAGCTGGATGCCGCGGCGGTTCATCAATGAACGTTTAGGTTCGGTGGAAACGCCAACTTTAAAAATATTATAAACAATCTGCTTATTAATGTAAGCCGTAAGCTCCTGGAACAATCTAAATGCTTCGCGCTTGTACTCCACAAGCGGATCGCGCTGGCCGTAACCGCGAAGCCCGATGCCGGTTTTCAAGTGGTCCATCGCCTCCAAATGCTCAATCCAAAGAGTGTCAACGGCGTGAAGCATAATATTTTTTTGCACTTCGGCGATAAACCGGCGTGCGTCCAGGCCCTCGGGCGCGGCATTTTCTACGCGGCGTTCAAATTCGTCAAAAGCTTTGGCCGCGAGACCCGACAGATACTCAATTATTTGCGTGCGCACGGCAATATCCTGTAATTTATCGCCCGCGTGATGACGCAAGTCATCAATTTTGATGCGCGCGTCAGTGCTAATCGGAAAAATCGTATCCACACTCTCATAAATTTCTTCTATATTCCATTCTGATTCATTTGGATTTGAAGTGTGGAATAAAACAATTTGTTCAATTTCCTGTTCAACGAGCTCCATAATTTCCTCGCGCAAGCTCCCCTTTTCCGCAATGCCTAAAATTTCGTCGCGTTTTTTGTAAATAACTTCGCGGTGTTTGTTTAAAACATCATCGTATTCAAGCAAGTGCTTGCGGATGTCAAAATTATGGCCCTCAACTTTTTTCTGTGCCGATTCTAAAGATCTGGAGACCAATGAATTTTCAATCGGCATATCTTCGGGAAGTCCCAAACGCTCCATCATGCCTTTGATATTGGAACCGAAAATTTTCATCAAATCGTCTTCCATTGAAACATAAAATTGCGATGAGCCCTGATCGCCCTGGCGTCCGGCGCGGCCGCGAAGCTGATTGTCAATGCGCCGTGATTCATGCCGCTCGGTGCCAAGCACGTGGAGCCCGCCGAGTGCGCGCACTTTTTTCGCCTCCTCTAACGAAGGCGGGTTACCTCCGAGAATTATATCCACGCCGCGGCCGGCCATATTAGTAGCGATGGTAACGGCGCCTAACCGGCCGGCTTGAGCGATAATTTCCGCCTCTCGCTCATGATTTTTCGCGTTCAAAAGTTTGTGCGGCACGCCCTCACGCTCTAACATTAAAGATAATGCTTCATTTTTTTCAATTGAAATGGTGCCAACCAGAACCGGCTGGCCTTTCTCGTGGCGCTCCTTGACCTCGCGCACCACTGCCTGCCATTTACCATGCTCGGAGCGGTAAATGCGGTCGGCAAAATCGGCGCGGACCATCAGTTTGTTGGTGGGTATCTCAACCACTTCTAAATTATAAATTTTAGAAAACTCTTCTGCTTCGGTCGCGGCAGTACCGGTCATACCGGCAAGCTTTTTATAAAGCCGGAAATAATTTTGAAAAGTGACGGTGGCTAAGGTTTCTGATTCGCGCTGGATTTTAACGCCTTCTTTGGCCTCAATCGCCTGATGCAAACCCTCGCTATAACGCCGGCCAAACATCAGCCGGCCGGTAAATTCGTCAACGATAATCACCTCACCATCTTTGACTACATAATCGCGGTCGCGTTCAAAAAGCGCGCGCGCCTTGAGGGCCTGATCTATGTGATGTGCCATTTTAACGCCGCCGGCTTCATAAATATTTGCCACGCCCAAAAATTTTTCCATCTTGGTGATTCCGGCCTCGGATAAAGTCGCGGCGCGCATTTTTAAATCCACATTGTAATCTTCGCCCTCCTTGAGACGCTTAACCAAATCCGCGAATTTATAGTATAAATCAGTTGATTCCTCGGCTGGTGCGGAAATTATAAGGGGCGTTCGTGCTTCGTCAATTAAAATAGAATCCACCTCATCAACAATCGCAAAATTCAAAGGGCGCTGGACTTTTTGCTCCGGGCTATTTGCCATATTGTCGCGAAGATAATCAAAACCAAATTCGTTATTAGTGCCATAAGTAATATCCGCCTCATAAGCCTCGCGCCGCGAGACTGGCCGTAGATACGAATACTCTACTTTGAACGTGCCCAAGGTGTCGCGTTCCTTATCTTTTTCTCCGCCTTCGGCATTTTTCTCTTTGTCATTTTTGGTATATGCCGGATCGTAAACATAGGCAGTTAAATGGTTGATGCAAGAAACCGAAAGACCAAGCGCGTAGTAGATTTGTCCCATCCAAGTAGCGTCGCGGCGGGAAAGGTAATCATTGACAGTAACTACATGCGTGCCCTTGCCATCAAGGGCATTGAGATACACGGCGAGCGTGGCCGTAAGCGTTTTTCCTTCGCCGGTGCGCATCTCGGCAATTTGTCCGCGGTGTAAAACAATGCCGCCGAGGAGCTGGACATCGAAATGCCGCTGGTGAAGCGTGCGACTTGCAGCTTCTCGACAGGCGGCAAAAGCATCGGGCAAAATGTCGTCAAGAGTTTCGCCCTTTTTCAAACGCTCCTTAAAATCTAAAGTTTTTAACTTTAGATCCGCGTCGGATAATTTTTTATATCCCGGCTCCAGTTCATTAATCCTAAAAACAAGGGGCTCCAACCCCTTAATTATTCGCGCGTTCGGATCGCCGAATATTTTTTTCCAAATAGACATATTTGCCGATCTAAATCGAATGTGTCAGCTCTTTTGATTTTCTTTGCGATTTTAGCCGTGTCGCTTTCGCGCCGCCCACATATCTCAAGATTTCTCGTTCCAACTCTTCTTTCACGCGATCAATCGCCTCATATAAGTCTTCGGCTTCAACAGTCGCGCGAAGCAGACGATGCGGCAATTCAAGATTGATTTCGGCATAAAATATCTTGCCATTTTTGTGATGCTTGGTAGTTTTTCCGATTTCAATCCGCGCGCTTTGCGGCAAATCAATATGTTTCAAAAATTTTTTCAGCGCTCCGACTTTTTCGCGGACATATTTTTCAATCGCTGCAGTTAAATCTAGGTTTGTAGATTTTAGTTTTTTTATTTCCATATTCACTGATTTTCACAAATTTTTAAACGGATTCTCACGAATTTTATATCCGTGAGAATCTGCTATAAATCCGCGAGAATCCAAGTATTAAAATCCCAATAATTGCACCTCGTCTTCTAATTGAAACCCACGTTCATCTCGTGCCCGCATTTTTATAAAACTAACGAGTTGCATCACCTCATCAGCCGTGGCATTGCCGGTATTTACAATAAAATTCGCATGCTCTTCAGCTACTTTGGCGCCGCCGATTTGTTTGCCTTTAAATCCTAAATCTTCAATAAGCCACGCGACCGGTACAGCGTTGCGTTCGGAAAATTTTTGTCTTTTTTCCGCCGGCACTCGCAATTTATCCAAAATGTGTTCGCGGTTCGCGTCAGTTAGTTTAATGTTTTTAAAGAAACATCCGGCTGACGGCGCCTTAGGTTCGCGCTCCAAGCGCTCTTTCATTTTTTGTTTTATGATTGTCTCCGCAGTCGCGCCCGCCGATTCGGCGGGTTGAAAATCAAAAATCGCGCTAACAATAACCGGCCGCTCTCTAACATCCATATTTTTTAATTTTGACTCGCGATACGTAAACTGCATCCATTCGCAATCAACGGTTTGGATTATGCCGTCCGGCATTAAAAGCTCAACTGCTTTTACCAGCTCCCCCACCGCCTTACCTTCGGCGCCAGCATTGCCAAAAAGCGCGCCGCCGATTGTTCCGGGAATGCCGATGGCAAACTCAAGTCCGCCCAGATTGCGCTTCGCGCATTCTAAAATCAAACGAATTAGACCATATCCGGCATCAACCACAGCTTCATTTCCATCAAATTTTGCCTCGCCGCCGGAAATCTTTATAACCAAGCCGTCATAACCGCTATCTGATACCAAGAGATTGCTTCCGCCTCCGATAATAGCGTATTGAATATTTTCCGCCGTAGCTGTGGCGATTGCCATTTTAATTTCTTCTGTGGTTTTAGCAATTATAAAATATTTAGCCGGCCCGCCGATACGGAAGGTGGTATGGTTTTTGAGGGACTCATTTTCTTTTAATCGCTCACGAAAAATATTTTTTAAACTATCCGGCATAAATGCAAAATGCAAATATCAAAATGTAAAATGACAGATTAAAAATTTTAAAATTTTACATTGTCATTTTGATTTTTGATTTTTACATTTTAAATTCTCAGTTATCAATCAAGCTGTTGGCAATTTTATATATATCTCCCGCTCCCATCACAATTATAATATCACCGGGGCGAATTATCTGCAATAATTTTTCTTCGGCAGTTTGCAAATTTTTCGCAAAATAAACTTCACCGATTTTGTTGCGCGCTATAATTGGTTCAACTAACTCTCTTGACGAAACGTCCTCACCCTGTTCCCGTCCGACGACATCGAAAATTTTGGCTAAAACTAAAACGTCCAAACCATCAAAACACTCCACAAACTCATTGAACAAATTTTTTGTTCGGTTGCGATGATGGGGCTGAAAGGCCAGAACGAGCCGCCGACCAGGATAAAACTGGCGCGCGCCAGCGATTGTTTCGCGCACCGCGGTCGGATGGTGGCCGTAGTCGGAAATAATTAGAGCGCCATTACGTTCACCGATAATTTCAAATCGCCGCCAAATACCTTTAAAATGTTCCAAAGTTTTTTTAATTACTCCCGACTCAATTCCTAAAGCCATTGCCGCGGTAGAAGCCGCAAGGGCGTTGTAGGCATTATACAACCCCGGCACGCGTAAAAGATAATCATATCCGGCAAAATGATATTTTTGAAAACCCTCATCTATGCGAATTTCTTTTCCAACATAATCCGCATGCTCTTGTATGCCGAAACTACTTTTTTGGCCAGCAAACGATTTAGACACTTCCAGCGTATTTTTATCATCAGCATTAAAAATCAGCTTCCCATTAGCCGGCAATTTTTGAATATATGTTTTGAAGGCGGCTATGATATTTCCTAAATTTTTATAATAATCAAGATGATCGGCTTCGATATTGGTGAGCACAATCATTTTTGGCAAGAGGTGGAGCATATTAGCCATATGTTCGCAGGCCTCAACGATAAATAGATCGCTTTGTCCAACGCGGAGATTGCCATATTGAAAATTTTTAACCTTGCTGCCGACGATAACGGTCGGATCCAACCCGGCTTCAGCGGCCATCAGCCCGAGCATCGCGGTAGTGGTGCTTTTTCCGTGCGTGCCAGAAACGGCGACGGTAAATTTTTCACGGCTATATTCGCCCAAAAACTCAAAATAAGATAATTCTTTTATCCCACGCTTCTTTCCTTCAATCCGTTCGGGGTTATTTTCCGGAGCGGCGCTGGTATAAATAATTAGACCAACGTCATCCTCCAAATTTTTCGCGCTATGCCCTTTGTAAACTTTTATTCCGAGCGATTTAACTTCTTTGATTGTTTCAGATTCGCCCAAATCTGACCCGGTCACTTGCCGGCCGCTCAAACGCAAAAGCTTGGCCACGGCCGAAACGCCGATGCCGCCGATGCCGATAAGATGCGCTTTTTGAACTTTATCTAAAAACATATTGTTGACTATGGACTATGGGCTATGATTCTTTTCAGCGATCGTTAAAATATTTTGTCCTAACAACAAATTAGAACCCCTATCATTATTAATATAATGATTTTCTTTTATTCCAAACCCTGCTGATTTAAGCACGCTTTTAATTTCTTGCCGCGAAAAAGCATGATAATATCGAAAAACGACTTCTTTACTTTGCAGTTGCCAAGGCACTAACAAATCCCCCTTATCCAAATCTCGATGCGGCCAGATTAAATGTAAAATTTCCGGCCAATATTTTTTAATCGCCCATAAACTTCGCAAATTCCAATTGGTCATAACCAACCTACCGCCGGGCTTCAAAACGCGGTAAAATTCAGACAGCGCCCGTTGACGAAGCTCATCGCTTGGGATATGATGTAAAGTCGCGATGCAGAATACTATATCATAAACACCATCTGCTAACATAGATAGATCAGTGATGGATGATCGAATTAATTCCGGCGGTGATTTAAGTTTTGGTGCGTAATTTTGGCGAAGAAAGCCCAAATGCGCGACACTTACATCAATACCGGTATATTCAACATCGTAATCGAATAAAATATCAATTAACCGACCGCCGCCACACCCCGCATCTAAAATTTTATCGCCGGAATGCAAAAATTCGCGAAAATAATTAAAAATCGGCCAGATATTTACGCGCGTCGCCAAAAATTCACGAGATATTTTTTCGTAATCTTCGGAAGTCCGAATTAAAATTTCTTGGGCTTTTTCCGGGGACATGCCATCCGTCATTCTGAGCCGTAGGCGAAGAATCTCGCAGAATAGATGAATCCCGTATTCGCGGGAGATCCTTCACTTCGTTCAGGATGACTAACAAAACAAATGAATAAAATTAACAAAAAAATAATTTTAGAAGCACTTCGGCGCGGGATAAAATCCCATGTCGATTTTATACATCTAAAGCAACAAACGGCCGCGGCAAAGGGCGCCCCCCCGCCATCAACATCGGCTCTTCGTAAAACGTATTTAAATCTTACCAAAAATAACCAAATTAAGCCAGATGAGCAGTTGGATAAACTTTTAGTCCGCCGCGCAGTGCGCACCTTATCGGGTGTGGCAGTCATTACGGTTTTAACCAAGCCTTATCCTTGTCCGGGAAAATGTATTTATTGTCCGACCGAGGCCGGAATGCCCAAGAGTTACTTAAAAAATGAACCGGCGGCAGCAAGAGCTTATAAATTAAGATTTGACCCTTACCGGCAAATTATCACCAGACTGGAGGCGCTTGAAAACAACGGTCATCCGACCGATAAAATTGAACTGATTGTGAAAGGCGGCACCTGGAGCGCTTATGCCCGCGCTTATCGCGAATGGTTTGTCAAAAGATGTTTTGACGCGTGTAATCTTAAATTCAAAACTGTAGGGTTCCCGAAACCATACAGTCGTTTAGTGGACGCGCAAAAGAAAAATGAAACCGCTAAACACCGAATTATCGGATTTACGGTTGAAACGAGGCCGGATTTTATTACGCCAAAAGAAATCGAACATCTACGTTTTTTGGGATGTACTCGCGTTGAACTTGGCGCGCAAACGATTGACGACAAGATCTTAAAAAAAATTCACCGCGGACATAACACCGCGTCAATCATCAATGCCACAAAATTATTAAAAGACGCCGGATTTAAGGTCGATTATCATATAATGCCAAATTTACCAGGCGCGACACCGAAAAAAGATCTGGAAGTTTTTAAAAAAATATTCTCTGACCAAGATTTCCGGCCCGATATGATAAAAATTTATCCCTGCACCGTTATTCCCGGTTCGGCGCTCTATCATATTTGGCAAAAAGGCGACTATAAACCATATTCCGATAAAGCACTAATCGAATTATTACTTAAGGTGAAAGTCGCAACGCCACCTTACGCGCGCATTTCGCGTCTGATTCGCGATATTCCCTCTCCTTCCATTGCCGCCGGTAATAAAATTACCAACCTTCGCGAATATTTACAAAAAGAATTGAAACGCCGCGGACTCAGATGCAAGTGCCTGCGTTGCCGCGAGGTCGGGCATCAAAAAAATCCCTCTCTGACTCTCCCTTTTACAAAGGGAGAAGACCAAAAATCCCCCTCCTTTAAAAAAGGAGGGCGGGGGAGGATTTTAAAACCAAAACTTTTTGTCAAAAAATACCGCGCTTCTGGCGGCGATGAGTATTTTATCAGTTTTGAAGACTCACGGCACCGCGTCGTTTATGCCTTTCTACGCCTACGATTGCTATCAAACGGCTTAGCTTTCATCCGCGAAGTGCATACTTACGGACAGATGATTGCGTTGGAACATAAAAACATCGAAACATCGAAACAAACATCGAAGCAAGTTCAGCATACCGGTTTTGGCAAACAAATGATGGCCGAAGCCGAACGCCTCGCGAAAAAATCGGGCTATAAAAAAATCGCAGTCATCTCCGGCGTAGGCGTCCGCGGCTATTACCGCCGCCTTGGCTATGGACTGCGAAACACTTATATGGTAAAAAAACTATAATTGCTTTTACCTATATCTGCTCAAAAAGCAGGCATAGAGGCAATTAGGGAGGAAGTAATGAGCAAGTTCTTTTTAATCAATTGTTCAGGGCTCACACTCTACATCGCTGCAAGCAAAGACGCGCCTGTCGACGACGGCTGCGGACAGATCAAGGTCGTTGTAACCCTGTTTTCAACAAACGAAGGCCTGGCGCTACCAAACGAACATCATCTCATAATTGACGTGCCCGGAAACACCTATGTCAATGTTTCTTATCCTCCCTATTTCCGCCTTGATAGGCAGGTTGGAAAAGTTGAAGACGGCGGAAGGATATACGACGCGATAAAAATCAGCGGCGTCGTTTCTCTTCACGCGGGAAACTAGGAGCCGGCGCCTTGCGTCAAAAAGTAATTTCCATTGGCGGCGGATACGGCGACGTTGATATCACCGAGGTGCAAAAAATTATTGATCATCCCCTGTTCCAGCGGCTTCGCTTTCTAAAACAGCTGGGGCCGCTTTTAACTGTTTTTCCGGGCGCGACGCATACGCGTTTTATGCACTGCCTGCGCGTTTTCAACGACGCGCGCCGGCTTTACGGCGACAACACTTTGGCAATTTACGGGCTTTTGCATGATGTTTTTCACGGACCGCTTTCGCATATTCTTGAACCGCTTTATCCGGAAGATCATGACGAATACGCCGAAAGACGCATCGGGGATTTGAAAGATGTCATCGCCGCCGCGGTTGATTTTGACGCGGTGCTTAATCTCTTCGCGCGTAAAGACAAAAGATATCTTATAATCCACGACCGCAATGTCGGATTGGAAAAATTGGATTATCTCACTTGGGACGCGCGCTTTTGCGACTATGGCGGCACGCCGGAGGTCAACGCGCTTTACGGGCACATCCATTTTCTGCCGGAAACGGGCGAAATGGCGGTTGACGTCGCGCGAATTGAAGAGTTGAAAGCCCTGCAAGAAGCTTACGTGCGCAACTACAAAAATATCTATCTCCGCAAACAATCGCTGATTCTCAACCGCTTTTTCCAGAAACTTGGAAAAATGTGTTTAGAAAACGGCATTGACGCCGCAAACTTACGCTCTTGGACCGACGATGAATTTTTTGGATATCTCTTTTTCACGAAAGATAAAAATATCTCCGAACTTTATGGCTGTTTTCGCGAACGGCTGCTTCCTAAGGTCGCAATCAATCTGCGTCCGCTTAAATTCGCCAAACTTGAACGGGTCAACGGCAAAACGCTTTGCGTCAAAATTGTCGATAAAAAAACATTGAACAAGTTCTGTTCATGGAGCATCCAAAAAATCGCTGAAGCCGAAGAAAAAATCGCCGAAATGGTGAAAATTTCCCCGAACCGCGTCTTTGTCGTCACCCAAACAAGGCCCGATCGCTTTGTGCCGAAAGACATTCTGATTATCGACGGCAAGGATCGCCGATTGCTCTCCGAAATATTCCCCGATCACTTTCAAAATCTTCGCGAAATTGCCGATTCCTGCCTTTTGGCAAACGTTTGCGTCCTGCCGGCCGCGGCTGACGATCGCGCGAAGCTGGCATCTTTTGCCGACGAAGCAACGGATTATCTTGTAAAAAATGCCTGAACAGTTCTTAAAATACGCCCCGATATAGCTATCAGGGCGTTTTAAATTTAAAACGGCCCGATAGACATCGAGCCGGAATCGCTTCTCTCCCTAATCAACTTGCCGCTAAATTGTCATTTTACCGCGACAGGATGACTTTTCTTATGTAGGCAGTGGCCGATATCCTCCGTCTTCTTGCTTGCCTCCTTTTGCCCAAAAATTGCCGTAATCCCTGTCATAAAAATCTCCAGCCATTTCAAAACCATTATCTTCAAGCCAAGATTGAGCTTCAATCTTATTCTCAAAAGGCCTAATCACATCCCACAATATTTCGTCGTATTTTTTCACGCCATTTTCTATCGTGTAGCTAAGGCGCTCAAAAATAAAAATCGCAAATTCGGAAATCATGCTTACCATTGCGCCTCCTTTTTAATTGGCGACAAAAGGAACCCCCTCATGGATTCGTCCATAAGGGGATAAAAATTCCCCCATCATCCTCACGCCTAGTGGCGTTATCCCGAAAACGGGACTCCGATTGGTATCGAAGAGATGGGGGGGGCGGCGCGACCCGCTGGATTTGAACCAGCCCTCGAGGGAGGCGACATTAGTCGCCCTCGTGCCTCGCGCTCCCAGAGCTTGGTCGCCTTTGCTTAGGGCATAAAGTAACATAAATTACGAAATTTGTCAATTCCTTTTTCTTATGTTATACTAAATATCAATGAATTTTGGCTAATCTTAAATAATATTATATGCGGTATTTACAAGAATTTGACCCCGAGGTGGCTGATGCCGTCAAAAGCGAAATCGCGCGACAAAAAAATGGCCTTGAGATGATCGCTTCCGAAAATATTGTTTCCGAGGCGGTACTCGAGGCGCTCGGCACCCCACTCACGAACAAATATTCCGAAGGGTATCCGGGAAAACGCTATTACGGCGGAAATGAATTTATTGATGTGATTGAAAATCTGGCAATCGAACGAGCAAAAAAATTGTTCAATGCCGAGCATGCCAATCTTCAGCCACATGCCGGCTCGCAGGCTAATATGGCCGCGTATATGGCGGTTTTAAATCCGGGCGATAAAATTATGGCAATGAATCTGGCGCACGGCGGACATTTGACCCACGGAAGCCCTGTAAACTTTTCCGGAAAATTATATCAAATAATTCCCTATGGTGTACGGCAGGATACAGAAACGATTGATATGAACGAAGTGGCGGAAATTGCCCGGCGCGAACAGCCAAAGTTGATTGTCGCCGGCTTTACCGCCTATCCGCGGCATTTGGATTTTAAACGCTTCCGCGAAATCGCCGACGAAGTTCACGCCTACTTAATGGTTGATATGGCGCATTTCGCCGGGCTCGTGGCCGCACGCGTTCATCCCGACCCTATCCCCTTCGCCGATATCGTGACCACCACTACGCACAAAACGCTTCGCGGACCGCGCGGCGCGATGATTTTGTGCAAAACTGAAGACAGATTAGATACCGGCAGCAAGAAACATTTGGCGCAAAAAATTGATTCCGCGGTTTTTCCGGGCATCCAAGGCGGTCCACTTGAACACTGCATCGCCGCCAAAGCCGTGGCGCTAAAAGAAGCGATGCAGCCGGAATTCGTTGAATACCAAAAACAGATTTTGCTGAATGCGAAGGCGCTGGCAGAAACTTTAATATCCGAGGGCATCCGCGTCGTAACCGGCGGCACGGATAATCATTTGATTTTGGCGGACTTAACCGGCATTGGCCTCTACGGCAAAGAAGGCGAAACGCTTCTGGATTCAGTGGGCATTTACACCAATAAAAACATGATTCCTTTTGATATCAGAAAGCCGCTTGATCCTTCCGGGCTTCGCATCGGCACGCCAGCCCTCACAACCCGCGGGTTTAAAGAAGACGATTTGCGCGATGTCGGACGCGCGATTGCCGGCATGCTAAAAAATCGCGGTAGTGAAGAATCAAAAACGCGAGCTAAAAATCTTGTCCGCGATTTAACGGAAAAATACCCACTCTATCAAAATATAAAAACATAGAATCATACGGCCTCGCGACCTAAACATCAAAGCAAAACATTGTTTCGATGTTTCTATGTTTTAATGCTTATATGCAACTACTTGACGGCAAAAAACTCGCCGCGGAAATCCGCGCGGCGCTTAAAAAAGATATTGTTGACCACGATCTTTCGCCGGGGCTCGCGGTTATTTTAGTCGGCGACGATCCGGCTTCGCGTCTCTACGTGTCGCTCAAAGAAAAGGCCTGCGCTGAAGTCGGAATCAGCTTTCAAAAATTTATTTACCCGGCCGGCGCGCCGGAAGAGGAAATTATTTCTTGCATTAAAAATTTGAATGAACGCAGAGATATAAACGGCATTTTGGTCCAACTTCCCCTGCCGGATGGTTTAAATACTGATAAGGTTATCGGCGCGATTAATCCAAAAAAAGACGCTGATGGTTTTCATTCGGCAAATATCAAATTACTGCTGGATGGGAAACCTTACATTTATCCGGGAACGCATCTGGGCATTATTGAGCTCGTCAAAGCCGCCCGCGTCACCTTAAAAAATAAAATCGCGACTATCATTTCAAACAGCGGGGTTTTTGCCGAACCGCTCATAAAAATGCTATCAGATTGCGGCGCGGAAGAAACGCATTATTCTATTCCTGACGGCAAAAACGCGCGGGAATACATTGCCGACGCGGATATCCTGATCGTTGCTGTTGGCCGGCCTAAATTTATTGCGGCGGGAGATGTTAAACCTGGCGCCATCGTAATAGATGTCGGCGCCAACCGCACGCCCGAAGGCCTTTGCGGCGATGTCAATTTTGAACAAGTAAAGCATCGCGCGAGCTGGATTACGCCCGTTCCCGGAGGCGTGGGACCGATGACCGTCGCGATGCTCCTGTCAAACGTCGTTGATTTATATAAAAAACAAAACGGCCTAAAAACCGCTATCGAGCCGCTTTTTCCGATCTATCTTTAGCTTTCAGCTTTCGAACTTCGGTCTTCGGCCGAAGTCTGAAGTCAGATAGCTGATAACCAATTAAATGTTCTGCTTCTTCGCCATTTCACCTCATGCGCCAGTGCTTGCGCCGACAATCGGAAAGGAAGAAGGCGCCAAAAAAGCCGCAAAAACTCTTGAGGCGCTCGGAGATTTGGAAAAAAAATTATATTTCGCCAAACCGGAAACAATTGTAATAATTTCTCCGCACGGCAACCCGCCCTCCGGCACCTTTATAATAGAGCTGGACGAAGAATACAAGCTTGACCTAAAAGAATTCGGCGATTTTAAAACTAAGAATAAATTCTTGCCGAACAGCCGGCTTTTGGAAAACATCCGGCATTTTGCGATTGATAATAATATCCCTTTGGGGCTTGACACCCGCGAAAAATTAAACTATGGCGTGTCCATCCCGCTGCTTTTTTTAACCGCTCACCTGCCCAAAATCAAAATTATCCCGATTGATAGTTCGGATTTAGACCTAAAAACGCATTTTGAATTTGGCAAAACCATCCGTGAGGCGATTGACGGGCTTGGTGCGGAACGGGTGGCTGTCATCGCTTCCGCGGATCTTTCGGACAAACTTCGCGATGATTCCCCCGGCGGTTTTTCTCCCAAGGGAAAGGAATTCGATGAAACGCTTTTAAAATTCATTGAATCAAAAAATGCATCTGCCATCTTGAATATGAACTCAGAATTAATAAAAAAAGGTGGCGGTTGTGGACTAAGTAGTATCGCAATACTTCTCGGTATATTGGATAAAATCAGTTACGAACCGCAAACTTTTTCTTATGAAGCGCCGTTCGGCGTTGGCTTACTTGTTGAACATTTTAAGCTTGCCTAAAAACACAAGCAAAAATTATGATCGCCTCCGTCATTCCCGCCGTTAGGTTGCCAAAAAATCTTGTGGCCTTTGATTACGAGGTGCCGGTTGAGATTGAAAATAAAATAAAAATCGGCGGAATTGCGCAGATAAATTTCAACGGCCGAAACGTCGTTGGGCTTATAGTTGATTTGAAAAAAAATGCCGTCTTGAATAAAAAAATAAAAAAAATTGAAACATTGGAAGCATCGGTTGACGACATTTGGCGGGACATTGTTTTATGGACTGCCAATTACTATCTCGCGCCCGCGACTCTCACGCTTAAAACCGCGCTTCCGGATTTTCCAAAAAAATCAAGAACCGATTTTTTAAATATCGGGGAAAATGCGACGACGCCGCGAATCCCGAAAGGACGGCTCAGCGAACTTGAAGCGATTAAAAAAGAAAATTCGCTTATAATATATGACGATCCGCGGATAAAAATCGCCGGAATTGTCAAACTGCTAAAACTCACCAAAAACCAGGCGTTAATCTTGAGTCCTACCGTAAAAAGCGCGCAATCTCTTTATAATTCCGTGAAAACTATTTTTGGCGATAAAGCCGCGATCTTGCATAGCGATTTGTCCAAAAGTTTTTATTTTGAAGAATGGAAAAAAATTTTAAATGGGGGCGCGCGCGTCATTATCGGAACGAGACAGGCAATTTTCGCGCCGGTTTTGAATCTTGAGACTATTATTTTTGATGACGGCGATTCAGATGATTTTAAGCAATACGATCAGAATCCGCGCTATGACGCGCGCAAAGTTGCTGAATTTATCGCAAAAAAACGCAATACCGCGCTTATTTTTTGGAGCCAATTCCCCCGCCCCGAAGACTTTTATGCTGCAAAAAAAATTATAAAACTTATTTCTCCGGCTTCAGGCGCGCGAATTATAAATTTGCAAAATCGATTTAAAGCCGGCAGTTCGCTTATTACCGACGCGACAGAAGACGCAATCTCAACATCTTTACAAAAACGCAAAAAAGCAGTATTATTTCTTAATCGGCGGGGAATCGGTAGCGCGCTTTTTTGCCGCGACTGCGGCCAAACGCAGCATTGTGCCGAATGCGGAAGCTTGCTGGCGATACACGAAAAAAAAATGCGCTGCCATCGCTGTAAAAAAGACGAGCCGATGCCGCTTTCGTGTCCAAAATGCCACGGATCTAACCTAAAAAATCTGGGTTCCGGCACTAAAAAAATAGAAACCGAGCTCACAAAATTTTTTCCGCAAAGCCACGTGGCGCGGCTTGACAAAGATTCCGAAAAATTACCCGACGATTTTGACATTTTAATCGGCACCGAACTGCTACTCAAATACGCGGATAAATTATCTAATCTGGGGCTGGTCGCCGCGCTTCAAATGTGCGACTCGCCGAAAAGCGACCGCGGAATTTTTGAAACCTTAAAAATTCTTGTAAAATTAAAAAATCTGGCCGCAAATTCTTCCGCCGAATTCATCATTCAGAGCGATGATCCGGAAAATGAAGCTCTTAAACGCTTAAACGATATCGAGGATTTTTTGAAAAGCGAACTGCACGAACGAGAAACCTTCGGTTATCCGCCATTCGGTCATTTTATACGAATTTTCTGCCAGGACAAAAACCAAAATGCCGTTGAAACAGCCGGCGGATTAGTATTTGAAAAATTAAAAAAAGAACTCGGAGACGCCGATGTTTTTACTTTGCAAAATAAAATCTTGAAAGTGCGCGGCCGATACAGATTCAATATAATTTTAAAAACAACGAACAAAAACTTTGACATCGCAAAAAATAAAGTAAAATATCTGGTTCCGCGCGATTTTCATATTGACGTGGACCCAATCAATTTAAATGATTAGAATTATTTTAACTGAACCAAACAAGATTCTCCGGACAAAATCAACGCCGGTTGATCCAAAAGCCGTAAAAACGCCGGAATTCGAGGCGCTTATCGTTGATATGATCGAAACGATGAAAAAAGCCGACGGCGTCGGTTTGGTTGCCAATCAAATCGGGGTGACGGAGCGAATCGCGATTATTTCCATGCGTGAGCCCGTGGCCCTCGTCAATCCGGAAATTATCAGCCATTCTCTTCTTAAAACCAAAAGCGAGGAAGGCTGTTTGAGCGTCCCCGGCCGCTGGGGCGCCGTCAAACGCTGGCGGAGCGTTAAAATTAAGGCGCTTGACAAAGACGGCAAAGAAGTAAAAATGAATCTTCGCGGCTTGCCGGCAATCATTTTTCAGCACGAACTTGACCATTTGAATGGGATTTTATTTATAGACAAACTTATTAAGCCCTAAGCTTTAAGCTATAAGCTGTAAGAAATTAAACTTACAACTTATGGCTTATAACTTATAGCTATGAGAGTCATTTTTTTCGGCACACCCGAATTTGCGATCCCCCCCCTTGAAAAACTCATCGAGGCAGGTTTTGAAATTGCGGCCGTTGTTACCGAACCAGCGCGTCCAGCCGGACGGCATCAGGAGACCGTCCCCTCTCCCGTAAAAATTTTCGCCGCCGAAAAAAAGTTCACAATCTTTGAGCCGAAAAGCGTCAAAGCTCCGGAGTGGACGGAAAAAATAAAAACGCTCGCCCCGGACCTCTTAATTGTCGCCGCTTACGGCCAGATCATGCCAAAAACAATAATTGAAATACCTCGCTTCGGCTGCCTCAATATTCATCCGTCTCTTTTGCCAAAATACCGCGGCGCCTCACCGGTGCAATTCGCTATCTTAAACGGCGAACGCGAAACCGGCGTCACGATTATGCTGATGGATGAAAAGATGGATCACGGCCCGATTTTAGCGCAGGAAAAAATTGAAATCGGCAGCCGCGAAGACGCGCCGTCCCTGCTTGAACGCGCCGCCAATCTCGGCGCCCTGATGCTGATACCGACGATAAACGATTACGTGAATGAAAAAATTATTCCGCAGGAGCAAAGGCACGACGAAGCGACCTTTTCAAAAATCTTAAAAAAAGATGACGGCAAAATTGACTGGCAAAAATCAGCCGCCGAAATTTATAATCAAATCCGCGCTTTCAGACCATGGCCCGGAACATGGAGCAATTTCAGATTGCGGAATGCGGAATGCAGAATTAAAATTTTAGATGGAAAGATCGGCGATGAATCGCCGGACATGCTTAAAATCGGGGATTTTTTTGTAACTGCCGGCGGAGATTTGGCGATTAAATGCGGAGTTGGCAGTTTGATTATAAAAAATCTCGTTCCTGAAGGAAAAAAAGAAATAACCGGTATTGAATTTATACGCGGATACTTAAAATAATTACTTTAAACATTATGGATTCCCCCGATGGCCATCGGGGGAATGACATAAAAGACACTATTGCAGATTAAAAAAACTTCGGCGCAAAGCCGAAGTTTTGAATTTTACAAAAGAGCGTAAACGCAGTACGGACCGCCGACCGTAAAGCTGGCGGTAAGTACAATAAAATTGTAAAGACTGTGCATAACCATCGCCGAAAGAATTGAACGGTTGTTTTACAGATAGATGTAGGACAAAAGCAAACCGCCGACGCCCTGAACGAAAATGTTGATAACACCGCCGTGAAGCACGCCGAAAACAATGCTTACAAAAATGATTTTTGTGAGCAAACGCAAATTGTCGCCCGGAAAAAGGCCGCGGGTAACTTCAATTGGATGCCACCGAAAAACCGGCTCCTCAACAAGCGGCGCGCTAACGCAGGCAAAAAAGTAGGTCGCCCCTGCGCTCGCAGCGTTTACAATAAACACTTTCGCCAAGTCGACATTGAAAAGACCCCAGATCGACCACTTATACATTACGTTTTCACCAAGAGTTTTCTTTACGATAAAAATTATAAGCCCGACCCATAGCAAATTAAGGAGGAGCACCGCGAAGATATTAAAAGCTTTTTCCGCCAAACTTGGCTTTTTCTTGAAGTCAAAGATTTCGTCCAAAAAAGTTCTGGCTTTCGCGCGCTTCTTCGCAGCCATCACCCTCTTATCTTTTCCCATGTTTTGCCTCCCTCTTCAAAATGTAAAGAACGCGTATTTTTACCATAACATAGTGGATAAAAAAGCGCAAACCTCGATTTAAAATCGAGGTTTTGTCTTAGATGCTTAGACGCAGAGCGTTGTATGCTTTTTTGCTTTACCGCTAATAGTCTTCTAGCCTTTTGATTCCCTCATGCGCCTTAATGCGCAGGAGCGCTTTGGCTTCAATTTGGCGGATACGCTCTCTCGTGACGTCAAATTCTCGGCCGACTTCTTCCAGAGTATGCGTGACGCCGTCCGTCAGCCCAAAACGCATTTCCAAAATTTTCTGTTCCCGAGGCGTCAAATCCTGAATAATCGCGCGGACGTAATCGCGCAAAAGCTGGAGTGCCGCGGCGCGGTCCGGCGTAATATTTTTGACGTCTTCAATAAAATCTTCCAAAGTCGAATCTTCCTCGTCGTCGCCGACCGATGTTTCAAGCGAAACCGTGTCCTGAGAAATTTTGATAATATAACGCACCTTCTCCAAACTTTCGCCCATTTCCGCGGCGATTTCTTCGGGCAGCGGTTCCCTACCCAAATCCTGCACCAATTGACGTTCAACATGTTTAAGGCGATTGATATTTTCCACCATATGCACCGGAATGCGGATGGTGCGCGACTGGTCGGCCAAAGCGCGCGTAATCGCCTGCCGTATCCACCAGGTGGCGTATGTGGAAAATTTATAACCCCTCCGATATTCAAACTTTTTCACCGCGCGAAAAAGCCCGATATTTCCCTCTTGGATTAAATCTAAAAGCGAGAGACTTTTGCCAACAAATTTCTTGGCGATAGAAACGACGAGGCGCAAATTCGCTTCAATGAGCCGCCTCTCCGCCTCTTTGTCATTTTTTTCTTTGCGCTTGGCGAGCGCGATTTCTTCTTCGCTCGTGAGAAGCGGGATTTTGCCGATCTCGCGAAGATACATCTGAATTGAATCGGCCGAGAGTTCCGTCAAGTCAATCTGCTTTTTCTCTTCGGCGATGCCAAGCTGTTTTAAAATTTCTTTGTGCTCTTTTTTGCGTCCAAAAAAATTTTCTCCGATTTCCACTACTTGTATTCCACGACTTTCAAGTTCATCCAAAAAACCCTCATACTTTTTAAGATAACTCTCTACTTCTGGAAAAGCAAAAAGAAGTTCATTTTCCGTAATAAAACCCCTCATCGCCGCTTTATCCAAAAAATTTTTCAATATTTCTTCCGACGGCGGCAAAACTTTTTGAACGGACAGAGTTTTTTGCTTCCTCGGTTTTTGGCGAACAATTTTTCTTTTTGAAGGTTTGCGCCCCAAAACCTTCTTCGGCGCCAAAATCCCGCGTTTCTTAATTATTCTTTTTTTAGGAACGCGTTTTTTTGAAATTTTTTTAATTTTTTTTAATTTTTTCATAAACAATATAGCAATGTAATAATTTTTCGCCCTAGACGGATCCGCCTCGTACGGAAAAGCAATATTTAAACATTCTCGCGCTCCCTTATAAGCTCGTTAAACCTACATGTAAGTTCCTGAATTTTTATAAGATTATTTTGCGCTTCAGCGTCATGCATTTCGCGCTCTAACATTTTTAATTCAAGATTTAAATAGTGGCGCTTCAGCTCTTTAACGCCGGAGATAACTTCTTCACGCAAAAAACTCTCTTCTTTATTAAGATATAGACAATCTTTTATCAGCGACAAACGATTAAAGATATTTTCTAATTCTGGCTTATTTTTACTTTTAATCCAGGTGATAAAATTACAAAAAGCGGGGATCTCGTCACCCATTTCATTATAATACAAAAGAAGTTCTGTGTAAAATAATGCCAGAGTCGAGGAGGGTATATGGGCGGGCTTTAAATACTCTATTAAATATATAAATTCCTGCGGATAAGAAATGCCGATTCCCAAAATATTTTCCGCAATAAGAAAAAAACGATCTTTTTCTGGTAAAACAACAGAAATTACTGCGCCATCGCCCGATCCGCAAGAAACGCGAATTTTTTGAAAAGCGTCATAAATCGCCGCCTCCGAAACTTCAAGACGCGAGCTTAATTCCTTTATCCAATGCGCCCGCTCGACCCCGCTTTCAAGTTTGCTGATTTCTGCCAGCAGAATCGCGGCAATCTTTTTTTTGTTTTCCGGCTTAGCAACATCATATTTTTGAAAAGTTTGCCTAAAATAATACTCAATGATTGACGTTGCTCCTTCCACTGCACTAAACCATACCCGGGGATCGCGCCGTAACGCCTCATCAGGATCTTTCGCAAAGAGCTTGCCCGTAGAATCACAAGGCATTTGGATAACTCGCACGTTCATCCCTGCGCGCATTGCCAAATCAATCCCCCGCCTTGCAGCAGCTTCACCCGCAAAATCGGCATCAAAAGCAATTGCTAAATTTGATGTATAGCGCTTAAGTAGACGAATTTGATCGTCAGTAAACGCCGTGCCCGACGAGGCAATTACATTCTTCATCCCGAATTCATGGCAGGAAATCGCGTCCATATTTCCTTCAACGACGACCGCCAAATCTTTGACGCGAATTTCCTGCCGCGCCTTGTCAAAACCGAAAATCACGCGGCTCTTACTGTAAATGAGCGTCTGCGGCGTGTTCATATACTTGCCGTCGGCTTTCTGATTTTTTTCGTCCTCCGGCAAAAGGCGTCCGGTAAACCCGACTGGCGAACCGCTCACATCGTTTATCGGAAACATAATCCGCTTGCGAAACCTGTCCAGATACCCCAAGCCGGAATGTTTTTTAATAGCAAGCCCGGCGCCCAAAATATCTTCGGCGAAAAAGTTCTTGCTCCGAAGATACCGAAGCAAGACATCCCACGAATCCGGCGCGAAACCGATTTTAAAGCTTTCGATTGTTTTTGGTTTAAGCCCGCGGCGCCGAAGATAATCGCGCGCGCCTTCCGCTTCTTTGCGCGTTAAAAGCACCTGATGATAAAAATCCGCGGCCGCTTCCATTACATCTAAAAGACGATTCCGCTGACTCGAGATCGCCGGATCCTCGCGCCTAAGCTCAACTCCGGCCCTTTGCGCAAGCGTCCGAAGCGCCTCCGGAAACTCAACGCCTTCCATTTTCATCACAAAACCAAAAATATCCCCGCCCTCGCCGCAGCCGAAGCAGTGCCAAATCTGCTTGTCGCGCGAAACCATAAAAGACGGCGTTTTTTCGTTGTGAAACGGACAATTTGCCTTAAAATTCGCTCCGGCCGGCCGAAGATTAATGTAGGCCGAAAGCACATCAACAATATCCAGACGAGATTTTATCTCATCAATTTGGCTATCCATTTCTTTACTTTACCAATATTATGCCCAAAAATCAATTTTAAAAGGAGCCCCTTGGGGCTCCTTTTAGCTGACTAATCTTGCTTTAACTTTTTTTATTACGTCTTCTAGCTTCCAATCAGATTTAATAAGAAAATCAAATGCACGGCCTTCTAGCGCCTGCGACAAGCTCTCGCCGTCGCTTAAATTTGTCAAAATAACAACCTTAACCCCCCTCCCCCAACTATCTTTACGCAGTCTTTGGAGCATTGTTAAGCCGTCCATTTTGGGCATAATAATATCCAACAAAATAACATCCGGCTTTTTGCTAATAGCTAATTTTAAACCCTCCTCCCCGTCCCGGGCTTTAATCACATCAAAACCTTCGTCTGAAAATTTTTTTGCAAGAAGCTCCAGAATTTTTGTTTCGTCGTCAACAATGAGAATTTTTTTATTAGTGCTCATAATATTTAGTATAGGGCTTGCATATGAAATTAACGATATAATTTCTATGTAAAACCTATAGTCCGTTCTTAAATTTACCCTCTATGGGCCAAATTTCCTCCTGTTAATTAGGTATTTTAAAGCATTCTATTACATAAGCTCAAGTCCGACCTTGCCGGGTTTTTCTTTAACGCCTGAGAGCGGGAAGGATGCAAAAAATGTTGTCCCTTTATTTTCCTCAGATTCAAACCAAATTTTTCCGTTTGATTTTTCCACAATCGCTTTAGTGATATAAAGACCGAGGCCGTTACCCGCGGGATCGTACTTGCGGGCGTTGTCAGCGCGATAAAACTTAGAAAATAATTTAGATTGGGCACCTTCTGGAATGCCATAACCCGTGTCCTGAACGGTAACAAGAGCATTTTTGCCGTCTTTTTTGACCGTCACTGTTATCTTCCCTCCATTTGGCGTATATTTTACCGCGTTGGAAATAAAATTTTGAAAAACTATTATTGTCAGCTTTGGATCCAAATTAATTGTTGGTAAATTTTTATCGTATTTTTTTTCTATCACTAACTTTTTCTTTTTTGCCTGGGGCAAAACATCTTTTATCGCGCCTTCAGCGAGTTCAATCAAATTAGTCGGCATTGGCACAATTGCAAAAGTTCCAAGATCAATCCTCGAAACGTTTAGAAGCGCACTCACTAAAGTAATCATTCTTAGATTACTTTCATCTGCTTCAGCCAAGTATTCTTTTTGTCGTTTATTAAGTTTCCCGTTACTCTCATCAAGGGCTTCTTCAATATACCACCTAATGGCCGTAAGGGGAGTACGAAGCTGGTGAGAAGCGATAGAAACAAATTCTGATTTTGACCGATCAATTTCTCTTTCTATAGTTACATCTCTAAAAATAACCACGCAGCCAATAATGTGACCGCACGCGTCTTTTACTGGAGCGGCGCTGTCGGCAACCGGCAAGAATGTTCCGTCTTTTTTCTTAAGAACCATGGTATTGGGCATTGCCTGCATCTTACCAGTTGAAAAAATGTCTTCAATAAATTTGTCGCTCTTAACGTGATCCTTCTCGGAAAGAAAAGTCAATATCTCATTAAATTTTTTACCCATTGCCTCTTTTTCCGAATATCCCGAAATATTTGCCGCGATTTTATTGAAAATTATAATTTTATAATCATTATCAATAACACAGACGCCCTCTCCCATGCCTGCCAAGATGGCTTCCATTTTTTTCTTAGCCATTATTGTTTCTTCTTTTTCTTGTTTTAAGTCGCCCAACACATTTACTATAGCCTTCCTTGAACGCTCCAGATTAATAACCCTATCGCTTAATTCTTTGGTCTGTTCCTCTACTTTTTTTACTAATCCCTCGCGTTCAGAAATTAAGGTTTGCGCCATCACATTAAAATTATGGCCTAATTCTCCCAATTCATCATTAGAAAAAATCCGCGCCCGTTTTGCAAAATCTCCACTGGCAATATCTTTTGTGACATTACTTAAAGCGATAACCGGTTTTAAATAATATCGCCTCACGATAAAAACCAGACAAAAACCGATGATTAAAACTATCAGTATTATTAACGCCGAATCTACAAGAGCGGAATTTATTGCCGAAGCAAGGATTGTATCTTTTGGCGCTTGCATTAAAAGAATCCAGTTATTCCCCCCGAAAGAATAGTAGCCGCGCTCCACCACATAAGAAGTTAAACATTTTGATTTAGAAAAAATACAATCGGTCGTTGTGTATTTGCTTCCTGGGATAGTGCCCAAACTATAATTTTCATATTCAGTCTTTAATATATAAGCTTCCTGCTCCGCCTTATTGCTACCAATAAAAGCTCCGTCTTTATTATACAGCATCAATATTGAGTTCTGCCGAGACTCCAGAATATCTAGTACTGACAACCACGAAAAATCAGCCACAACAACACCGATTATAGATGCTCCGAATTTTTCATCCTCATAGACTGGCGTATAAAAAATAAGCGCTGGCTTTCCATCTTGCAATACGACATCGGAATAATTAATAACGCCACTAAGCGCTTTTTTGAAGCTCAAATTATCTTTTACATTTTTATTTATCTCCGCCTCCTTGGTAGAGAAGACAATCTTTCCTTCAGTATCTACGAGGGATATCTTGCCCCAGGGACCACTATATTGGCTTAAAGTGTTCAGTTTACTGGCGGTTGTGGAAAAATCTGCCTGGTTAAAAATAGCAACTTTTATAAAATCTAGAGTGGCAATAAGTTGGACGTCTCGATATGCTTTATTAAAAATAAATCTATCAACATCTGCTAATATATCTAGAGCCATTATCATTTGTCGTTCGCCTATTTCTTTTTCTAAAGATGATTTAAAAGAAAAATAAATAAACCCGCCAGCAAAAATCGCGGTAAGCAATGTGCTTGCCGATACCACTATAGTAATCTTTGAGGATAACTTCATATTTTTTCCCTAAGGTACCACGCGTATCAAATGCCAAATCAACATTAACCTATCCACCGCCGTATACTTCTTTAAAGAATTGTCTACGAATAAATTTTTCAATGTCTATTTCATTTGTTATTATCCCATGTTCGCGTAGGAAATTAACAATCAATTTGCTGTTGGCATAAAGAGATTCATTACCGCCCATATGCGAAAGAGCAGTATTATTTTCTTTCTCATCTAAAAACTTTAGTCCTGCCAAGCTTTGTTGAAACTCATACGGGGTTATTTTAAAATATTTTGCGCCGATCATGTAGGCCAACGCGCGATTGTTAACTATGAGATCAATGCTTTTGAAATATGCCCTCAAAACAGCCTTGGCTATTTGCGGATTTTTAGATAGAAAAGCTGAATTAAAAACCACGGTATTCGTAACAAGACCGGGCGCCTCTGCGGAAGTGAAAATTTTATAACTATCCGCCGCCGCTATTTCTTCTGCCGAGATTGGTTCGTAAGCGACAACGGCATCAACTAGCCCGTCTTTTAATGCCTGTATTGCATTTTGCGCGGCGATATCAACTTCGTGTATGTCAAGTAAACTCATTCTCTGCTTAGAGAGGGCGTAGGAAAGTAAAAACTCTTCTATGGCGCCTCTCTCCACACCTACTTTTTTACCGCTTAGTTCGGATAAATTTTTAATACTATTTTTCGCTAAGATAAAATTCGCGCCAGCTGAATAATTACTTACGCCGATTATGAACAAACCGTCTCCTTTATAACCCCCCCCCGATCACATCGATCAATGATATATTGCCACTAAAATCGATTTTTCCCTTCTTTAAATCAGTGAGCATCGTTGTATAGCTATCTTCTTTTACTGGCGTTACTTCTAAGCCCTCCTCCTTAAAAAATCCCTGTTCATAAGCAATTAAAAATGGAAGGGATCCAACTCCTTCGTTCCATCCCCAAATTATTTTAGCCGCAGGTTGTTGTTGTTGTTGTTGTTGTTGTAGATAAAAAAAATATACCCCCCCACAAAGTGTGCTCAATAGTATCGCGATTATAACTACCAGATAAGGCCTGTTTTTTGACATAAAAAATTATGTTTTTTTGCTTAATCGGTCTATCTGTTCCTTTAATTCAAGCATTTTAAGCTCTCGTCCGACCATAACATTATTAAGCTCCTCTAAATCCAATACCTTTTTGCGCAGTTCTTTCTCAACTTCTTTTTGTTTAGAAATATCTCTTGTGGTGACAAGTAAAAATATTTTGTTATTGATGGTAATTCGATTTAATAAAACCGCTGTGGGAAAATTAGCGCCACTAACCGAAGAAGCCTCCCATTCAAAAGAACTCAATCCTTCTTTCATAGCTTTTTTAATCATTGTCATAGCCTTTTCCAAAGACAATTTACCGTCTGGCTGATATTGTGGCGCAAGGTCCCAAAACACAAACTCACTAAATGCGTCCTTAATTTTTGGTATATTGAATAATTTTAACATCGCCAGATTGGCAGAACTACATTTCCAGGTAGGCGGCTCAATGGTCGCGATAGCGTCTAGCGACAAATCAAAAAGCAATCGGTATCTGTTTTCGGCCGCCTTTAAGCGCTCCTCCGCGTTTTTGCGATCAGTGATATCCCGCATCACGCCTAAGATATCCGTCGGCGTCCCTGCGTCATCGGTGATAATTCCGGCGTTTATTTCGCCCCAAAAAGTTGAGCCATCTTTACGAATTAATTCAAGCTCAAAAATTTCTGACTTTTTGCGAAGCTCGGGCGCCGTTTGTAACGCCTGCGTCAGCACCTCAAGTTGACGCTTGTATGATTCTGGGGTCATTACATCCTTCATTTCCAAAGTTAAAGCTTCTTCTTGACTATAACCAAAAATTCGTTCCACAGAATGGGAAACATAGGTAAATTCCCAAGTATTTATATTTAAGATATAAATGACATCAGTTAATTTTTCCGTCAGCAGTTGGAAACGTTTTTGGTTAACCCGAAGATCGTGTTCTAATGCTTTCTGTGCACTGATGTCACGAATTGTCCCTTCAATATATTGCGGCTCGCCGCCCCGATCGTTTTTAACAAGGCGAGCCGAAACGGCAGCGATTATGGATTTTCCATCGCGGCCCAATAAAGTAAGTTCGTAATTTGAAACTTTTCCCTCTTTAGCAAGTTTTTCCAGAAACACCTTTCGCTCCTCGGGATTATTATACATTTCGGTAACCTGATGCCCAATCAGCTCCTCGGGCTTCCAACCAAATAAAACAAAACATGACGGAGAAATATCCGTAATAATCCCCCGCATATCGGTTTGATAATAGATACCAACAAAATTTTCAATTATCGAACGGCATCTGTCAACGGAAGTTGCCTTCATAATTTTCTCTCAGGGAAAACTAATTATTTAACCTTTGCCAAACTTTCAGCAACTTTTGCTACAACTTCTTTTATCGGATGCTGGGCTTTAACAAAGTAATCAACAGCGCCCAGTTTTAATCCTTTTTTAATATCTTCATCGCTATCCATATTTGAGAGAATTATAACCGGGATAACGTTTAAATCTGCATCGGCTTTTAATTCTTTAAGCACTGTCAGGCCATGTTTCCCCGGAAGCAGTAAATCTAAAAGAATCATGTCTGGTTTAAAGCTGGCGGCGGCTTTTAAGACGTCATTTCCATTATCAACAATGCGTGTCTCAAATTTTTCTTTTTTAAACTTTTCTTTGAGGACCTTGGACAAAACCACTTCGTCCTCAACAATTAGTATTTTCATATTTTGTATTCCTCCTTAATTAATTATTAATCGTTGATTTCTTTTATATTTTCGACTATATATTTACGCATTTTTTCGATATTTCCCGTAGCGCGCTTTAATACTGTCTCTGCAGTAGCCACCTCCTGCTCGGTCGGTTGTTTATTGATATAATTCTTAAGCACCAACTCAAGATCTTTTTTAATAGTATTGAAAGCGGCAACCACATCGCGCTCAGCAATTATCACCCTATTCCCCCTTTGCCGCCTTGCCAGACGATTTGAGAAGAAACCCATAATGAATGCAACGACAAAAATCATAATCAACCCCATAAAAAACATAAACTGGGTTATTTCAAAACCAAAAAGCTTTAGGAGCGGGCGTTCACGGACCCTTATCTGCTCTTTGACCGGAAAACTCAAGGCGCCACGGCTATCCTTAGAAAAAATATCAACTGAATAGTCTCCTTTTTTAAGCGGCTTATCAATAAGCGAACCCCAAAGCCCTGCGGGTGTGACAGCTGCGCTTGCTTTAGCAACCTCTTCGCCAGTCGAACTTTTTACACTTACCAAAACTTCATATCCAACATTGGCGATACCAGTAATGCTAAGTCCTCCCTCGTTGACAAAGACGTCTCTGTTAATTGAGGTCACGATCGGCGGATCTATTGGCAATATGTCAAGTTGAAGAGTGCTTTCGGTAATATTTTGAGCGTTATCTTTAACGCGCACAAGAACTGAATGTTTCCCTGGCGACAGAAGCGGTAACTTATATGTGGTTTTAGCCGTGCTTATAAATTCTCCGTTGTCCACTTTAATGTAATAATTCTCGATTCCAGAAAATTGATCAGAACTTAAATAACTAATCGTCGGATCTGGTACATCTGTGGGCAACCCTTCTTTGGCTGAAATATCAAATGCGGTCGGGGGGGCCGTATCAATTGCAATACAATAGTGACGAGTCGGACCCCATCCTTGGTTATTTTTAAATCTGACATGCAAATACCAAATGCCATTATTCTGGGCAGGAAATACTTTATTGTCAAAAAGACCCTCGCTCTTTGTCGGCTCAAAATTTGGCTGTTTATTCAACGCAGTCGCTACAGCGCTTACATCGGGAGGCAACTTCCATTTCGCTAAAAAATTTGAATAAATATTGTACCATTTTTTCTCGTCCGGATATAAAGGCACTTCAATGGCTGGCCCCTCCGGAACTACCTTAGATGCAACCGCCTTTCTTACAATTTGAACTGGCGGCGGAATAACTTGTGAAACCGATGACGTTACCGCCGTTCCTCCGGGCGGCGGAGCACCTTTGGAAGGAACATTGATAGTCGCCCCACGCACTGCCTTTAGAACATTAGTCCCTAGACCATCGCTTGCCGTTACCGCCGCGTCATTAATAACAATATCGCCGATTCCAGCGCCAATTACCACAAAATTTATATGCACTACCTGTAGAGATTTCCCGGAAAATCCGCTTGTCGAACCGCCCATAAAAGTTACATTCGCATTTGTTTTATCAATAGTCGGCTCCTGAACCCAAAAGGGAAAAACTGACGAATCCTTGCTGACGCTCTCTGCCTGTAAAATATCTTTTGGAAATTGCACGGTGGCCTGTGCCGCATTAATGCTGTCGCCCTCGCTGTCTACCTGAATATCAATGCCAAATTTGTCGCCGATTGCGAAGGTATCGTTAACCAAAACGACATTTACCGTCGCCGCAGACGCAACACTTACCCGCCACAACAGGAATATAAGTAAACAAGATATGAATATATTTTTTTTCATAGACATATTCTTAAATAATTAATTATTTGGCTTTAATTGCCATTAAAAAGATGCTAAAATCGGAGATAGCAAGCTTCCCATCTCCGTCAAAATCAACTGTTTTTTTCATATCCATAACTTTTGAAGCCCATCTTACAAGAAAGATGCTAAAATCAGTTATATCTATTTTACCGTCTTTGTTCAAATCCGCCTGCAGTCCGCTTGCTAATGAAACGGTAAAGTGTTTAAGGACAGAAAAATCGCTAACGATGCCGCTTGTATCAATCTGTATAGCCCTAAATTTATGATCCCCATACGAAAGTTTGTTGGTATCAACTGTTATTTTATATGCGCCACTCCCATCAACATAAACATCGCCGCCGAATGCCGCCCCATCCAGCTCTGACCGAATATAGCTACCCGGCGTCCCGTAACCCGAAATCTCAAGCGTACGACCCTTGGCTACTACCGACTGGCTCAATCCGACTGTCGGCGGGGCAAAAATATTCAAAACTACTAATGATTGGTCTATATTCGGCGCATAAAGCTTGGTCTGCGTCGCACGTCCGTCCTTATCTTCAATTAAAAGCGCATAGGAACTAACCCCGGTAAATGGCGGCACGCCGATATATTCAACATAAAAACCACCGTCTGGCGGCAAATCGGCCGATTGGCGGAGTGGAAAATTTTCTGGCAAGCCCTGCGTCATAACCGTCACCTTCCCGCCTGGAAAAGCACGGCCAGAAAACACAATAACAATCTGGAATTTAGCGGCGGCAATTTTAGCGCCAATGCTGGTACCGGGCGTAACCATAGGCACTGGCGTTGGAGGCAACACAACCTCGGAAAAAATAACGTCTTTTGTTGAAGAAACATCCAAACCAGTACCTTGCGTATCGCTCAAGCTTAAATTTACTGTTTCAGCCACCGTATCGCTAATATCAACGGTCCCGACGCCGTTCACGATATTGATAAGTCCCCCGCCAGTCGCTGAACCCGAAGTAACCAAAGTCACGTCATTTTGATATGTTGTATCAGTATTGCCATCATTATCCTCCGCTTTAACAGTTACCGTAACAATTTGGCCAACGGTTGTATCTACAGGCTCCATAATAACAAATTTTGTCGCCACAATCGGCGCAGCCAAAACCGTTGTCATATCACTAGCGTCAAGCACGCCTGTCGCTCCGTCTGGCGCGCCGGGATTATCAGAGGCAGAAATCAGCCAGCTTCCAAGCGCCGTATCATAATACCAAAAATTCACTGAAGAAAGAGTGTCAGTAATATTTACAGAAAGAATCTGGCTGCCGCCAATCGCCGCATTATAAAAAGCTTTTGATCCACCGGTAGATGAACTATATAAATAAACCGTAGTGCTGCCGGAAGTGACTGAATTGTCAAATTGGTCCTTGCGAGCGACTGTGTATTGCAACCTGGTCCCGGCAGTCATATTACCCGGATCATCGAGGGTAAAACGATACACAGATCCAGCCGCGACTGTTACTGCATCACCGGCATCAGCAATGCCTGCTGCGCCATCGGGAGCGGTAGCGTTGTCAGAAGTCGTCACCGTCCAAAGCCCGGCCAATTCATCATAATACCAAAAGTTCGCGGATGATGAGCCAGCGCCGATATTTAAAGAGGTGATAATATTTCCGCCGCTTGCGGCATCATAAAACTTTTTATTGACACCGGTTGAGGAGCTATAGAAATACACGGCAGTTGCGCCAGACGTCACATTGTTGCCGAATGCGTCTTTGCGGCTGACAGTATAACCAAGCCGCGTACCGGCTGTCATATTGCCGGGATTATTTAAAGTAAATTGCGTTACCGATCCCGGAGAAACTGTTACCGCGTCAATCGCATCAGCAATGCCTGCTGCGCCATCGGGAGCCGAGGCATTATCAGAAACTGTTACGCTCCAGCCGCCAGCAGATTCATCATAATACCAAAAGTTTGCGGATGATGAGCCAGCGTTAATAGAAACCGAAGTAACAACACTTCCACCGGATGAAGCGTTATAAAACTTAGCGTTAGGACCGGTAGAATTAGAATATAAATAAACGCTCGTGCTACCCGCGGTAACCAAATTTCCATACTGATCCTTTCTGGTGACTGTATATCCTAACCGGTCGCCAGCTGTTATATTGCCGGGATTGTCTATAATAAACTGCGTAACCGGGCCGGGTGCGAAAATAACATCTTGCGTGGAAGAAACATTTAAACCTGTTCCTTGCGTATCTGACAAAGAGAGATTTACTGTTTCGGCAACCGTATCATTGATATTTATAGTGCCGACGCCATTTATTATATTAACAAGCCCCCCGCCAGTCGCTGAACCCGAAGTAACCAAAGTCACGTCATTTTGATAGCTGGTGTCTATGCTACCGGAATTATTTTGTGCCTCCACCGTAACTGCTATCGGCGTTCCAACAGTTCCATCGGTTGGATTTAAAATGACAAATTTTGTCGCCACAATCGGCGCCGCGCTAACAGTAACCGAATCGGTCGCATCGTCAATACCAGTTGTCCCATCAGGAGCAGAACTGTTATCTGAAGCAGTAATAGTCCAAGTGCCAAGAGCGTCATCATAATACCAAAAATTAGCTGTTGAGCCGCCGCCAATAATATTGATGGAGGTGATAATATTCCCCCCGCTTGCCGCGTCATAAAACTTTTTATTGACACCGGTTGAAGAGCTATAGAGATAAACGGTATCCGTGCCAGACGTCACATTGTTGCCGAATGCGTCTTTGCGGCTGACAGTATAACCAAGCCGCGTACCAGCTGTCATATTGCCGGGATTGTTCAATAAAAATTGCGCCGTATTATTCGGAGAAACCGTAACCGAGTCTGTTGCGTCGGTAATACCGGTCGGGCCATCGGGAGCCGAGGCATTGTCTGAAGCGGTAACAGTAAAACCGCCAGAAAGCTCATCATAGTACCAAACATTGACTGATGTTTGCCCGCCAATAATATTTATTGATGTAATGATATTCCCCCCGCTTGCGGCATCATAAAACTTTTTATTGACACCGATTGAGGAGCTGTAGAGATAAACGGTATTTATGCCAGAACCAACTAAATTTCCAAACTGATCTTTTCTGCTAACCGTATAGCCAAGACGATTGCCAGCCACCATATCGCCCGGATTATTCAAGACGAATTGTGAGATTACATCCGCGCTAACTGTTGCTGAATCTGACGCATCGGCAATGCCTGCCGCCCCATCCGGCGCCGAGGCGTTATCCGAAGCGGTAACTGTGTATGTGCCGGCCAATTCGTCATAATACCAGAAATTCACTGACGAAAACCCATTATTGATTGAAATAGAAGTAATCGGGCTTCCGCCAGAAGAGACATTATAAAAAAATTTGTTTGCGCCAGCTGATGAACTGTACAAATAAATAGTTGTCACGCCAGAAGTAACTGGATTGCCAAATTGATCTCGGCGCACCACTGTATATCCTAAACGCGTTCCAGCCGTCGTATTTCCAGGATCATTCAAAGTGAATTGTGAAACCGCGCTCGCTGACACTTGAACGGAATCAGTAGCGTCAATAATACCGATGGCACCATCAGGAGCCGAAGCATTATCCGAACCGGTGATTGTATAGGTACCGGCCGACTCGTCATAATACCAAAAATTCGCGGATGATAAGCCAGCGTTAATAGAAACCGAAGTAACAACACTTCCACCGGATGAAGCGTTATAAAACTTTTTGGCGGTGCTGGTGGAAGAACTATATAAATAAGCGACATCACTGCCCACAGTAACTGCGTTACCATATTGGTCAGCGCGCGTTAGCGTATACCCGAGGCGCGTACCGGCTGTCATATCGCCGGGATTATTCAAAATAAACTGTGAGACTGATCCAGGTGAAAAAATCACATCTTGGCTGGACGAAACATTTAACCCCGTTCCCTGCGTGTCGGAAAGCGTAAGATTGACAGTTTGCGCTACTAAATCGTTAATATTGATCGTGCCCACGCCATTTATAATATCCACAAGCCCCCCGCCAGTAGCAGAGCCGGAAGTAACAAGAGTTACATCGTTTTGATAGGTGGTGTCAACGCTGCCGCCATCATTCTGCGCTTGAACTGTAACTGTGACTGCTGTCCCCGCCGTAGAATCTGTCGGGTTTAAAATAACAAATCGCGTTGCAACAATTGGCGCGGTATTAACCGTCAAAGAATCTGTTGCGTCATCAATACCAGTGGTCCCATCGGGTGCAGAAGCATTGTCCGAGGCAGTTATGATCCAAGTACCTACGGCATCATCATAATACCAAAAATTTGCGGATGATGAGCCGGAAATCGCGACCGATGTAATAACGCTACCGCCGGAAGCGGCGTTATAAAAAGCATACGCGCCAGTTGACGAGCTGTAGAGATATGCCGTATCACTACCCGCGGTAACAAGATTATTATAAGCGTCTTTGCGCGTCACCGTATAAGCGGCGCGCGTACCGGCGTTAATGCTTCCTGGGTGATTCAAAAAAAACTGTGCAGTTGACGCCGGACTAACTGTTTAAAGAGTCCGTAGCATCGGCAATGCCTGCCGCCCCATCCGGCGCCGAAGCGTTATCCGAAGTAGTAATTGTGTATGTGCCGGCCAATTCATCGTAATACCAAAAATTGATAGAGGAACTGCCATCGGGAATAGTGATTGAAGTTATAACATTCCCGCCGCTTGCGGCATCGTAAAATTTCTTTTGCCCCCCAGTTGAGGAGCTATAAAGATATGCCGTTGTGCTTCCGGATGTTGTCAAATTTCCGTAAGCATCTT
>Ga0233422_10000116_pt1 | contig 44099 bp, 44 predicted proteins | sample Watercolumn_Mata_2_FD_182724 | JGI IMG/M metagenome (GOLD analysis project Ga0233422, IMG submission 182724) | Freshwater microbial communities from Lake Matano, South Sulawesi, Indonesia - Watercolumn_Matano_2014_110_MG | ecosystem: Environmental > Aquatic > Freshwater > Lake | place...
CCCTCCCCCAAACCCCCTCCCCCAACCCCATATATTTGTTTATTAAAATAATTTTTATAGCATGATGGCCGCTTCTCCCAATTCCCATCACCTTGACCTTCTTCAGGAAGGTGCAAACATCCTGGGAGTTCAACTCCCTCCCCAAGCCCTGGACCAATTCCGCGTATATCTAGTGGAATTGCAACGCTGGAACGCCAGGGTCAATCTCACCGGGCTGAAGACCGACCGGGATATTACCATCAAGCATTTTCTGGACTCCCTGGCGGTTTTGCCTCATCTGGAAGATGCCAAGTCCCTGGCGGATTTGGGGAGCGGTCCCGGGTTTCCCGGTTTGGCGCTGAAATTGGCGCGGCCCGCGTTGACCCTGACCCTGGTGGAGGCTCGGACCAAGAAGGCGGCTTTCCTCGAATACCTGGTTTCCCTCCTGAAACTGGAAGGAGTGGAGGTGGCCCAGGTGCACCTCACTCCGGCCTTGGCCCGGCAATGGGGTCCCAGTTTTTACGCAGTAACTTCCAGAGCCGCCTTCCCCTTAACCACCTTCCTGGAGCTGGCCGCGCCCTTGCTCCTGCCCGGAGGCCGGGCCCTGGCCCTGAAAGGGCCGAATCTGGCGGCAAATGAGCTGGATGCTGCTCGAAAGCGGTGCGATTCTCTGGGGTTGAGTCCTTTGGAACTCCATCACTATCATTTGCCCTTTAGTGAAGAACCGCGGATTTTGGTATCGACTCGCCATCTTTGAAAGACAATTCTCACGCAAAGACGCAAACATCTAGAAAAGGAACTCTGCCTGTTTCCTTGTCCGGCACCTTTTTTCCAGGTAAAATAGACCAATATCCTTTTTCAGGATAAGCCTGCATGTCCTTCATCACCTGGCAATATCTATTGTTCCTGCCGCTGGTACTGATCATCTACTGGCAACTGCCGGGAAAGTGGCGCCTAGTGCTGCTGTTGGCGGCCAGCTATTTCTTCTACGCCTGTTGGGACGTACGCTTTCTGGCCCTGGTGCTGACCACCACAATTATCGATTACATCTGTGCCCTGAGTATTGAAGGAAAAAGGACCAGAACTGTCTGGGTCCTGGTTTTGGCATTGCTTCCAGCAGGTTGGCTTGGCGGTTGTTCTTTTTTCTTGCCCGCTTCCGGCATCAATCTCGTTATTCTCGCGGCTGCCGGAGCCCTGGGCCTGGCTTTTTTTATCGGCCATGAAATCATCTGGCGGCTAACCCCGGAAAAACGCCCGCGTTTCTATTTGATTCTGAGTATCGGTTTCTGCCTGGGTATCCTGGGGTTTTTCAAATACTTCGGCTTCTTTCTGGATTCCGCCCATAACCTGCTGACTTTCCTGGGACTCAAGCCCAACCGGGTATTGCTGCAAATCATCCTGCCCGTGGGCATTTCGTTTTATACTTTTCAATCTCTGGGCTACGTCATCGATGTGTACCGGGGCCATTCCCCGGCCTGTTCCTCCCTTCTCACTTTCGCCACTTATGACGCGTTTTTCCCCCAGATGGTGGCCGGACCCATCGAACGGGGCCGGCATTTAATCCCCCAATTGGAGCAGACCCAGGTTTTTAACCCGGTCTATCTCCAGGACGGCCTGCGCCTGATTCTGGTGGGCTTCTTTAAAAAGGTCTTTGTCGCCGATAACTGCGCGCTCCTGGCCAATTACGTCTTTGCCCCCCAGACCCCTTTGAACGGCTATTGGGCGGTTTTGGGGGTGGTGGCCTTCGCGTTCCAGATTTACGGGGATTTCTCCGGTTATACGGACATAGCCCGGGGCTCCGCCAAACTTCTGGGCGTTGATCTGGCGGAAAATTTCCGTTTCCCCTATTTTGCCCGGAATCCTTCGGAATTCTGGGGCCGCTGGCATATTTCGCTGTCCACCTGGTTCCGGGACTACCTTTACATCCCCCTGGGCGGCAACCGGGGTTCCAAATGGGAGACGGTGCGCAACCTGGCGGTGACCATGCTGCTGGCGGGCCTGTGGCACGGCGCCAACTGGATCTTTGTCGTGTGGGGGGCCTATCACGGCCTCTTGCTCATTCTTTACCGGGTGGTCCCGGCTTTGCGTTCCCTGGGGGATGAGAAATCCACTTCTGTCACCCGGGGGGTCCTGGCCATGGCTTTGATGTGGATCGTAGTCCTAGGGGGCTGGGCCATTTTCCGGAGCGCCAACCTGCACCAGTTGGGCCTCTGGCTGGCAGCCTTGGGCCAATGGCAGACGACAGGCTTCCTGCCCTGGGCCTCTTCTTCTATTTGGCTCTTACTTCATGTCGCGCCTCTGCTTCTCCTCCAGATTTTGACCTGGAAATACCGGGATGAGACCAGCCTGGGGCAGGTGCCCTGGCCGGTGCGGGGCGTGGTTTACGCCTTAATGCTTCTTCTGATCGTGTCCTCCACGGAACACGATACGGAGTTCATCTACTTTCAGTTCTGATGCAGATGAAAAAGTGGTTTACTCCTGCCTTCCTTTTGGCGGTCCTGCTGCTGGGCCTGGGCGAGCTGGGCGCGCGGCTCTTCTTTGCCGCGGACATCTCCGGCCGCTTTGAATACGGTTACAGCCCGGACGCGGGGTTTGACGAACGCCGGGACGGCACGGTGAAGCTGTTTCGGGCCGGAGGCCGCCGCTTCCACCCCCAATCCTTCCAGAGGCAGCGGCCTGAAGGGACTTTCAGGATATTTGTCATCGGCGATTCGGTGCCCCGGGGCCCTAGCTTCAAGGGGGCCTATCCCTGGCTTTTGGGCAAAGAATTACAACAACACCGGATTAAGGCGGAATCCGTGAACATGGCCCTGCCCGGTTACGGCGCGCGGCGCTGCCAGGTAGTGCTGCGCAAGGCCCTGGAGTTCCAACCCAGCCTGATTATTTTGCACGTGAACGACTCCAATAAATACGAAGACGAAAGGGAGTACCGCCGCAGCCAGGAGTTCAAGACCTGGCACCCCCGGAACTGGCCCATGAAGATTTTTATTTTCCGGCGGCTTTATGAAGCGAAAGTGGAAAAGGTCTTCTGGCGGCTGGTGCCGGAGCAGATCCGCCTGAAGTTCGCCGCCCGGGATGCAGACGCCCAGGTAGCCGCGTCCCACGACCCGGAAGAAGTCAGAGCGAGGGTGCAGTTGGCCCGGGAAACCACCGCGGCCAGCGTGGCCCTGGCCCAGGCGGCCCGCGTCCCCGTGCTCCTCATTACCCAATGCCGGGTCTGGCCCGATGAAAAAAAATCTTTTTACTTCGAAGACCACGGCCTGGACGATTTGGGCCGGTCCCTGGCGAGCGAAGGGGTATATTTCCTCTCCATGAAGGAGGTCTTCGCGGGCCTGCCGGATGCCCGGTCCTTTTTTTCCGATTCAGGGCACCTGAAGCAATCCGGCCACCTCCTGCTGGCCCAGGCCGTTGTGCGGAAAATCGGGGAGGCGCACCGGCAGTTGGGGCTTACGGCTTTTAAGGTGGACGGGAGGGATGGAGGAGGGTAACTTAGTTGCCAGTTGTCAGTTCCCAGTTCTCAGTTTTTAGTTTTTAGTTTTTAGTTTTTAGTTCCTTGTGAAAAGAAATCAGATAAGTTGCGATATATGAAATTGTTGTCACTGCTCTTGGTTATGATATCCCGGGTTCCGGCTTTGCTAGCCTTGCTGGTTTTGGGAAGCGGATTAAGTCCGGGTGCGGCCCAGGATGGGGACCCGTTTCAGCCTATCCGGGAGCGGATGGTGACCCGGCAGCTTATGGCCCGAGGCATCAGTGATGCCCGGGTATTGATGGCCATGGGGAAGGTGCCCCGGCACCTCTTTGTGCCGGAGCGGGTGCAGGACCTGGCCTACGGGGACCATCCCCTGCCCATCGGCTCCGGGCAGACCATCTCTCAGCCCTACATTGTGGCCCTGATGACGGAATGGGCAGAGATCAAAGGCGGAGATAAGGTCCTGGAGGTGGGCACCGGCTCCGGTTACCAGGCAGCAGTATTGGCGGAAATCACGGATAAAATCTTTTCCATCGACATCCGCCCGGAATTGGCGGAAAAGGCCGCAAGCCTGCTTCAATCCTTGGGCTATCGCCAGGTCAAGGTAAAAAGCGGCGACGGCTACCAGGGTTGGCAGGAGGAAGCTCCGTTTGACGCCATTCTGGTCACCGCCGCGGCCTCCAAGGTCCCCCCGGCGCTGGAGGCGCAACTCCGGGAAGGAGGCCGCCTGATCATTCCTGTAGGACCGCCGGGAGGCGTGCAGACCCTTTTTCGATACCGGAAAGCGCAGGGGAAGCTTTTGGAAGAATCCCGGGTGCCGGTGGCTTTCGTTCCCCTGGTGGAACCGAAGTAACAGGGGTCAGGGATTAGGGATTAGGGATTAGGGATTAGGGGTTAGGGGTTAGGGGCAGTGATCAGTAATCAGTAATCAGTGATCAGAAAAAAGAAGTGCTTTGCGATAGTAACTTTGAACTTTGAACCTGATTCTCATCCCACTCGCAGAGATGAAGAAGCGTCCAGAGCCCGGATTAGACGGGTGAGAAGGTCATTGATGGGGGTGGGGACTTCCAAGGCTTGGCCCTTGGCAACGACTTGAGCGTTGAGGGATTCGATCTCCGTGGGCCGTCCGGCCAGGACGTCCTGGAGCATGGAGGAACGGTTTTGGGCCGTGGCCCGGCAGACCTGAAGCAGGCGCTCTTCCGGGTCGCCTTTAACCGCCAACCCCTGGGCCTGGGCCACGGCCTGAACTTCGGCCGCCGCAGCTACCGCCAGGGCCCAGGCCTCCTTGAGCTCCGGCAAAGCTCCGTTGGGCACCCGGAGCAGAGCGGTCAAAGGATTGATCCCGGCGTTGATCATCAACTTATCCCAGAGCCGGGCCTGAATGTCCGCCACGGCCCGGCATATGAAACCGGCCCGCTGGAACAGCACAGCCACTGCCCCGATTTCCGGGGCGGTAACTGTCGACCCCGGAGGCGCGCCGATAATCACTTCCCCCTGTCCGGCGTAGATAATTTGCCCCTCTTCCTGGCGGGTCACCCCTAAAAAAGTAATCCCCGCCAGCAGACGCTCCGGGCCTACTACCCGGGCCATTTCTTCCAGGTTGCCCAGGCCGTTTTGCAAGCTTAAGCCCAGACCCCCGGGGGCCAGCAACAAAGGCAGGGCCTGGGCTGCGGCCCTGGTCTGATGGGCCTTGACCGCCATGATAATCAGCTCGCAGGGACCGACCTCGGCGGGCAGCCGGCAAGGCACGGGAATCAAACGGCTTACCCCCCCGGGAATCTTTAAGCGGATGCCTTGCTCACGCAGAAAAGCCGCGCGTTCGGGGCGATAATCCACCAGATGGACGTCTTCCCCGGCCTCCGCGAAAGAGACGGCCAGCAAGCACCCCACTGCGCCGGGCCCGATCACTGCGATTTTCACTTTTTCCCCTTAATGAGACAAATAATTACAAGGACCGGTATCTTAATAAGGTCTCTCCGAACCCTATATCAGCCTGCCCACAAACTAAATTTTACTCCCGACAATAGAAGAAAAAAGGCGGCGAGCAAATATTATTTTGAGGAAATTTGTTAAAAACTCGTAAGATTCTGTAAAATCGCTTTAATATTCTTTCTCTCTATACCGAATTATAGTAATATTATCAAACTCATTAGAAAGATTATCCAGAAGGGGGCGGGAAATGGCTACTCCCGTGCGGTTGCCCAGACAGTTTGACCGGGAATTGGAGGACCTGAAGCAGAATCTTCTGCGCATGGCGGAGTTGGCGGAGATCGCGGTCAGGAAGAGCATGATCTCGGTTATGGAACGCAATTCCGACCTGGCCCGGGAAGTGATCACCGACGATATCAATCTCAACCGCATGGAGTTGGCCATCGACGATCAGGGGTTGAAGCTGTTGGCCCTGCGCCAGCCTCTGGCCGCGGACCTCCGTCTGATCACCGCGGCCATGCGCATCGGCACCGAGTTGGAGCGTATCGGGGATCAGGCGGTGAACATCGCCGAGCGCGCCCTGGAGCTCAACAGCCGGGAGCCCGTGGAAATTCCCATCGATCTCAAAGTAATGGCGGACATCGCCTTAGGTATGGTGCGCACCAGTATTGAAGCCTTTGTGCAGCAAGAACCCCGGTTGGCCATCCGGGTCTGTCAGCGGGACGTGGAAGTGGACCTGCTGGATGACGAATATACCCAAAAAATTCTTGATTGTATGATTCAGGAGTCACGTTGGGTCACGCGGCTCCATCACTTCATTATTATTGTCCGCAACCTGGAGCGCATCGCCGATCTGGCCAGCAACATTGCCGAGGATATCGTCTTCATCGTCGAAGGCCGGGTCATCAAGCATCGGTGTGAAGAGTGGATGCTCTCATCCACCCCCCCTTGACCTGGGCCTGAGCCAGTTTACCTTCCAGCAGATGCACTTCCTGCGCCAGCCGGGGTTGCGTCTTGCGATCCCGCTCCAGGGTCTGCAGGGCATGGACCACGGAGGCGTGGCTTCTTTTAAAGAGCTTCCCCAATTCCACCATGGTCTTTTGGGTATAGACCCGGCAGAAATACAGGGCCAGGCGCCGGGCCTGGACCAGCCTTTTTTGCCGGGACCGGCCCAGCAACTCCGGCAGGCTCACCCGGTAGTGATCCCCCACGATCTTCTGAATTTCCGGGACACTCAGGCTCCGATCCACGGCCTGCAGGTCCTGGAGCACCTCTTCGGCCAACCGCAGGCTGAAGGGTTGTTGCAACAGGGTGGAACGGGCCATCAGGCAATCGATGGCGCTCTCCAGGCGGCGCACGTCTTCGGTGACAAATTCCGCCAGATATTCCAGGATCTTGGGAGAAACCTGGGCGCCTCTGTTTTCGGCCTTCTTGGCCAGGATATTGACCCGGGTGGGGAAATCCGGCGGGCCGATGGGGGTAATGACGCCCGCGGTGAGCCGGGAGCGCAATTCCTGGGAGAGCTGGCTGATTTCGCCGGGCAGGTAGCAACTGGTGAAGACCAGCTTGGTCTTGCGGCTCATCAGGGTATCCAGGGTGTAGCACATCTCTGCTTGAATCTTCTCTTTGCCGCTTAAAAACTGGACTTCCTCCAGTAGCAGAACCTCGCAGTCTTTGCGGAACCGCTCCTTGAACTGAGACATGCGGCCGCCTTTAAGGGCCCGCACCATTTCGTTGGCGAAATTCTCCGCGGAAAGATAATGCACCTTCCCCGAAGGCGCGGATTGAGACAAAAAATTACCCACCGCCTGGGACAAATGGCTCTTTCCCAGGCCGGGACCCGAGGTCAGGAAGAGGATATGATTGAAGAAAGTGTCGTTGCGGGCCAGGGCCTTGGAGGCTTGGAAGGCCAGGCGATTGGAAGCTCCCACCACGAACTGGTCGAAGGTGAAACTACGGTTGAAACTGCCGCGGCCGGAGCGCGGCTCGGCTATTAAGGGCAATTCCTCCTGGCAAACCTGGGGCTGACTTTGGGGCTTGGGCGCACCGGGGGCTAGGGATAGTTTCACCGGCAGATCGGGAGCGGAAACCCGGGACATGGCCTGGCGGATGAAATCGAGATAATGGGACTGAATCCACCTGAGAGCAAAAGAGTTGGGACAGGTCAGAATCAATTCCCCTTCAACCTCGGGAACCACACCCAAAGGCTCGATCCAGAGACGGTAACCGGATGGGGAAATATCTTCTCGCAGTAAGTTCTTGACCTGTTCCCAGATACCTTTCATAAATCTCCTTTCAGATGGAGGGCCGCTGTCGGTGAAAGTGATAATAGCCCTTCTGCCCGAAACCGGTCAAAGGAGGTGGAGCCAAATTTAGATTAGCGAACCCACCCTCTACCCCGAGGCCCCTCCCCGGCAAGCCCAAGGATTGAAGGGGCTTTATTCCAGACAACTATATAATCAATAATATCAATAAGATAAAAAGAGCTAACTAACGCTTGCCGAGGCCCCCCAGTCCGTCCTCCCCAGAAATCAATCTCGTTTATCCTGACTTTTCCCTCGATTTTCATAGGGAGGAAAAAAATATGAGGTCAAAAATCGGTATCCCTTGAAATTTAGTTCAAAAACCTTGGAATAAAATTATTATTGCCATATTTTCAGATAGTTATCCAAAATCATCATCTCTGGGGGAAGTTGCCGCGTACCAGGGAAACAGGCGGTCTTTTAAGGGGCATGTCCCTGGTCATTAACCCGGCGGTTGCCTTGACAAATCCCCTGAACTCGATATTATGAGCAGGTAAATCCCTTATTCAGGGGCCGGCAATGATTAATTACGTGGCTTATCGCAAGTTTGTCACTCTGAGTAACGGCAAACGGGTGATGTTCCGCTTTCTCAGCGACCAGGACCGGGAAGGCCTCATCCAACTGTTCCAAGAGGCCCCTGACGAAGACACCCGCTTTTTGAAACAGGATGTCAAAGACCGGAAACTGGTCAATTCCTGGATCGACCATCTCGATTACCGCAAAGTATTGCCTCTGGTGGCCGTGGACCTGGAAAGCAACCGCCTCATTGCCGACGCCACCTTGCACCGGGGCAAACATGCGGCCAAACATATCGGGGAAGTGCGCATCTTTGTCTCCCGGGGCTTCCGCAACTTGGGGCTGGGGTCGGTGATGCTGGAGGAACTGATCGATCTGGCCCATAAAGAAAATTTGCAGTTATTGAAAGCCGAGGTCTTGGCAGACCACAAGAAGGTGATCAAGGCCTTCCGGGCCAAAGGCTTTGAGATCAAAGCCACCCTGGATGATTACTTTATCCGCAAAGACAAGGTAACCCACGACGTGGTCCTGATGATGCGGCCGGTGATGAAGAGGGAAGAGGCGGAGTTTTAAAAGCAGGGGTTAGGGATCAGGGGTCAGGGGCCAGGAGAGGATAGTGGTCAGTGGCCAATGGTCAGTGGTCAGAGAAAAACAATTAATCAATGCCTTTTGGGTTGTGGAAACTGAAATCTCTTGGAGGCTAAGGGCTTGGGCCCTTGGCCTCGAAATTTTTTAAGATGACCCAGATAGTTTCCGGCTTAGAAGTATTTATAAATGATCCTCCCGCCTGGGTGAAGGGGGCCCGTTTGGGGCTTTTGAGCCATCCGGCCGCGGTGGCCGCGAATCTGGAAAGCGCCAGGGAATTGATCGCCCGGCGTTTTCCAGATCAACTCCAGGTCCTGTTCAGTCCCCAGCACGGTCTGTTGGGGGAGAAGCAGGACAACATGATCTCCTCTCCGGATTTTCTGGACCCCCTCCTGCAACTCCCGGTGATCAGCCTTTATGGGCCCCGGATGACGCCGCCTCCCGATTCTCTGGAGAAGATTGACGCGGTCCTGGTGGACCTTCAGGACGTGGGCACCCGGGTCTATACCTTTGCCGCCACGGTGGCGAAGGTGATGGAGGCCGCCGCTGCCGCGGGGGTGAAAGTGGCGGTGCTGGACCGGCCCAATCCCATCGGCGGGACACAGGTGGAGGGGAACATGCTGCGACCGGAATGGGCCTCCTTTGTGGGCCCTCATCCCCTGCCCATGCGCCACGGCTTTAGCCTCGGGGAACTGGCTGCTTATTATAATGCCACCCAAAAGTTGGGCTGCGATCTGGAAGTGATTCCGGCCCGGGGCTGGCGGCGGGGGGATTATTTTGAGGCCACCGGCCTCCCCTGGGTGCTCCCCTCCCCTAATCTCCCCACCCTGGAGAGCGCTATCGTCTATCCCGGCCAAGTGCTGCTGGAGGGTACAAATTTATCCGAAGGCCGGGGCACTACCCGCCCCTTTGAACTCTGGGGTGCACCCTTTCTGGAGCCGGCTCGCATTAAGGCTCGCTTGGCTGAAATTCCCTTGTCTGGGGTGATCTTCCGGGAAGCATCTTTTGAACCCACCTTCCACAAATGGGCCGGGGCATTGTGCCGGGGGTTTCAGCTTCACGTCACCGATCGCTTGACTTACAAGCCCTATTTCACCACCCTGGCCTTGCTGGGGGTGATCCGGGAACTGTATCCCGAGGACTTCGCCTGGCGGCAGCCGCCTTATGAATATGAAACGGAACGCCTACCCATCGATCTTCTAACCGGCGATGCGGCCATCCGGGAGAGGTTGGATAAAAGGATGAGTGTGATTAATCTGGAAGCTGATTGGCAGGGCGAATTGGCAGAGTTCGGAGACGCGCGGCGAGAGTTTTTAATTTATCCGGAATAAAAGAAATTCAACTTTCTTGGCTCACCAGAAAGATAATCAGCAGCAACCGTAAAATTAAGCTAAGCAACCTTTGGCGCCAGCCGCTCCACCACAATTTCCGAAGCGCGCCGGCGCGCCTGCGCCAGATCATAATTCACCTGCATCCGCAGCCAGGTATCCGCGGTGCTGCCAAACGCCTTTTCAAAACGGATGGCCATTTCCGGGGTAACACTGCTGCGCCCGGAAATGATGTTATGAAGCTGCTGCCGGGGTGATATGTAGAGCCGCCGCGGCTTCCGCCACCGTCAAGCCGAGATCGTCCAGACACTCTTTAACCAGAAGGCCGGGATGAACCGGATTTTTCATCTCCATGACGTTCTCCTTTCCTAATGGTAATCAACAAAATCTAGGTCGAAGGCTTCACCGCCTTCAAATCGAAAAATAATCCGCCAATTGGCGCGAACGTTTTGCCTTGTTTCGGTAAAGATACTCGCGTGGACCATTGCTTTTCAATGAATTAAAGGATAAACGTCACCTTGGGTGAATTCAGTTTTGGTCAAAAAAGGAATCTCCCACACCAAATATTTTTAAGGAAAATCAATATGCGCTATAGGACCTTCTCGATCTGTATAATTTATCTGATCCTTGCCGTTTTTCCCATTAACGTCCACAGCGGCGAAGTTCTCTTCCAATACTCCACCATCGACGCATTGCTGGCCGGAATTTATGACGGGCAGTTGACTAACGGAGAGTTGAAAAAACTGGGCAACCTGGGACTGGGGACCTTCAACGCCCTGGACGGGGAGATGGTGGTCCTGGACGGCAAGGTTTATCAGATCGCTTTTGACGGTAAGGTAAATCTGATGCCTGATAGTGGGAAAACGCCCTTCGTCACCGTAACTTCATTTGTCCCCCAGAAATCCGTCGCCATTAAAAAGGCCGCGAGTCTCGCGGAACTGACCAAATTAATCAACCAGAACCTGCCCACGGAAAATATTTTTTATGCCGTGAAGATTGAAGGCCGTTTTTCCCAGGTAAAGACCCGGTCCGTGCCCCGGCAGGCCCGGCCTTACCCACCGTTGGCGAAGGTGGTGGAGAAACAGGCGCTGTTTAATTTCAAAGATGTGGAAGGGACCATGCTGGGATTCCGCTGCCCGCCTTTTGCGAAAGGGGTGAATGTCCCCGGCTATCACTTGCATTTCTTGACCAAGGATCGGCAAGCGGGTGGGCATGTGTTGGATTGTTCATTAGAAAATCTGACGGTTCAGGTTGATCCGATACATAAATTCAGTTTACTACTGCCGGAAGGCCAGGAGTTCTACCGGCTGGATTTAGACAAGGATAAGAGTAACGATTTAAAGAAAGTGGAGAAATAACCCGGTTGCGGGAAAGAGAGTTGTAGGGGCGGGTTTAAAACCCGCCCCTACGGTCCCTGGCCTCTCCCCCCACAATCCTTCCTACCGCGGCAAGATGCTGCGGATGGCCGCGGCCAGGGTGTCCACGCCCAGGAGTTCCAGGCCGGGGAAATCGCCCAGGCGCTCCTTCTGGCGCTCAGCCAACAGCGCCCGGCGGAAGCCAAGTTTATAACCTTCCTTGAGACGCAGTTCGGGCTGGCTCACGGCCCGCACCTCCCCGGTGAGTCCCACTTCCCCGAAGATCAGGGTGTCCGCGGGCACGGCCCGGTCCAGCAAGGAAGAGGACAGGGCCAGGGCGATGCCTAAGTCCACCGCGGGCTCCGTCAGGCGCACACCCCCGGCCACGTTGACGAACAAATCTTGGCCGCTTAAGGCTAGGCCCACCCGTTTTTCCAAGACCGCCACCAGCAGGGAGACCCTGCCGGCATCCACGCCCATGCTCTGACGCCGGGGCATGGCTAAAGAAGTGGGGGAGACCAGGGCCTGGACCTCCACCAGGATGGGGCGGGAGCCTTCCAGACTGGGAACCACCACCGCGCCGGGGACCTCGAGCGACCGCTCCGCTAGAAAGAGGGCCGAAGGGTTGGGGACCTCGAGAAGTCCCTCCTCCTGCATTTCAAAGACCCCCAGTTCCTGGGTGGGGCCGAAGCGGTTCTTGACGGTGCGCAGCAGCCGGAGGGTGTGGCTGCGGTCCCCTTCCAGGTAGAGCACGGTGTCCACCAGGTGCTCCAGGACCATGGGGCCTGCCAAAGCGCCCTCCTTGGTAACGTGGCCGATGAGGAAGGTGGCGGTGTTTGTTAGTTTGGCCTGCTGCACCAGACGGAACGCAGTCTCCCTTACCTGAGTAAGGGAACCGGGCGCAGAGGGCAAAGTGGCGGTGTACATGGTCTGGATGGAATCCAGGGCCAGGAACGCGGGTTTGTACTCCCCCAGGATTTTAAGGATGTTTTCCAAGCAGGTTTCCGTGGCCACCAACAGGTCCGGAGATTTCAGGCCCAGGCGGTCGGCCCGGAGCTTGAGCTGGGCCTCGGACTCCTCCCCGGAAATATATAAGCTCTGGCGGCCCGGGCCGGAAAGGCGATCCAGGACTTGCAAAATCAGGGTGGATTTGCCGATGCCGGGGTCGCCCCCCAGCAAGACCACGGAACCAGCCACCACGCTGCCTCCCAGGGTACGGTCGAATTCGGTGAGGCCGGTGGCCAGACGGGTCTCCGGCAGGGCTTGGAGTTTAACCAGCGGTTGGGGCGCGCCCCGGCGGGGAGGCAATTGGCTGTCAGTGAGCGGACCAGCCGGGGCGATTACTTCCTCCGCCAGGGAGTTCCAGGCGCCGCATTCCGGACAGCGGCCCAGCCACTTGCCGGCCTGGTAGCCGCAACTTTGGCAGATGAAGACGGTTTTTGCGCCTTTGGCCATGAGTACCGTTTTGCGTTTTTCGTTTTGCGTTTTTCGACCCAGGTTTGTCGCCGATTTTACCCGAAGTTTTGGTCTCAGCCCAAGGGGAAACTTATGAAGAAAGATGATTTGCGAAAATCTGGTAGGAAATGGGGCTGAACGTGTGATAAGTCAATATGTGGGTTTTATTATTTATTTAGCCGCAATTTTTCTATTAGGAATCGGGGGCGTGTGCCTGTGGCTTCGCAGACCTTAAAGGAAAACATTTTCCAAGGGGTACCCAATCTATCAGGCCGCCGGTCCCTTCAAGTCCTGGGGGAGTTGGCCGCAGCTCGTGGAGTCAAGGTCTTTCTAGTGGGGGGGACGGTGCGGGAACTGGCCTTGGGGCGCACCGGCCCGGACCTGGACCTGGCCGTGTCCGCCCAAACCCTGGATTTGGCCCGGGACCTGGCCGCTGCCCTGAAGGGCACTTTTGTGCTTCTGGATGAAAAGGAGCGCACCGCCCGGGTGGTGTGGCAGCAAGAAATCCTGGACCTGGTGGAGTTCCGGGCCCCCACCCTGGAAGGAGACCTTCAGGCCCGGGATTTCACCATCAATGCCCTGGCCCTGGAACTGGAGGCCGTATTGGGGAAGCGGCCCTTGGAAATCATCGACCCCTGGGGGGGCCTGGCGGACCTGTCCCAGACTGTGATCCGGGTGGTGCGGCCGCAAAATTTCCAGGAAGACCCCTTAAGGCTGCTGCGGGCCTACCGGTTTGCCGCCACCCACGGCTTTAGGATTACCCCGGAGACCAAGGCGGCTATTTCCGCACATGCCCCGGAATTTTCCCGGGTCGCAGGGGAGCGGGTGCGCCAGGAGCTTTTCCTGTTGCTGGATGCGCCCCGGGCCGCGGCCGTCCTGGAGGACATGGACCGGACCAAACTTTTAACCCAGATATTCCCGGAATGTCTCGACATGAAAGGGGTGGAGCAAGACGGTTTTCACCACCTGGACGTGTTTCACCATTGCCTCAAAACAGTGGCTTTCCTGGAGGAGGTGCTGGCGGAGCCGCAAAAATACTTGGGCGATTTGGCGGAGGAACTGCCTCATTATCTGCGCCCGCCTTTCCAGGCCGCGCTTCTGAAGCTGGCGGCCTTGTTTCATGACGTGGGCAAGCCCCAGGTGCAAGGCCGCCGCACCAGCCCGGACCGTTATACCTTTTATTACCATGAGCGGGTGGGGGTGGAAATCTTCACGGCCGCGGCCTTAAGATTGCGTTTCTCCCAGGCGGAAATCAAGACCGTTACCCATCTCATTTCCCTGCACATGCGGCCCTTTCTGCTGCTACCCGCGTTTAGGGAGGGAGAACTGACAATCAGGGCCTTGGGACGCCTAGTCAGGCACGCCAGGCCGCATCTCCTCGGCCTCTTTATTCTGGCCATGGCCGACAGCCTGGCGGGCCAGGGTCCCCAGAAACCAGCAGACGCGGAAAAAGTACTGGCGGAGTTGGCCGATGCGGCTTACCGCTTTTTGAAGGAGCGCCTAGAACCCCAGGAACGCCAGCCCCGGTTGGTCACCGGCCATGACCTGATCAAGGTTCTGGGACTGGAGCCGGGGCCCCGTTTCCGGGAGATTTTGACCGCGGTGGAGGAGGCTCAATGGGAGGGGACCGTTCGCAGTCGGCAGGAAGCCCTGGACTTGGCCCGGAGCCTGCTTAGGCCGGAAAACATTTAAGAGAAGAATCGGCCCCTATCCCAACTTAAAGTCTCCCTCAATTCCTGTGACGGTGGTCTAATCCCCCACCTCGAAATATTCTTTACAGAAATCTTTCCATCTGGCGATTTTTTATATAAAATATTTTTTTAAAAAAAATTGACAGGTAATTATTTATTATTAAAATGAAACCAGGAGATCCTTCCATGGACAAGGATAGTCCGGCTTCTCCCGGCCGGGACCCCCAATCCGGAGCCCTGATTCGCCTCCGCGGCCTCTACCCTTCCCTGAAAACCGCGCTGCAAAAGGTGGCCGACGTAATTCTGCGCCAGCCGGAAATGGTCATTTACTCTTCGGTGAACGAAGTGGCGGCCGCGTGCGGGGTCAGCGAGGCCACGGTCATGCGTTTCTGCCGCATCCTCGGATTCCGGGGGTTCCAGGATTTCAAGATCTCCCTGGCCCGGGAACTGGTGCTGCCCGTACCCCGGCCCCATGAAGAGGGCGCCGATGCTGATAATCCAGTAAACATCGTCCACAAGATCTTCCAGGCCAAGAGAGCGGCCTTGCAAGACACTCTGGAGGTCATGGAGATTGAGAGAATGAAATCCTCCTGCCAGCTTCTGCTCGCCTCCCGCCAGGTGGTGGTGGTCGGCATCGGCGGCTCCGGCACCGCGGCGGCCCATGCCGGGGAAAGATTCTTGCTGCTGGGCCTCAACGCCAGGGTTTATACAGACTTTCATTTCATGTTAATAGCGGCCGCGTTGCTTACCAAGGACGACGCGGTATTGGCCGTCTCCAACTCCGGAACTACCAGGGAAACGGTGGAAACCGTGCGGGTTGCCCGGGAAAACGGCGCCAAAATCATCGCCATCACTAACAATTCCTTGTCGCCGCTCTCCCGGGAATCCGATTTGGTGCTGACCACCGCGGCCCGGGACACCACTCTGCCGGGGGAAATCGACGGTTCCCTGGTCTGTCAGATTTCCATTATCGACGCCCTCTTTTCCCTGATGTTTCAAACCCGCCCGGACCAGTCCCGGGAGATCCTGGCTCGGGTAGAGCAAGTAATGAGCAAGCCGGGGGTCATGCGGGAATCCCCCAAGTAAAGCAGTTTTCAGTTTTCGGTTTTCGGTTAAGATAATATTGAACCCATTTCTGAATGATCCTTCCCTGGAATTTATTCCCGGTATAAACCCCCGAAGTGGAGCAGCCATGGATATTAAACAGAAATTGAAGGAAGACATCGTGTGCATCAGCCGGATGTTGCACCGGAAAAACTATCTCGCGGCCACGGACGGCAACGTCAGCGTTCGCCTGGGCGACCTGGTGTTCGTTACCCCCAGCGGGGTGAACAAAGGACTCATGGAGGCCTACCAGGTACTCACGGTGGACCTGGAGGGGAATCTGCTCAGCGGCGAAGGAAAGCCCACATCGGAGATCCGCATGCACTTGCTGGCCTATAAACTGCGACCCGATGTCCAGGCCGTGGTCCATGCCCATCTGCCTTACGCCACGGCCTGCACCCTGGCGGGAATCGACCTGTTGGAGCCCGTCCTGCCGGAGGTGGTGATCACCCTGGGGGGAATTCCCACCGCGGCCTACGCCACTCCCGGCAGCGACGAAGTGCCGGAAGCCGTCCGGGAGTATCTCCGGGAATATGACGCCATCCTTTTATCCCGGCACGGGGCCATGACCGTGGGCCGGGACGTGACGGACGCCTATAATAAAATGGAGAAGCTGGAGCATACCGCCCGGGTGGTCCTGGCCGCCCGGCTCCAGGGACCGCTGCCGCCTTTGCCGGACGCGGAGGTGGAGAAGCTGCGGCGCTTGAGGGAGGAGTATAAGGCGGGGGGTTGATTTATGATGGCACACTATTATAAAGTCACTATAAAAGGTTTCAAGTATCCGCTTAAAATCGTAGTTGCTTGAAGGATGACAAAATAAAGGTGATCACTAATTACCCTTTGAAGAGAGGATTCAGAAAATGAGGGTATATTACGATAATGAAGTCGATGCCCTGTATCTGAAGCTCGGCGATGACTCTCCCGACGGGGTCATTGAAATTGCTGAAGGCGTTAGTTTGGACACAACATCAAACAACAGAATAGTTGGTATTGAGATTCTTGATGCCTCCAAAAAGATCGACCTGAAGACAATACTATCTCATACGCTGGAACTCGACAAGGATTTGATTACTCAAAAGACAGCATAGTAAAGGTTATTTCCGTCGGGTAAAAGCTATATCCAAATACATTCTAATGCCTCTGAGCAACACCCGATAATTAAAGGAACTGTTGGAAAACTCATAACTGATGGGCACCTCTTTGATGGAATAGCCGTTCCTATAGACGATCATCAATGCTTCCATATGGAAATCAAAGGCCTTGGCTTTAAGAGGGCGGCTTAAAAGGAGTTTCACCGCTTCCCGGGAATAGCGGCGATAGCCGGAGGTGACATCACGGAATTCCGGCTGGGGCAGATTGCTGCCCCAGGGCTTCAGACTCAAGCCGAGCAGGAAAGTAGCTATCAGGCTGATGGTTCTCCGGTAGAGGGGAACATTTTTACGCTCGGTCCTCACACCCAAAACCAAGTCACAGTCAGGACACTGCAAGAAACGGGGAAGCTCCTCCGGCTTATGCGTCAGTCCGGCGTCCATGGTGACGATGTAGCGGTAGTCTTTAGATAAGGCATACTGCATGCCGTCCATCAGGGTCCGGGGAATATGCATATTGCGCGGGTGATTGAGGCAGACCACACCCTCAAAAGACTTAACAATGCTTTCCGTGGCGTCCCGGCTGGCGTCATTTACCACACAGACGTCGGCATAAGGGAGAGTCCTGCGGATGATTTCACCAATGGTCTGCTCTTCATTATAGGCAGGAATAACCACCAGGGTTTCATTTTTCATGGGCATACTATTTACTGTGAATTTCAATAAGAATGGTTATATCCTTCATTCAAGGATAATGATCCATGCTCTTCCCAGGCCAGCCAACACAACAGGAAGGGCATAGCCGGACCCAGGTAATTCGCCCCCTCCCACAAGGCGAGATCGAAGCGCCTGTTCACCAGGTCCAACAAGGAAATCAAGGCCAGGGGCAGGCCGATGGCCACCCAGGCCGCTAGCATCCACTGGTCCAGCCCCCCTTTTGCCAAGCGGTAGACGATAACGAGAACGGCACATCCCGCAGCAATGGCGCAGGCGAGCACCCACATGGGAAATATATCCAACAAGCCGGAACCTTTTTTAATTAGATGCAGCGGCGCATACCTGCCTTCCGTCCAAAGGAAAAAGCCCAAATGCAGCAGCAGGGTCACGGCGCTGCCGCCTAAAGCGAGGGCCCAAGCCTGCTTAAAAGCGCCACGCCTATAAAGAAAAAGGCCCGCAAGCAAGGAAAACGGCATAAACACGAGGCGCGCCGTGGCCAGACAACCCAACAGCACCGCCAGCCAGGCCAAGTGAATAGGGCCACGCCGAGCAAAAGCCTCCACCGCCATTAACGCCAGCGCGGCAGCACAACCCCAGGCGACCATATCGGACCCCACCGCGGTCAAATCCCAGAAGATCAGGCCCGTAGATGCGAGCACCAGAAACAGATTACCTGTCCGCCAACTTCCGGTCCGCCGTTTTAAGGCAAGCATCAAGCCCGCCAGGAGGCTGGGGAAAAAAAGCCGATAAGCCCCGGTCACGGAAAAGGGCATAGCAATCAGGACCCAACCCGGACCGCCACTCTGGGGGTTGCCAAAATAGGTTTTACTGGCGTAGGGAGTCCCTGCCAGGATATCATGGGCACCAAGGATTAGGGCATCGTCCTGGTCGCTTCCGGCCATTTGATGCTTTAAAGCGTCGGCCATGGGATACACCACTAGCATAGTCAGCAGCACGGCGGTAAACAACCCGAGAGCCAGCCATTTGGAAGCGGCCAGGGAAGCTATCCGGCCTTCCTTGAGGGTAGACCAAAATCGTAGAAAAAACCAATACCCGCACAATGACGCGGCCATGATAAAACCGGCCCAAAACTGGCTCGAAAGGTGAATAAATTTAAAGATATACTTAAACCAATCCCGCAACGAAGGGCCCTGAAGAAACAAAGCCAAGAGCGCAGCCTTAAATAACAGCATCTCCTGAGTTGACGGCCCACCCTGGGCCGGCAACTTTAGGGGGTTACCCTGGGGGGGCGCTGAATGTCCTTTAGCAAATGCCATTATAATGTCGTGGGAGTCAGCCGGGAATTAGCTCCGGTAATGGTGAATTCATAAAAATTTTAAGCCTCCTGGACCTGACTATCTTCTGGCCTAGAAGCTTTTATCCGTAACGAACCCTGCAATGAAAAGATGGCAGATAGATAGTTCTGAATAAAAAGATAATTAATGCCAGAGTGGGAAAGATTCCAGATGTGGTCTGGTTGACATGTTGATAATATTAGGTATTAGACGTCAAGTCAAGCCCGCCCGTTATGGGTTGGCCAAACTCTCGCCCTGTCTTTAACGATACCTGGGTCTGAACCCAATTCTGATGGCTGTTGGGAGTAGGGCAACCCGCGACTTTCCGGTTCCCAAGCGCGGCTTGGTAACCGGAAAAAATCACATGGCTTTTGGCACCTCGGGCGCTTCCTCCTTTGGAGCCTCTTTGGGAGCCTTCTTAGGAGCCCGGCGGCGCTCGGATTTGGGATACTTCAGAGGGCTTGAAGACAGGTAACGGGGAGGCACCCAGCCCACCACACTGGTGCGCAGGTCCCTGACCTGGGCCCAGCCGCTGGCGCCCACGCCCAGCATTTCCACCGGGTCGTTGAAATGCAAGGTGAGAACGGCCCGGGTATTGGGATTGGGTTCATCCCGGACGGTGAGGCTGCTGGTGTTGACGTAATAAGTCAGCCTCGGTTTGGCTACCTGATCGGGACTGTAACTGAGCAGATCGCTGGGCATCCATCCCGCTCCGGAGCGGTCCACAAACCGCACCCGGGACCAGCCGGTAGCGGTGCGCTCCAGGATTTCCACCTTCTCACCCTGGTAAGCCGTGAGCAAGGTATCGCACCCATGATTGGGGCAGGTGCGCAAGGGGACGGAGTTAGGGATCACGTAGTAATGGCCTGAAAAAGCATGGGCCGAGAGACCGGCCAACGCTAAAAGCATTGGACTCAGTAATATTAAGAGACAATATTTGTTGAGCTTCATGATTCCTTCTCCTTTCCTAGGCGCCTGCCGTTTTCCTGAGGATTATGGGAATGTTCCTCGTGATTCCCAAAATCTCTAATAATCGAAGTTCTGCTTAGAATATCCAGACCATTCTTAAGGCTATTTTAAGAAAAAAATAAGGATCATGGATGTAATGTCAATCCGGGGCGCTTTTGAGGAAATATAAGGACAGACACTAATCATTAGCAAAAAAGATTCTGCCCCCATTTTGATGCCAGGCGGTGGGTTAAGGCTCCAATACCACCTTTAAGGATTCCTGGGCCTCCGCCACAATCTTAAAGGCGGCCTGGATTTGGGTTAGAGGCAGGGTTTGGGTGATGGTGTCTTGGATATTGATTTTTCTGCTGGCGATAAGGTCCAGGGCTTCTTCCAGATCCGCAGGCGCGGCCCCGTAAGAAGAAGTCACCGTGAGTTCATTGCGCCAGAAGTCCGGGATGGGAATGGCGATATCTTTGTTGGGGATGGCGAAGAGGAGGATAACGCCCGCTTTATCTATGCAGCGAAAAGCTTGCTCCACCGCGGCGTAAGCGCCGGTGCAGATAATGACCCGCTCCGCCTTGAGATTCAGGTCTTGAGCCCCATGCAGCACTTCGTCGGCGCCGAACTCTTTGGCCTTCCTTAAACGATACTCATTAATATCGGTGGCTACCACCCGAGCCCCGATCATCTTGGCCAGCTGAATATTCAAAATGCCGGAGATGCCGCAACCCAGGATCAAGACGGTATGCTCGGGGCGGATGTTAATCAGCCGGAGACCCCGGACGCCGCAGGCTAGGGGTTCGACCATGGTGCCTTCCAGATAGGAGACCTGCTCCTGCAGGACATAAACCCCGTAATCCACGTTGATCTTGGGCACCCGGACATATTCGCTGTAGCCGCCGGGATCATAGTTCCCCGAATGCAAGGTATCGCAGGCGGTCTGATTGCCTTCCCGACAGAATTTGCAGTCGTTACAAGGGACGTGATGGCTGACAAAGACCCTTTGGCCCGGCTGGTATTTGTCTGATTGGGACTCGACGATCTCGCCTGCGATCTCATGGCCCAAAATCCGGGGGGCCTTCTGAATCCGGTACCATTCCATGACATCGGTGCCGCAGATGCCACTGGCCCGGACCTTGACCAGAATCTCCCCCGGCCCGATCTGGGGGATGGGCATTTCCTCCAGGCGGATGTCGTTGTTGTTGTAGTATTTGGCGACGATCATAAAGAAGAAGTTCCGGGTTCCGAGTTCCGAGTTCCGAGTTCCAACTAAGTTTTAAGCTCGAAACTCGGAACTCTCTGGAATGGGGTTCAGGCTGGTTACTTTTTCCCTTTGGTGCCCTTGAGGATTTCGTGGGCTTGCTTGACGGTGGCATTATCGTGGACAATGGCCCTCAGGGCTTTGGCCATGGCCACCGGGTTCGGACTCTGCCAGACGTTGCGCCCCAGGTTGATCCCGGCGGCGCCCTTCGAGATTCCGTCGTGCACGAACTCCAGGACTTCCAGCTCCGTCTCGCACTTGGGCCCCCCGGCCATGATTACCGGCACGGGGCAGCCTTGCACCACTTTATCGAAATGCTCCTCGCACCAATAAGTCTTCACCACCCTGGCGCCCAGTTCCGCGGCAATGCGGCAGCACAGAGCCAGATACCGGGACTCCCGTTTTTCCAATTCCCGGCCCACCGCGGTCACCGCCATCACCGGGATGCCGTAATCTTCGCAGAGATTGACCAGGGTGCTCAGATTTTTGAGCGTCTCTTTTTCATAATGGCTGCCGATAAAAACCGAGAGTCCCACGGCCGCAGCGTTCACCCGGATAATTTCATTAATGGAGGTGGTGAGCTCCTCATTGGCCAAATCCTCGCCCACCATGCTGGTGCAGCCGGAGACCCGAAGCACAATGGGTTTGCTGTTCAGAGGATCCAGGGCCGCACGCAAGACCCCCCGGGTGCAAAAGATGGCATCAACATAAGGCAACAGCGGCTTAACCGTTTCTCCGGGCTTTTCCAGGTTCCTGGTGGGCCCCTGGAAATAACCATGATCAACGGGCATAAAAAAACACCTGCCATTGGGCATCAGTTGGCTTAAACGGTTTTTCATTCCCCAGTCCATGCGTATCTCTCCTATCCCATTAGTTTTCATTACTATCAGGAATTAAAATGCTATGCAGGCCGGACCAGTAAATAACCTTTGTTGATCAACCAATGGTGGAACTGGTAAGTGGTATAGCGGCAAGCGGTTTTGCATGTTTGTCTGATCTTTTCATAATTATCCGAACCTTCCGGTTGAGCATCCAAATCCATCTGTACCGGACATTGCACGTCTTTACAAAATTCCCGGCGTTGATAATCGATATAGCCGTCAATGGACATTACTGGCTCCGATTTGCAAGCAATATTTTTATAACGAACCCTAAGTTCCCCAAACACGGCAGCGGGCGAACACAAGGTTCGCCCCTACTTCCCTATACTCTATACTCTGCGAACATCTAAACTTCATAATGGTTCAGGTTAATGGAACTAAAGCAGTTTTTCTTCCTTGGGCTTGTCATCGGCTCCGGTTATCGCCTCTGTCCTGGCGGTAGGCTGCGGAGGCGCTCTATTTCGGTCTGCTCCAGTTCAAGAAATTCGTCCCGGGGATAATCCATTCTGAGGGCCCGGGTTTCCCGGTGAATGGAGATCATCAGGGGAACATTATACATATTCTCCCAGGTGATATGGACGATGTTCGCCTCCTCTTCAAAATGCACGCCTCGCCAAGCTCCAAAGACATGGTCAAACTCCAGTTCGTAAAGTTCTTCCCATGCCTGGTTCAGGAGTTCGACCACCTCGGCTTCTGCCAACCGCCTGTCCCAATAGTAGAGAGAATAGTCTTTCATGTTGGTTACCAGAATATAAAAAGATAGGGGCGCCGGCGACGCCGACGCCCCGGTTTGACGTTTAGTTTATCCTACTTTTTCTTTTCTTGGAAGAACTTGCAATCGGTGGGAGCGGTGAACGCACCCGGCCGCGCTTCCTTGAAAACCGCCAGCAGGAAGGGATATTCAATGGCCCGGCAGTGCCCGAAGGCAACTTTAGACATCTGCGGGTCGTATGTCGTTTTAAAACTTTTGCAATCATCACACAGAATCGCCATATTGAGGATTCCTCCTATTTCCCGAGGTTAGCTGACCCTCTACCAGGATTTCCCGTACTTCCGCTGGGCGGTGATGCGCTTCCAGGCGCTCCCGTCCAGATCTTCCGGGGTGAGTTGAGAACAGGCGCACAGCTTGCCCCGGGCTGAGACGGTGACATTCTTGGGTTTGCCCAAGAAGGTCGGGCTGGCGTAGGCCGGCGGTGAGGTTTTCCCAGGCCCTGACAGGGGCTTGAGGTCCTTGGTCTCGGCATAACCCGGCAGGATGAAGTCCGAACCCCGGCCCGCTTCTGGCTCCACCACCCGCTGGCCGTTTTCCCACTCGGCATAATAGAGGGTGTCGCAGCCGGCGCATTTAAAGTTACCCTTATATTCCCAGAAGCTGTAGGGGTCGAACATATTGCGGGTTTCGCATTTCGGGCAGTCGTGAAATAGCGACACTTTGAATTCAGTCATATCGAGTCATTCCTCCCGTTAAAGATAGAGGTATGGCTTAAGGGGGGCGCAGGTTGAATAACCCCCCCGGCCCCTTAGTTAGATGATCTCTTTGGCTTCCATTTCCCGGATCTGCTCCGAGGAAAGGCCGCAAACCCGCTGATATATCTCTTCGTTGTCGCAGCCTACCGGCCGGTGCACGTGTTTCAACCGCGGCGGGGTCTCGCTCATCTTGTAGATGACCTTCTGGGTAAAGACGTCGCCGTAGTAAGGGTCATCGTACCAGCCCAGGGCGCCCCGGTCCAGCCAATGATCGGTGTTGGCCGCTTCCCGGCAAGTGAGCAGGGGCTGAGAGATGATGCCCGCGCCGCTGAAGATCCGGTTCGCGTCTTCCTTGGTCTTATCCTTGAGGAATTCCTCGATGGCCGGATAGATCTCTTCCTGGGCCTTGGCCTCGACGCGATCGTCATGGGTGGCGTACTTCTTGCCCAGGTCGGGGCGGCCGATGAGGTTCATCAACTTAGCGAAATCTTCGTCAGTGTAAGCCTGGACGCAGATGTAGCCTTCTTCCTGCTCCGCGGGATGGTCTGAATGGGGATAAGAAGACAGGCCGCATTTGCAGATGCCGTTGACGCAGATTTCGGTGTCCCAGTTGCCCCAGCGCATGCGGACGATGCCCATGCGGCCCCACAGGGGCAGGCCGTACTCGGTGTAGCGGGTCGCGCCCTGCACCTGGGAGCACTCGAAGTAGTTGCCCAGGTTGGACACCGTATCCCGCCAGTAGAGGCCGGCCAGCATGGCGGTGGACACCAGCATGCCGATGGAGTAGTCCATGATCCAGGTGGTGTGTTTGCTGGGGAAGCCCGCGGCGGCTCCGGAGCGATGCCCGGTGAAAGAGAAGACGCCGCCTTTGGCCTGGCCCAGGATGTCGTAGGAGGCCCAGTTCCGGCCGGGGCCGAAGCCGCCGAAGCCGCCGCACCAGGCCAGGACGATTCTGGGGTTCACCTCTTTGCAGGCGCCGTAGCCGATCTTCCAGCGGTCGAAGGTGCCGGGCCGGTAGTTCCAGACCATGGCATCGGTCTTCTGCACCAGGTTGTAGAAGATCTCCTTGGCTTCCGGTTTGCGGTAGTCCAGGGTGACGTGGTATTCATTGTGGTTGGCGCCCTGGAAGGCCGGAGAAGTGCCGCGGCCCGGGTTCCACCGGGAGACCGGGTAGAACCAGGGTTCGTTGTAGGGGGAGCAGTGGCGCATGGGCTCGCCCAGGCGGGGCACCTCGATCTTGATGACCTCCGCTCCCAGCTCGCCCAGGTAGGCGGCGGCGCAGGGGCCCAGGATGTACTGGGTGCAGGACAGCACCCGATAGCCTTTCAGGCATTCGGGTTTTTCTGCAAGCGTGTCTTTGTTGAATATGGTCTTGCAATATTCTTCAAAGGGTAGTTTATCCAGGTGTTCGGTCATATTTCCTAACCCCCTCTATTAGATGAGCCCTTTGGTATACAGCTCATTCAGCTTATCGGTGTCGAAGCCCAGAAGCTTGCGGTAGACGTCGCTGTTGTCGTAGCCCACGGGGCGGCCCAGGTCTTTGACCCGGCCCGGGGTGCGGTGGCCGTAGAACACGGAGCCGCAGAACAGGACTTTGCCGTAGTGGGCGGTGTCGATGGACCGCACCATGCCCCGGTATTTGTAGTGGGGCTCTTCCGCGACTTCATCCAGGAAGGAGACGCCGCCCGCGGCCACTTCTTCCTCCAGCAACTTGGCCCGGCATTCTTCCCGGGTCCAGTCCTTCATCCAGTCGGTGAGGCACACCAGAGTTTTGACCTGCTGGTCGTGGCCGACCCGGTCGATGACCACCCGCAGGGTGGGCTCATCCAGGATCATGTCTTCCAATTCAGGGCGGTCTTTGCCCACGGTCTTCCAGATGCGGTACCACAGCCGGTCATGGCCGCCGCCCACCATCATGTAGCCGTCCTTGCAGGGGTTCACCGAATAGATGTTGATGGCCAGGTCCCAGTTGCCGTAACGGGGCTTACTGGAACCGTCCACGCCGTACCAACCCCAGGCATAGTCATGGATGCGGAGGTGGGATTCAGCCGAGGTGACCTCGACGAACTGGCCTTTGCCGGAGACATTGTCCCGGTAGATCAGGGCGGCGATGGTGCCGTGAGCCGTCAAATTGCCGGCTAGGATGTCGTCGGCCCGTTCACCGGCCCGGATGGGGGTGCCGCCGAAAGATTTGGGCAGACCGGTGGAACCGCACCAGCCGGTGGAGCAGGGTGACGAGGGATAAAGCTCGCCCGGTTGGTCCTTCATGGGACCCCACTGGCCTTTCTGGCCGTTCCAGACGTAAATCAGGCGGGGGTTGATTTTGGAAAGCTGGCGGTAGCCGATACCCCAAGCGTCGAACTGGCCGGGGGCGTAGTTCTCGATGAGGACGTCGGCGTGCACTACCAGCTTCTTCAGAATTTCCCGGCCCTCTTCACTGGTGAGGTCCAGAGTGATGGACTGCTTGTTGCGGCATTCATGAAGGAAGGTGCCGCCGCAGAGGTCGCCGTTAATATTGTCTTTGAACATGTAACGTTTGCGCCCGAAGGCGGTCAACTTCCGGATGGGAGAGCCGCCGGGGGGTTCCACCATGATGACGTTGGCGCCTAGCTCCGCCAGGTAGCCGCCGGCCTGCATGGTGTTGCACTGCAAGCCCCCATGGCCGCACTCCAGGACGCGGATTTGGCCCAGGGCCTCAGGTTTGGCCATCTCGTGCTTGGGATGGAGCCATCCCTCAAAGATGGTGGAGATTTCCCGGGAGGCCTCAGTGCAGATTTTGGGATCATACACTTCTTCAAAAGTCGGGATTGGGTTTAGAGGCCACAGTAGTGGTGCTTCTTGAACCTCTTTTTTCAGATCATCGGACATTCAGGTTCCTCCTTCAACGATTAATTCAAAATGACCAATGGAAACTCTGTCCGCAAATGCTGCCGACAATACTCTGCGTCTTCACCCCCTTTCGCTAAGACTTCGGTCCAGACCAGGACCCAGTTAGGATTGCGCTCCCGGCTCTGAGGGAGAGCCGGGCATTTCTACATACCTCAGGCTTAATGTCCTTAGACCCTTAAAGCTAAATTTGTGCCAATTGGCGCGAATTCCAGAAGAAAAAAGTATAGAGACAACACACTGGATTCCTTAAATGATTCGCCGCGGCGTCAACCATTGCCCGGGATTCCTGACCTAAAGTTGCTCTTTTCCCTGAGGCGATGGGGGAATCGGTATCACCAGGAGGGGTGATTTGCCCCAGTAACGGAAAAACTTCGGCCTCAACAAAAAGAGTGGAAATGGATGGAGGAGGGATGAGTTGGGTTAATGCAAAAAATCAGGAAATTTTGTGAAAAAAAGCATTTGCAGCCATCATTAGTATGGGTAAGAAGAGGTCAATTTTAGCCGGAAAGGTGCCGCGGCGCCCACCATTTACGAATAAGGTCAATCACTTCCGCAACCTCTAGAGCCTGCATACACTTATTATCCAAACACCGGCGGTTGAGGCAATGTTCCTGGGTGCAGACTTCTTCCTTCCGGTAGAGGAAAGTCCCCCAATCAACTTGATGGGGGCCGACGCGCCGGGGATGATCCGCGCCCAGCAGGGCGATGCTGGGTACTCCCAAGGCCAGGGCCATATGCAGGGGGCCGCTGTCATTGCCCACAAACAGGCGGCAATGTTTCAGGAAGGCTGCCACTTCGATGAGGGGCCGTCCGCCGGTGACCAGGGTGGGGCCGGCCAGTTGGGAGGCCAGGGCCTCCGCGTCCTGAAGGTCCCGGCGGCCGCTGATGATCAGAATCGCAGCCCCATAGCTCTCCTGGAGATACTTGCCCAACGCGGCATAGGACTCCAGGGGCCACCATTTGTAGCGGCCGGAGCCGAAGGGATGGAAGGCCACCAGCAAAGAGGGGTTGCCGCCGAAATGCCTTATGGTCATAACCTCGGCCCGGATTAGCTCGCTGGAGGGCAGAAAGAGTTGCATTCTTTTATCCGCGGTGTCGACTCCCAGGAGGCGCACGAAATCAAGGCGGCGTTCAATGGCGTGCTGGAAGGGGTCGGTTCTAACCACTTTCGCGGAATAGGCGAAACTCAGGGGGCTGCCCGAGGAGCCGATGATATAACGGCTGCCCGTGGCCCCGGCCAGGAGAGTGGCCTCCGGGTCATTGCCGTGGAGGATGATCACCAGATCGTAATGGCGGCGTTTAATTTCCCTCATCAAGGGAAAAAGACGCCAGCTTCTGCCTGGGAAGGGGATGATCCTCTCCAAGTGGGGATTATGCTGCACCAGCGCGGCGTAATTAGGGTTCACCAGGAGGTCGAGCCGCCAGTCCGGGAAGGTCTCTTTCAAGGCCCGGATGGCGGGGGTGGAGAACATAAGATCCCCTAGCGCGGTGCTGTTGATGAGCAGCACCCGCCGCTCCCCCTGTGGATTGAACCCGGCCAACGGCAGAGGCGGGCGCTTCCGCACTTGGCGGCGCAGATATTGGCGGGTCCACCACTTTAAGAGCTTATGTCCCAAAGTTTGTCCTTAAGGTTTAGGATTAAGTTCAAGGTTCAAGGTTAGATAACATGCTGGAATAGCATATTATTTACTTATTACTTAATTACTGGCCCCTGGCCCCTGACCCCCGTTCCCTTCCCACTGCTCACTGCTTACTGCTTACTGCTCACTATTTCCTCATAAACCTCTTCTTGGCGCTGAGCGATCTTTTCCCAGGAGAAATTCTCCTTCACCCACTCCCGGCCCTGCCGTCCCATTTTTTTCCTCTGTTCTTGATGCCACACCAGGGCCAGTATTTTATCCGCCAGTTCTCTATCATCGTCTTTTTTATCCAGCATCAGGCCGGTTTCGCCGTCCCGCACCACTTCCGGGATGCCGCCCTGCCTGGTGGCGATGGCCGGCAACCCGGCGGCCGCAGCCTCCAGGAAGACCATGCCCAGGCCTTCTTCGATCTGGGAAGGAGCCACGAAGACGTCCCCCAGGAGGTAGACCTCCGGAATCCGGGCCGGGGGGATAAAGCCGGTAAGGACCACCCGGCCCCGGGCCCTCTCTATCTGGCGGCGCAAATCCTTAAGAAAGGGAGTTTCCCGGTCCGTGCGGCCCAGGCCGAACTCCGTTCCTCCCACCAATACCAGGACTGTTTGAGGGAATCGGGCCCAGACCTTCTCCATGGCCGCCAGCAAGATGTGCACGCCTTTGCTTTCCCGGAGCTTGCCCACGAAGAGGATGGTGGGCTCATCGTCGTCCAGATGGAATTGTTGGCGCAGCTTCTGCCGGGGTTCCGGATGGTTCCAGGAGGTTAGAAAGGCTCCGGCGTCCACGCCGTTGTAAACTACAAAATGCGCGGCCGTGTCCCGGGCCAGCCGGGATTTTTCCCGGTCCACCACGAACCGGCTGCAACCTATAAACCCGGCCAGAGGGATGGAGGTTGCGAGGTCCGGTCTCTCCCTGCGGCCCAGAGAATTATAAAGATTATGCATATGCAGGATGATGGGGATCTTCTCTAAATCCCGGCTTTTTTGCAAAGACAAGACCAACAAAGGGCGATTGTGTACGTGCAGTAGATCCGGCTGCACCTGGCGCAAGATTTTCGCCACTTGCTGGTCATAGAGAGGGAAATATTGGCGGTACCGCCGATAAAGCCAGCCGCGCCAGCCGCCCAGAGGAATTCGAAAATATTCCACTCCTGAGCGTACTTCATGGTCCGGCAGCTCCGGGTCCGAGGGACCGATGACCACCGGCCGCCAGCGTTGCAGACGGGCCGCGGTTTGCTCAATGAACAGTTCCACCGCGCCCCCCCGGATGGGGGGGATGGGGTAGAGTTCGGGGCCAATGATGGCGACGGTAGGCATATATTCGTTTTTCGTTTTGGGCTTAGGTCTATGATCTTTGACAATTAAGGCATTTAAAAAATAGTATATCAAATCTGGAACCTAATCTTACCGGGAAAACGGCTTAAAGCCGAGATCCATGGGCCCAAGACGCCAAATATTAGCCGAAAACTGAAATCTGAAAACTGAAATTCCATAAATTTCTTGACACTTGCCAAAGACTTTGTAATATGCTTCACATGGTTCCATGTCCGGGAAAGGCCGAAAACCCTTTAGATAACTAAATGCCATAAGGAGGAAGCAGTACATGGGTAAGATTCCTGCTGATTATTTGCCACCCAAAGAACTCTGGGCCGACTATACGGCGCCTGAGGAGTTCAAGAAGTATGCTTCAGGACAGTGGAATATTGCGGAAGAATTTCTGGACAAGCATGTGAAAGAGGGCCGGGGTGACCAGCTTGCTATTCTGTTCGGCGATCAGAAGATCACCTACAAAGAGTTGCTGGCCATGTCCAACAAGTTCGCCAACGTCCTTAAAAAGATTGGCGTCGAGGCCCAGGACCGGGTGGGCCTGCGCATGACCAACATGCCGGAAGCCGTTGCCGCAAATTTCGGCGTCCAGAAGATCGGCGCTATCCCGGTGCCCGTCTCCCCACTGTGGGCCAAGGAAGAAGTGGCCTTCGTGGTGAACAACGCCGAATTCGCGGCCTTTGTGGTAAGCTTCCCCCTCATGGGACCGGTGGAAGCAGCCAAGCATGAATTCGAAGTTCCCACCAAGATCATCGTGGTGGGCGGCAACCCGGATGAAGTGACGGCCAAGGGCTTCGTCTCCTTCGCCAAAGAGATGGCCGCGGCCTCCGACCAGTTTGAGAACGTCAAGTTGGAAGCCAACGACATCGGCGTCATCCTTTTCACCTCCGGCACCACCGGCCAGCCCAAGGGCTGCGTCCATTTCGTCCGGGAAGTGCTCATCGAGTCCAGCCTGGTCAACAAGTACGTCTACAAGATGGGCCCCGGCGACGTGCTGGGCGGTTCGGCCCCGGTGACTTTCGCCGCGGGCTACGGCACCTTCTGCAACATTCCCTTTGCCGGCGGGGCCGCTATTTCCCTGCTACCCAAGTTTACACCGGACGACATGATGTCCACCATCGTCAAGCACAAGATCACGGTGATCACCGGTCTGCCCACGGCTTACCGGAAACTGCTAGAAATGCCCAACTTCAACGACTACGATGTCTCCAGCGTGCGCATGTACACCACCGGCGGCGACGCGTTGACCGGCAAGACCCTAGCCATGTGGCAGGCCAAAACCGGCAAGCCCATCTGGGAAGGCCTGGGCGGCACCGAAATGATGCACTTGGTGACCTCCAACACCATGAGCGACATCCCCATGCCCGACTCCATCGGCAAGGCCCTGCCCGGCTTTGAGATCAAGGTGGTGCGGGAAGACGGCACCACCGCGGGCCCCGGCGAAGTGGGCAGCATGATGATCAAGGGCCCCACCGCCACCCTGTACTGGAAGCCTTACATCCAGGACCAGAAGCTCCTGAAATCCATGAAAAAGGGAATTAAAGACGGCTACAACATGATGGGCGATGCGGTCATGATGGACAAAGACGGCTTCATCTTCTTCCAGGCCCGGGAAGACGACATGATCAAGTCTTCCGGCTTCCGCCTGGCGCCCACCGAGATTGAAGACTGCATCATCCGCCATCCCGCAGTACGGGACGACGCGGTGGTGGGCATCCCCGACGAGATCATGGGCCAGAAAGTGGTGGCCATGGTGGAGTTGGAACCCGGCCATAACGCCTCCCAGGAGCTGGCCAACGAGATCATCAAGTCCACCATGGACCTGTTGGCCACCTACAAGCTGCCCCGGGAAGTGGTCTTCCTGCCGGCCATTCCGCGCACTCCCACCGGCAAGATCATCAAGAAGGACCTCCGGAAGCACTATCCGGAATATACCACCAAGTTTGTGCCTAAGGTAAAGTAAGTCAAACTCTCTCCGGGGGCGGGTCGCCGCCCCCGGCGTGAAGCTTCAGGATGCCCGGCTTCGGCCGGGCATTTTTTTGTTTTAGTTGAAATAATTTGGAAAATTTAAATGATAAGGAGTCGGTTTAGTAAGCCCGGTCCAGACCAAGGCATTTTTCTTTGCTTTTACCCGCTTGTATGATTTAATGTATCGGTTTTGTGAAAAGGAGGGCAAGGCATTGCCTAACGTCGTGGTGGTGGGCACCCAGTGGGGTGATGAAGGCAAAGGAAAGATCGTTGACCTGCTGACGGAGCAGGCTCAGATGGTGGTGCGGTACCAGGGTGGCAACAACGCCGGCCATACCCTGGTGGTGGGCGGAGACAAGTTTATCTTCCATCTGATTCCTTCCGGGATTCTGCGGCCCGGCACCTTGTGCCTCATCGGCAACGGCGTGGTCCTGGACCCCCAGGTCTTTTTGCAGGAAGTGGACCGGCTAAAAGAGCGGGGGATTACTGTGGGCCCGGAGAATCTCCGCATCAGCGAACGCACCCAGGTGATCATGCCTTACCACCAGCGCACCGACATCGCCCGTGAGGAAGCCAAGGGCGCGGCCAAAATCGGCACCACCGGCCGGGGCATCGGGCCGTGTTACGAAGACAAGGTGGCCCGCCGGGGCATCCGGGTGGCGGACCTGCTGGACCCGGAAGCCCTGAGGGCCAAACTGGCGGACGTATTGCCGGAGAAAAACTTCTACCTGCAGAAATTTCTTAATAGCAAACCCTTTTCACTGGAGGAGATTCTCACTCCTTACTTAGCAATGGGTGAACGCCTGCGGCCCATGGTGGCCAACGTCTCGGTGATCCTGGAACAGGCCCGGCGGGAAGGGAAAAACATCCTATTTGAAGGAGCCCAGGGCACCCACCTGGACATCGACCACGGCACTTATCCTTACGTCACCTCCTCCAATCCGGTGGCCGGGGGCGCGGCCACGGGCTCAGGTGTGGGGCCGGGGCAGCTGCACCACGTCCTGGGGATCGTCAAGGCCTATACCACCCGAGTGGGGGGCGGCCCTTTCCCCACGGAGTGCCTGGATAAGATCGGCGACCACCTGGTGGAATGCGGGGTGGAATTCGGCTCCACTACCGGCAGACGGCGGCGCTGCGGCTGGCTGGATATGGTGGTGCTCCGGGACGCGGCCCGTTTGAACGGCTTGACGGGATTGGCCATCACCAAGCTGGACGTGCTCACCTCCCTGAATCCCGTGAAGATCTGCGTGGCGTACGACCAGGATGGGGTAAAACGGGAGACCATGCCCGGCACTCTGAAAGAACTGGAGCGCTGCCGACCGGTATTTGAGGAATTGCCCGGTTGGACCGAAGATATTAGAGGATTGCGGCGCTACGAGGACCTGCCCGCCAATACCAAGGCCTATCTGACCCGGGTAGAGGAGCTGGTGGGCGTGCCCATTCAGATCGTCTCCGTGGGGCCTGACCGGGAGGAAACCATGTTGCTTAAGAATCCTTTTGCCTAAAGCCAACCCAAGGAAATGTAAGAAATTTCCCTACGAAGGAATCGGAAACTGACTGACTTTTTTAAATGCGAAGCCGGTGATATATAGAGATTATTTTGGTCAGCGGTTTGCAAATCTTAGGGAAAAATTGAGGTGCAGCCCGCTCCAAAGGATGTCTAACGGCTTTACAGTTTGAAAAAAATACTTACAGTATCCTTCAGGAAGCCTTTTGGAGAAAGGCCCCATTAATCCGATTAATTTCCCAATGATAGCTTGCACTTAGCAAACAGCCTCACCTGCCGGTTGACTGGCATGGCTGATGCTTTATATTCGGAATGGCTGGACTTCTGAATGTCCATAATCGATAAATCATTTCCCATAAATCAAGGGCAAAACTTATGATTGAAATCCGCTTTCACGGCCGCGGCGGTCAGGGCGCGGTGACGTCGGTGGAGTTGCTGTCCCTGGCGGCCATCAACGAAGGAAAATTCGCCCAGGGCTTCCCCTCGTTCGGGCCGGAGCGCCGGGGCGCGCCGGTGTTGGCTTTCTGCCGGGTGGATGACCGGCATATTCGTCTGCGGTGCAAGATCGCCAACCCCGACGTGGTGGTGATTCTGGACCCCAGCCTTATTCGCATCCAGAACCCGCCCGCGGATTTGAAGGAAAACGGCGTCATCGTCCTGAACACCCCCAAAACCCCGGAAGAAGTGCGCCGGGATTACGGCTTTAAACATGGCCTGGCCCTGGTGGACGCCAACAAGGTGGCCCGGGAAGTACTGGGAGTGCCCATCGTCAACACCACCATGATGGGGGCCCTGATTAAGGCCACCGGAGTGGTGAAGCTGGAGTCCTTGGAAGAGCCTTTAAAGGAACGTTTCGGGCCCCTGGCGGTGAAAAATTTTAATGCTTTAAAGACGGCTTATGAGCAAACCGTGATTGAGGAGCGGCGGTCATGAGCAGCAAACCCATGGATCAAATTACCTGGCAAGAGATCGAGGTGGGCGCGGTCCTCACCGAACCCGGCAGCGCCCGGGCTTATAACACCGGTGATTGGCGTTCCCAGCACCCCGTGTGGACCAAGAGCCGCTGCATCCGTTGCGGGGTCTGTTGGACCGTCTGCCCGGAAGCCGGTATCTCCGAGGAGCCGGGCGGTTACTTCGATATGAATACGTACTGCAAAGGGTGCGGCATTTGCGCCAAGGAATGCGTCACCGGCTGCATTAGCATGGTGCCGGAGGAAGAATAATGGCCCACCGAGTAGGCATGGAAGTATCCATTGCGGTGTCCCACGCGGTGCAGATGTCCCGGGCCGAAGCCATCGCCGCGTATCCCATCACCCCCCAGACCCATATCGTGGAGCATCTCTCCACCATGGTGGCCAACGGCGAGTTGGACGCGGAGTTCGTCAACGTCGAGTCGGAACACTCGGCCATGAGCACCTGCATCGGCATGTCGGCCACCGGCGCCCGGACCTACACCGCCACCAGCTCCCAGGGGCTGGCCCTGATGAACGAAATTCTGTTCATTGTCAGCGCCCTGCGGCTCCCCATCGTCATGACCGTGGCCAACCGGGCCTTATCCGGTCCCCTGTCCATCTGGAACGACCACGGCGACATCATGGCGGCCCGGGATATCGGCTGGGTTCAGATCTTTGTGGAAAACGGCCAGGAGGCCTTCGACCATTCGGTCATGGCCTTCAAGATCGCGGAAAATCACAACGTCCTGCTGCCCACCATCATCAACCTGGACGGCTTCATCCTCTCCCACGTGGTGGAGGCCATGGAATTTCCGGAACAGGAGATGGTGGATAAATTTCTCCCTCCTTATCACCCCATGTTCAGCCTGGATCCCAAGAATCCGGTGACTATGGGGGCTTTCGCCATGCCCGAGGTTTACACCGAGGTGAAGATGGGCCACCAGATGGCCCTCACCGGCGCGTATGAGCATATTCTCAAGGTCTGGAAAGAGTGGGGCGATCTCACCGGCAGGCACTATAAACCGGTGGAAAAATACAAGACCGACGGCGCCAAGATTCTGCTGCTGACCATGGGTTGCCTCAGTGAAGTGGCGGAAGTGGCGGTGGATGAGATGCGGGACGCGGGCCTGGAGGTGGGGCTGCTCAAGCTACGGATGTGGCGGCCTTTCCCCTTTGCCGACCTCCGGAATGCCGTGGGCGGCGCCAAGCACTTGATTGTCATCGACCGGGCCCTGTCCCTGGGGGGCGCGGCCCCGCCGGTGCTGGCGGAAGTGCGCAGCGCTTTCTATGCCATGCGGGGCCGTCCCCAGACCAGCAGCTTCGTCATCGGCCTGGGAGGCCGGGACGTGGCCCCCGGAGACTTTAAAAAGATCGTGGCCCAGGCCCAGGAAGAGGCCCAGCAAAAGCCCACCGAGGAATATCATATATATGGGGTAAGAGGCTGATGGAAAAGTTCGGTTACGCCCAAGGCCAGAAATTCGACACTTATGCCTCCCGGCTGATGCCCCGGGAGGAGTATTTCACTTCCGGACACCGCTCCTGCCAGGGTTGCGGCGAGGCTTTGGCGGTGCGCTGGGTCACCAAGGCCATCGGCAAAGACGCGATCATCGCCCACGCCACGGGCTGCATGGAGATCGTCTCCTCCGGCTGGCCGCAAACGGCCTGGATGCATCCCTGGATTCATGTGGCCTTCGAAAACACCTCCGCGGTGGCTTCGGGCATCGAGACCGCCCTCAAAATTCTGCACCGCAAGGGCAAGTTGAAAGGCGATATGCCCAAGGTAGTGGCCATGGGCGGAGACGGCGGCACTACCGATATCGGTCTCCAATCCCTTTCCGGCGCTCTGGAAAGGGGGCACAACTTCACTTATGTCTGCTGGGACAACGAAGCCTATATGAACACCGGCATCCAGCGCTCCAGTTCCACCCCTTACGGCGCCATGACCACCACTTCACCGCCGGGGAAAATGAGCATCGGCCAGGCCACCCAGAAGAAAAACATGGTGGCCATCGCCGTGGCCCACGGCATCCCTTATGTGGCTACTGCTTCCCCGAGTTATATCTTCGACCTGTACTTCAAGGTGCGCAAGGCCCTGGAGACTCCCGGCCCGGCATATATCCACGTGCTGTCGGTCTGTCCCACGGGTTGGCGCTCCGCCACGGAGTTGAGCGTCCGGCTGGGACGCCTGGCAGTGGAAACCGGGGTCTTTCCCCTCTTTGAGGTGGAGAACGGCAAGTACCGCCTGACGGTGGAGCCGCCCAAACTGCGTCCTGTGCAGGACTACCTCAAACCCCAGGGCCGGTTCCGGCACCTCCGGGACAAGGAGCGGGCCTTCATCCAAAAGCACACGCTGGCGCAGTACGAACTGCTCTTGCAGAAATGCGGGGCCGCGTATCCGGAATTTCCGGTGTTAACCGAAGAAACTGAAGAAGAGAAAGAATAATGGACCTGCCACGCCTTGAAAACATCCTCACGCGCTATGAAGGGGAGCCCTACGATCTCATCCCGGTGCTCCAGGATATCCAGGATTCTTACAGCTATCTGCCCAAAGACGAACTGACGGTGGTGTCGGAGCGCTTGAATGTGCCTCTGACCCAGATTTACAGTGTGGCCACCTTTTTCAAGATGTTCTCCCTGATTCCCAAGGGCAAACATCAGATCAAGGTCTGCCTGGGCACCACCTGCCACCTTAAGGGCAGCGGCCGGGTGGTGGAATCCATGAGCCACCGTTTGGGAGTAGAAGTGGGCTATACCACCAAGGACATGCAGTTCTCCCTGGAGACCGTGGGCTGCCTGGGTTCCTGCGCCCAGGCGCCGGTGGTGATGGTGGACGATAAATACTTCGGGCGCTCCACTGTGGATAAGGTGCCCAAGATTTTAAAACTTTATAAATAACCAACTCGAGAAGAGCCATGCCCAGATTTGAATCCATAGACCATCTGCGGGAATACCGCCGCCAGCTCGTTGCCAAAAGGGATCCCAACCAACCCCAGGTCCTGGTGTGCGCCGGGCCGGGCTGCCTGCCCATGGGCAGCGAAGAGGTGGCGGCCGCGTTCCGGGAAGAGTTCGAGAAAAACGGCCTGGGTGCCAAGGTCCTTTTGAAGGAGTGCGGCTGCCACGGCCTCTGCGCCGGCGCCGTCCGGGTGCTCATCCGGCCCCAGGAAATCACTTACCAGCACGTTACTCCTGAAGATGTGCCGGAGATCGTGGAGCAGACCCTGAAAGAGGGACAGGTGGTGGAGCGCCTGGTCTATGAAGACCTCCACACCCAGGAGAAAGCCGCGCATAAAGGCGATATTCCCTTTTTCAAGGGACAGATGCCCATCGTGCTGCGCAAGCTGGATATCATCGACCCCACCAGCCTGGACGACTACCTGGCCTTGGGCGGCTACCGGGCCTTGCGCAAGGCGCTGCTGGAGATGAAACCGGATGACATCATCGACGCCATCGATAAATCCGGCCTCCGGGGCCGGGGGGGCGGCGGCTTCCCCACGGGCCGCAAATGGCGCGTCTGCCAGGAGGCCATGGATGAGCCCAAGTTCATTATCTGCAACGGGGATGAAGGGGACCCCGGGGCCTTCATGGACCGGGCGGTGATGGAGGGCGACCCCCACGCGGTCCTGGAGGGCATGATCATTGGCGGGTTCGCCATCGGGGCCTCCAAGGGCTACATCTATGTGCGCCATGAATATCCCCTGGCCGTGAGCCGGTTGCAGCTAGCCATCGACCAGGCCCGGGAAGTTGGTTTCCTGGGGAAAAACATTCTGCGTTCCGGATTCGATTTTGATATCAAGATTTCCCGGGGCGCCGGGGCCTTTGTCTGCGGCGAAGAAACCGCACTCATCCATTCCATGGAAGGCCACATCGGCGAACCCAGCCCCCGTCCCCCCTACCCCGCCCAGGCCGGTCTCTTCGGCAAACCCACGGTGATCAACAATGTGGAGACCTGGGCCAACGTGCCGGAGATCATCAATTTGGGGGCCGACTGGTACGCTGGCATCGGCACGGAAAAGAGTAAGGGCACCAAGGTCTTCTCCCTGGTGGGCGCGGTGAATCAGACGGGACTGGTGGAAGTGCCCATGGGCACCACCTTGCGCCAGATCGTCTATGAACTGGGAGGCGGCATCCACCAGGACCGGGAATTCAAGGCGGTGCAGACCGGCGGCCCCTCGGGTGGCTGTATTCCCGCCCAATTCCTGGACCTGCCGGTGGATTATGACAGCCTCCAGTCCGTGGGCTCCATCATGGGCTCCGGCGGCATGATCGTCATGGACACCACCAGTTGCATGGTGGACGTGGCCCGGTATTTCATCAATTTCCTCTATGAAGAATCCTGCGGCAAGTGCACCCCCTGCCGAGAAGGCTTGAAGAACCTGTTGTTCATCCTGGATGAGATCATCCACGGCCGGGGTACAGAAGAACATCTGGCGCTGATGGATGAACTCTGCGGCACCATGGCCACCGCTTCCATCTGCGGCCTGGGCAAGAGCGCGGTGAACCCCATCCTTTCCACGATGAAATATTTTCGGGATGAATACCTGGCCCATATCCGGGACAAGAAGTGCCACGCCCTGGTCTGCCGGCCCCTGCTCAAATACACCATTGATCCGGAGACCTGCACCGGCTGTCTGGCTTGCGTGCGGGAATGCCCGGTGGGGGCCATCAGCGGCAAAAAGAAGATGCCCCAGGAACTGGACCAGGAACTTTGCGTCAAATGCGGGCTGTGCTATGAGGCCTGCCAGTTTGAGGCGGTGAAGATAGAGTAAGCAGTGAGCGGTGAGCGGTGAGCAGCCCAGTAATGCTGCATCTCACGTGGTTGACGGCTGACTGTTTAGGAGAATAAGATGGTTTGGAGAATCAGCGACGAAACTGCTTTTGACACCCTGGGCGATGAAGTGCGCCTGACCATTAACGGCGCCCCCATCCGCGCTCCCCAGAATCAAAGCCTATTGGTGACCGCCAGGCAGAACGGCTTTGAGATTCCCACCCTTTGTTATCACCGGGACCTCCCCTCAGAGGGCCAGTGCCGGTTATGCGTGGTGGAAATCGGCGAGCATCCCCACACCCAGATCGTCAATTCCTGCACCTATCCCACCACCGCAGGCCTGGTGGTGCAGACCCATTCAGACAAGGTGATGCAAGCCCGGCGCACCGTCCTGGAATTGCTCCTGGCCCGGACGCCCAAGGCCAAGTTGATCCAGGAGTTGGCCGCGGCCCACGGGGTTTACGAGTCGCGCTTCAAGACCGACGACCCGGAAGAACTCTGCATTCTCTGCGGGCTGTGCGTCCGCACCTGCCGGGAGGTGGTGGGGGTGAGCGCCATCAGCATGAAAGGGCGCACCCCGGACAAACAGGTGGCCACACCTTTTATGGAGAAATCCCCGGCCTGTATCGGCTGCGGCTCTTGCGCGTTCGTCTGCCCCAACAACGTCATCCCTTACACCGAAAAGGACGGCGTCCGCACCATCTGGGGCCGGGATTTCGAACTCCAGGCCTGCACCGTGTGCGGCAACTACATCGAGCCGAAATACCAACTGGAACATTGGGCCAAAATCACCGGCGACCCGGTGGAGACTTTTTTTGTGTGTAGGGATTGCCGCTAGTTTTGGGGAAAGGGCCGGAGGACTAAAGACGGGCTCAGAGGTCTGACTGACGCTGCCTGCCTCTTCCAAAACCGCATAAATTCAAGGGCACAGCGGACTGTGCCCTTTTTTTCGTTTGGAGAACCATTGGTACCATGTTTTCTTAGAAATGAAACCAGCTTATCTGATAATCGTTGGTAGGGGCGGGTTTCTAACCCGCCTCTACCAAGCGAACATGGTAGAAAATCGGCCCTCAGTTTTCCGTTGATGATTGCCGATAGAGATATCAAGCACTACATTTAGTTTAAAGCGGGGGCATTTTCTCTTCGCATTTCGGCAATTCCTTTCAGCCTTCTCCCCTTCACCCCTCGAGTTCCTGCCGTAAACCTAAAGGAGTAAGCAATGCGCAAAGCTGTTGCCGCGTTTACAATAGTACTGGTCTGCCTGTTCTTGGGCAGCATCACTTACGGGACCAAAATCTTTTCCGCCTGGGAAAAAAGAGCGGGTGCCGAGAGCAACATCCATAAGAAAAAGTCACCTGCCCTGATGAGCCTGGCGGAGAAGGAATCCCAGGGAAAGAAAATCAGGCTGGCCATGAATTCCTTTGACCTGGCCAATGGTTTGACTTTTCAGGAACTGGAAGACATATCGTTGGAACCCAAATACCGGTTTTCCGCGTTCCTGTCCCTGATCGCCTCCTTGTGGCTGGTGGCGCTGCTGCGGAAGCCCAGAATCCATCGGCTCTAGGCTGAGAGTAAGTTTTTTTTGGGGGAGGGCCGGGGGACCTGAGGTCCCCCGCCCTCCCCCAAACCCCCTTCCCACCCCCGCATACATGAGGTAGTAATCAAGGACAGAAGCCGTGATTGCCCCCCATTATCACGCTTGACATGTCATGTTTAGCATACTATAATTCGGCGGTGATCAAATCTTTCAGGTGCAAGGAAACCGAAAAGCTATTTAACCGTAAATCTTCCCGGAGATTCCCTGGGGATTTACACCGGTTGGCTTTACGAAAGCTCTTATTATTGCACGCGGCAGAAAGCCTGGATGACTTAAGAAGCCCTCCGGGGAATAGATTGGAGGCTCTTAAGGGAGATCGCCAGGGGCGGCATAGCCTAAGAATTAATGACCAATTTCGCATCTGCTTCGTTTGGAAGGAAGAAGGAGTCCATGAGGTGGAAATAGTGGACTATCATTGAGGAGAAAAACAATGCCTGCTAAGAAGATGCCCCCGGTTCATCCGGGAGAAATGTTATTAGAGGAATACCTCATCCCGCTTAAAATAAGCCAGAACAAACTAGGCCGAGACCTGGGGGTCCCGGCCCAGCGAATCAATGAAATTGTTCGGGGACAAAGGTCGATTACCCTGGATACGGCCTTGCGCCTGGCGAAATATTTCCAGACCACCCCGCAATTCTGGCTTAATCTGCAATTACATTACGATTTGGAAATGGCCAGGGAAACGCATCTGGTAGATAGAGTCAACCAAGAGGTACGGGAGAGGCCGGAGACTGTGGCGAGCAAATAGGAGCAAGCGTTTGCGGCCCCTAACCCTTTCCTCGAATTTTTACTCCCCTCCCTCTAATCTCCTCCCCGCCATTTCCGCGGCCATGCGAATCGCGGCCTTCAGGCTGCCGGGGTGGGCCTCTCCCTTACCTGCCAGGTCGTAGGCGGTGCCGTGGTCCACGCTCGTGCGGATGATGGGCAGGCCCAGGGTGACGTTCACCGCGTCCATGAAGTGTAAAAGTTTTAAGGGGATGAGCCCCTGGTCGTGGTACATGCAGATAATGGCCGCAAACTCCCCCTGGGAGTGGCGCCAGAAAAGAGTGTCCGCGGGAAAGGGACCGGCCACCCTCAGACCTTCCGCCTGGGCCCGACGCACTCCGGGGATAATGATCTCTTCTTCTTCTTTGCCGAACATGCCTGCCTCCCCGGCGTGGGGGTTGAGAGCGGCCACCCCCAGACGAGGGGAAGCCAAACCGAAGTCCCGCTGCAGGGCCCGGGAAGTGAGACGGCAGAGGCGCAGGAGGCCGTCAGTGGTTATCAGCCCCGGCACCGTCGCCAAGGCGCAGTGGATGGTGGCCAGGACCACCCGGAACTCCCCTCCGGCCAGCATCATGGCATGTTCCGGGGCGCCGGTCTTCTCCGCCAACAACTCGGTGTGGCCGGGATAGTTATAGCCGGAGAGATTCATGGAGACCTTGCTGATGGGACCGGTGACCATGCCCACGGCTTCTTCCTTAAGGCACAAATCGATGGCGGTGAGAATATAGGAGACCATGGCTGCGCCGCTGGCCGAGGTGGGGCGGCCGTATTCCAGGTCTTCCGGGCCTAAATGGGACAAGGCCAACAAGTTTATGATTCCCGGTTCATACCGGCCTGCCCCGGGGCTTTCCACCACTTGAATCTTCTGGTCCGGAGCCAGTCTGTCCCGGGCCCGGGCCAGCGCGGGCAGATCCCCGATAATTATGGGGCGGCAAACCTGATAAATCTGGGGCGCGGCCAGGGCCATGACCATAATCTCCGGCCCCACCCCCACCGGGTCCCCCATGGTCAGGGCCAGTATGGGCCGGGTTTGGGTTTCCTTCATATTTTACCTCCCTTCTTCTTACAGGCGGTCTAGACCAATCATAGGAAACCAGGGCTTAGCCCGGGATATTTTTTCCATGCAATCCATCGGGTAAATGTGTAACAATGTGAGTTCATTAACTATACGATTTGAGGCGGTGAGGGTCAATGACACAAGAGGTCAAAGCGCGGCTGAAGGGGACGAAGCTGGGTTTCATCGGCGCGGGCGCCATGGGCGGGGCCATTATCCGGGGGTTGCTGGCCCGGGCGCGGCTGCCCCGGGGAAACCTGATTTATTACGATCCCGACCCGGCTTCCCAGAAAAAAATGCAGAAGCTGGGGGTGCAGGCCGCGGCGGATAACCCGGCAGTGATGCAGGCCCAGGTGGTGGTTCTGGCGGTCAAGCCCCAACTGCTGGGTCCGGTGCTGGCGGGGATCAAGGACTTTGCCAAGCCCCATCACCTCCTTATCTCCATTGCCGCGGGTACAACCTTGGGGTTCTTGGAGGCGGCCTTGCCCGCATCCCGCCTCATCCGGGCCATGCCCAACACTCCCGGGCTGGTGGGGGCAGGCATGACCGCCCTGGCGCCCGGCAGCCGGGCCACCCCGGAGGATACGGCCCTAGCCTTGGAGCTCTTTCAGGCCGTGGGCCAGGCCGCGGTGGTGGAGGAAAGGCTGATGGACGCAGTTACGGGCTTGAGCGGCAGCGGCCCGGCCTTTGTCGCCCTGTTCATCGAAGCCCTGGCTGACGGGGGCGTAAAGGCGGGGTTGCCCCGCTCCCTGGCCCACGATCTGGCGGTGCAGACCGTCCTGGGCGCGGCCAAACTCTGCCATGAAGAAGAGTTGCACCCGGGAAAGCTGAAAGACCTGGTGGCCTCCCCTGCGGGCACCACCATCGAGGGCTTGCACGTCCTGGAAAACGGGGGGTTCCGGGGTCTGGTGATGAGCGCAGTGGCCGCAGCCGCAGCCCGGGCGAAGGAGTTGGGAGGGAAATAGCTGTCAGCGGTCAGCTTTCAGCTTTCAGCTTAAAAAAAAATCTAACCACAGAGGCACTGAGAACACAGAGATACGCAGAGTTTTTAATTTGGCCCTTGGCGCCAAGCGCCAAGGACCTGAATATAATTCTCTGTGAAACTCTGTGACCTCTGTATCTCTGTGGTTTGTATTATTAGCTGAAAGCTGACCGCTGATAGCTGATAGCTATGAAAACAGCGCTCGCTCCCTCACCTTAGATGTTAAACCTGATCTCGACGATATCACCAGGGCGGATTGAATAATCCCGGTCCACCAGCTTCACCAGGCCCTTGGAGCGCGCCTCCTGCAGGTTATGGACCCCCATCAGGTCGTGATAGCTGACGATGTCCGCCTTGATGAACCCCCGGGCCAGGTCGGAGTGAATCTTACCGGCGCAGCTGACGATGTCCGCACCTTCCGCGACAGGCCAGGCGTGCACCTCTTTTTTCCCGGCAGTGTAAAAGAAGACGATACCCGCGGCAGCCAACACAGCCTTAATGATTTCATTGACTTCCGGCTGCCGCGCGGCCACCACCGTGGGCTTCAGGCTTAAAGGGGCCAGGCCCCGCAAAAGGGCCATCTCTTCATCATTGAACTGCGCCTGACATAAAGGCATTTCTTGTTCCAGGTATTCCAGGCACTTATCCAGAAGCTTTTTTTCCTGGGCATCAGCAGTCCGCTCCCAGCGGGTCTCCAGCTTCTCCATATCCAGGATGAGAAGATCAAGGATACGGTCCCTGGCGATAAAAATGGCATCGCCGTTCTGGAAGTCGTCTTTGATAAATTCGGCGTAAAAGGGAGTGGTTTTCTGGGGGGCGAATTTATTTTCCAGGGTTATTACTTTTTCGTCCTGAAATTTGACCTTCCCTTCCGGAAGATCAAAACCCGCAAAACATATCTTCATTGACTCTAACCTCGCTGGTGGGGATCGTTCTGCGTTTTTCGTTTTTCGTTGGACACAAAAAAATCGGCGGGAATAAACGTCCCTGCCGATGATTCCAGGGCTGAACGCCCAAAGTTATTTCCAACCTTAATGTTGTAATTTAATCAAAGAACGGCTGAACTGTCAAGGTATGCCCTCTTCTATCAAAACCTCTAAGGGATTGGGGGTGGGGGTTTGGGGGAGGAGGTAAGGGCCTAAAAATAATCATATAAAAATAGGTAATTATAAAAGATCTGCCACAGGCTTGGTTAGCAGATTAATTAATAATTCAAAGATATTATCTTCCTTACGGTGATTATATCTAAACTCTAATTCTTTCAGGTAAAAGGGAAATTTCTCTTT
>Ga0233422_10000118_pt1 | contig 43726 bp, 36 predicted proteins | sample Watercolumn_Mata_2_FD_182724 | JGI IMG/M metagenome (GOLD analysis project Ga0233422, IMG submission 182724) | Freshwater microbial communities from Lake Matano, South Sulawesi, Indonesia - Watercolumn_Matano_2014_110_MG | ecosystem: Environmental > Aquatic > Freshwater > Lake | place...
GGCGACCTGCATGACCCGCCGGAGATGATTGGAGAATTTGTAAAAAAATGGCTGGAAGGATTTGAGGTGGTTTACGGCGAACGACGCAAGCGCGAAGGCAGTATGGGCAAGATAAACCAGTGGCTTTACCATATGTTTTATGTCACCTTCAACAAGCTCGCGTATATGAAGGTCCCGCTTGACGCCGGCGAGTTTTCCCTGATGGACAAAAAAGTTGTTCAATACATAAACAAGATGCCGGAGCGCGACCGCCTGATCCGCGGACTCCGGGCGTGGGTGGGTTTTAGGCAAATCGGCATCCCCTACGTCCGCCCGGAAAGATACTGGGGCAAGTCCACCAACAGCCTTACCCGCAACATCATGTGGGCAAAAAAGGCGATTTTTTCCTTCTCATTCAAGCCTCTTAATTATATTTCCAGCATCGCCGCTTTTTTTATGTGCCTGTCTCTCGTGAGTATTGTTGTTTACGTTGTTATTTCCATTTTCCGGCCGGCGCCGAGCGGCTTTATGACCCTGCTCGTAATTGTCCTCTTTTTGAGCGCCATCCAGCTGATGGCCATTTCCGTCATCAGCGAATATCTTGGCCGCGTGTTTGAAGAAATAAAAATGCGGCCGAGATACATCAGCCGGGAAATTATAAATGACCACCGGAAAAAAGAAAATTAAAAAATTGAGCGGCAAGAGCCGCTCTTTTTTTATTTTCGTTTCGGCAACAACCGGTCCAAGCCGTACGCGAACATCAAAAAGATAAGCGGATTAACCGGAAAGCGGTAGCGGGCGTAGGCAATCGCCCCGGCCGGAAGGGCGAAAAGGAAAATCGTTACCGCAAACAGAAGTATGTAAAGCCGCGCCTCCTTATTTTTAAGTGAAGCAAAAAATCCATAAATAACCATCACATAAAGCGTGGTCCAGAGTATCTTACCGATCCAAAAAACAATAGCGTAAATATTGGTCAGTTTAAATGGCACACTAGGCAAGTCGGCTAAATTTCTCGCGCCAAAAAGGACTGTCGGCGGCTCAATCTCCGGCCAAAAAGTCCGCAAAATAAACATATACCCGTCGCCGAAAAAGAAAGGCGCTAGAGCGGCCGCATGCACAGCAATCGCGGCCCTTGGGTTGGCGCGCCAAACCGCCTTGACATATTCCTTATTTTCTTTCAAACAATCAAAATTCCAAGCGATCGCCTCGCTATTGCCACAAGATACCGCCTCCGGTAGCTCAACCAATTTTTTAGGCGGGAAGTATTTCCAAAACTTGATGTATTCAGGAACGCTAAACTGGGCGAGAATGTACCAACCAGCCGAGGAGAGACTGGTTGTGCCCCAACCCCGATAATTCCGCATCGCCCAAGGAGCGATGGTAGCGCCAAAAATCACAATAAATATTAAAAGACGGATGAGCCGCTTTTTCCAATCCCGCGCGATCAAAAAAACAACGCTGAGCAAAACAAAAAGATAAAAAATATATTGCGCCGAAGGCCGCACCAAAGCGTCAAGGCCTAAAACAAATCCGCCCCAGAAGTAGAGACCCCATCTGCCATTTTTTAATCCGGACAAAATTAAATAAAACGAAAGCACTAACAAAAAGGTGAAAACCACTTCGGTCAAAATGACCGGCGTCCAAAAGGCGATGGTCGGCTCTAACGCGAAAATGATCGCCGCGATGAACCCAATACGCTTATTCCAAAGACTGCCCAGACGATAAATTAAAAACGCCGTACAACTTCCTAAAATGACCTGCGAAAGCCCGACTGGCCAAAGCTTAGCAGTAAAAAGTCTAAAAAAAGTCAAAAGCAACGGATAGCCCGGCGTAAGGTATCCATCGGGATGAAATGGCGGCGTGTCAAAGAGCGAAAATTTACCGTGTGTCAATAAATTATTTACTAAAGTAAGATACCCGCTAGCGTCGCCGTAAGCTAATCCGGCATCGCCGAATTTTATGAGATAGGCGACAAAAAAAAGACCGCGCATCAGTAGCGCTAAACCGACGATGGTAACTTCTGTCTTATATTTTTTAAACCAACTAAAAAACATAAATCAACTTTGAGCTTTGAGCTTTGAGTTTTGAGTTTGCGCCGCAGCATTCCCCCAGCTCTCTTTGATAAGATTTAAACTTTCTTCTTCGCTCGGCAATTTATCAAGCGCTTCTTTTGCCGCTGCTCGATAACGATTAGCTAAAACGCTATCTTTTAACATCCTTACGACGCCTTCGGCTATTTTTTCAGAACTTGATTCGCTAATAATTTCGCCGCTCACGCCATTTTTTATAATTTCGCCGGCCAAACCGACATCTGTCATCACAATCGACACTCCGAGCGCCGCAGCCTCTACCGCCACACGACTCCAACTTTCGGTTAACGAAGGAATTAATAAAACATCGGCTTGACAAAGATGAGCCATTGTTTTATCGTGGCTCATTTCTCCCAAAAAATGAACAAAATTTTCAAGCTCGTACTGACCGACACAACCTCGAAGCCAATTTTCTTCGGGTCCTGAGCCCAAAACGATTAAATTTGCGCCCTTGCATTCGCCGATAATTTTTGGCATCGCTTTTACGGCGGCGATAAAATTTTTTTCTTGGCGCAGAGCGCCAACGCACATTATTATCCATGGCGCATGAAACTTACTGTGCAGATCAGCCGCAGTTTCAGTAATTTTTATATCTGTCGGGACAAATACAGGAATTTTTACGATTTTCTTGGCCGGAATTTTCAATTTTTCCACAAGGCTTTTACGTTGTCGCTCACTCACTACCCTAATACCATCAGCACGGCGCAAAACAAATTTTCCAAGCATTAATCTAAATGGCCACAAAGGCGATTTATCATGCCAGAACCTTGAACCATAAAAATCTCCGTGGAGTTCAACATTCAAACCGGTATTCTTTTTTTTAGTTAATAACCCGACAAGACCAGTAAAAAATGGATCTTGCGTAGTAATAACATTAATCTGATTTTTTTTAACAATTCTGGCGCCGATTTTTTTCGCAGTTAAAAAAGTAGTGATCTTTGAACTCGTCGAAACCGAATAAACAAAAAGATTTTTTTCATTCCATGCGTCACCCCGCCCCCCAAAAACTAAAATATGCAACTCCTCTACTGTGGCGGCATATTTTTTCATCCGTGCGACTGAATCGCTTTTGGGATCGGAAATTTTATTGTCTAAACTGATCATTAGGACTCGCATGATAATTACATTGTTACATTGTTGAATTGTTAAATTTCTAACATACCAAAAAACAATAAAACACCAATTTAACAATGTAACAATTTAGCCATGAAATCGATCGGCCAGCCTAGCCGCGCCTCAAATAATTTTAAATCCGTAACCGAACTGTCAATGGTGTCGCGATGAAGAATAAATGGATCGTCGCCAGCCCTGACCAAACCCTGATGCACCGTTACCACCGCGTCAAATCCTTCAGCTTTCAAAATTTCAATCGCTTCCGGCGTCCACTTGCCCCGCGGATAGGCAAAAAGATTTGAACGATGGCCAAATTTTTCTTCTACTGCCGCGCGTGAACCGCGCACCTCATCTAATATTTTATCATACCCAAGAGCAGTAAACTCACCGTGCGACTTGCTGTGCGGCGCAACCTCCAAATGTGGCGTAGAACCGATTTCCCAAATCTGTTCCCAGCCCATCAGCGGCAAATCGTGGCCCGACGAAAGACGCAAAGATTTCCCAACCAAGCCGGTGGCGATAAAAAAAGTCGCCGGAATATGATGTTGCGATAAAAGCGGAAAGGCAAATTCATATTGGCCGCAAAACCCGTCGTCAAAAGTCAGTGCCACGGTTTTTGATTTAATGGTATGCCCGTGACGCAAATCGTCAATCAAATCGCGTAAAGAAACAACATGATAACCGCGGTCATGCAAAAAATTGATCTGTGCCACAAAATTTTCCGGCGTGACTGTCAGATACGCCCCATCCCGGCCAATGTTGTGATACAACAAAATTGAAGCGGCATGTATATTTTTTGGGCCGAGCGCGAGTAAAATCCTTAAAATCAAATTTTTGATTCTACTTTTGAAAGACATCTAAATGCGCATTTATTACGTTTTCCCGACTCCAAACTGGGAGCGAATTTTTGCCCCAAATAAAATCGGGGTTCACGATTATCGCTTTTAATTTATTTTTTAAATCGGCGACGTCTACGGGATTAAGAAGCCAAGCGTCCGGCAAATCTAAGCCCAAGCCGTTTTCGCAAGTAAGCAGAATAGGTGTTTTAAGAGAAAGGCACTCCAGCGCGAAATTCGGACTGACCTCGGAAAGCGAGGGAAGAACACAGGCGCGGGCACTTGCGATTTTCCGCATTAACTCATCATGCGGAACCGACGGCTCAATGACGATTTTTGTATCTTTCGCCAATGACATGAGTTTGGCTTTTTCCGGCCCGTCGCCAATTAAAACCAGTCGGCAATCAGTTTCAATTTCTTTGAAAACCTTGATCAAATTTTTCAAATTTTTCAACTTGATGAACCGGCCGGCAAAAATAATTTTATCGCCTCTCGCGACTTCTGCCGCGAGAGGAGCGACGAAAGGGTTAGGAACAATATTTATTTTTTCCTTATGTATCCCAAAAGCTTTTTGATAAATATCCGCCTGAAATTGAGTAGTAAAAATAAACTGATGAACGCCGGCAAAAATGCGTTTCAATAAAAATGATACAATTATGTGCTTTTTCCATGCACCCGATTCGTAATACCCGCGGAGCGTACACCAGATGCGGCCGGCTTCAACATCGCGCTCCCAAAGATAATCACCGCCGACACGCATCACAAATTTTATCCCGCGGAGTTTACTTACGAGATACGCCAAAAGTCCAACTGCGAGCGGATCAAAGGCGTAGACAATATCGGCATTACCTGACATTCCGAATAATTTCAAAAAATATTTTAAATGGCGCCGGATTGATGGCCCACTCACAAATCCCAAATCGCCGGACGAATCGCCCTTGCCATAACTTAAAATCGCGACTTCTCGACCGGCTTCCTTCAACCCCTCGGCTAAATTTTTTACATACCATGCCGGCCCGCCGATCGCCGGCGGATAAATAGCCGTTGCCAAAACTATTTTCATAAATCGCCTGTCATGCCGAATTTATTTCGGCATCTATAATAGATCCTGAAATGAATTCAGGATGACATTTTATCATATAATTCTCGATATCTGTCCGCAATAACTGCCGGATCATAGTTTGCGCGATTATTGTATGCATTTTGGGTGATTTTTTGACGCTCAGCATTATTCATCTGCAAAGCCTTAACTAAGGCGCCTGCCAATGCTTCGCTATCTTTTGGCGGAACCAAGAACCCAGTCACTCCATCCATTATCAAATCCGGGATACCACCGACATTTGTCGCCACGACCGGAACGCCGAGCGCCTGTGCTTCGGCAATCACAATTCCCATGCCCTCGCCCAAAGACGGCAAAACAAAAACATCGGAAGCGGCAATTTCGTTTAAAGCATCACGATGAGTTAATTTACCCTTGAATACAACATCGATATTTAATCGGCGCGCCATTTCTTCCAGATCATTACGCAATTCGCCATCGCCAATTAAAATCAGTTTTGCGCCACGCACAATCTCGGCCACCTTACGCATCGCTTCCAATAAATAACGATGGCCCTTTTCCTCACTTAGACGAGCAACGCAAATTATCTGATTATGACGATTATCTGCGCGCGGATAACCGCTTACCCCTTCCAAATCAGCCTGATTGGGGATAATTAAAACATTTTTTGCTCCCAATCCCTCGGCGCGCTTTTTAAGCGACGAACCGATGGCAACGACTTGATGCGGCGACGTATGAATCTTTTTCCAAACAAATCCGAGCGGCCACTTCGTCAATTTTGCCTGCTTTTCCAGCATATCCAAATCTCCGGATTGTAAAGTCAAAACCGTTTTTGCTCGCCCCCCGAAAATTTTATAGAGCCACAACGCGATACCGGCATAAGATTCCATTACGCCGTGGACGATTTTTGGATTCAAGGTGCGCGCAACCCACGGCGCCCAAAAGGCGTAAAGATATTTATCCAACGGTAATCCTAGCCCGATGCGCCTAATGATAAATTGATTACCATTTATATTTCGGATTTCGGATTTCGGATTTCGGATTTGGAGTCGCGCCGTCAGGATAATAAAATTATAGCGACTGGCGAGCCGCTCAACGACATTTTTCACCGCCAATTCCGCGCCGGACATAAACGGCTCGTAAAAGCAGGAAAAAATTACGATTGTAGATTTCATTTCAGTCATAAGCTTACTACTTATGATAGTATTCTTTCCACCACGTCACGGCTTTTTTGATTCCGTTTTCCAAATTTGTTTGTGGATTGTAACCCAAAAGTTCGCGCGCACGGGAGATATCGGCAATATAATATGAAACTTCGCCAATCTGTTTTGACAGCTCCACGGTCATCTGCGGATTTTTACCAAGCGCCTTGCCAATGTACCCGACCAATTCAACTAAAGTATGCCCTTCGCCGTAGGCGAGATTCACGGTTTGATTCTGCGCCTTGCCGGCAAGTAGTTTGTCTATCCCCAAAACAACGCCGGCCACGCAATCATCCACATAAGTAAAATCCAATGTTTTCTTTTCGCCAAAAACCGTAATCGGCTGATCATCATAAATTTTATTAATAAAAAGCGGGATGACGCGCTCCATCCGTTCGATATCAGAATCGTATCGGCCATAAACATTGCTAAAACGGAAGACTAGATATTTTAACCCGTAACAGCGCGCATAAGCATAAATCAGCGCCTCGCCGGAAATTTTACTCGCCGAGTAAGGACTCTCGGTAAAATAAAAATCGCTCTGCTTTTCGTCGGTAATGTAGCGATGGATATCGCCGTAAACTTCGCGGGAGCTGGAAAAGATGATCGGCAAATTATTTTGCCGGCAAAATTCTAAAACATTAAAGGTGATGTTAATGTTATCCAGCGCGCGCTCCGGAAATTTTACGAGTTCGTGCACCTTGGCATTGGCCGCAAAATGAACCACGACATCAAGATGTTCCGGATACTTAACTCCGCCAACACCACCCTTAAAATCATCAAACCGCTGGCTTAAATCTTGAATAATGGTTGGGACCTGGTCGGTCCACGTATTTTTACGCTTATCAACACCAAAAACCTCGTGCCCCAAATCCTTAAGCCGAAGACCTAAATTTGTCCCAATTTCCCCGCTTGAACCGGTGATTAAAATGCGCATTTTTTAGCGAAAATACTTGATTATTTTAATAATATACCTTATCATTATAATATATTTAAGTCAATTGAACAACCGATGCAACGAAAAATCCTCTATATTATCACCCAAGCCGAATTTGGCGGAGCGCAGAGATATGTTTTTGATCTGGCAACGAATCTCGCCGGAGATTTTGAAATTGTTGTGGCGATCGGAGAAATAAAGGGCTCTGACGAACTAGCCAAGCGTCTTGAAGAAAAAAATATTCGCGTCATTCGTTTAAAATATCTGATCCGCGAGATCAATTTATGGCGCGACATTGCCGCGGCTTTTGAAATCCGCGGATTACTTAAAAAAGAAAAACCGGACGTCGTCCATCTGAACAGCACAAAGGCCGGATTTATCGGGGCGCTGGCGGGTTGGTTGTCAACCCCTCCCCGCCTCCCTTTCGTAAGGAGAGGAGATTGGCAACCGCGGCTCATTTACACCATCCACGGTTGGATTTTTAATGAGCCACTTCCGATTTGGCGAAAAAAATTATATTTACATTTGGAAAAAATCTCGGCACAAATTTGCGATGCGCTAATTGTGCTTTCTCAAAACGACGAACAAATCGGCGTAGATAAAAAAATATGCGCGTCCCAAAAATTAAAACTAATTCCACACGGTATCGTCCCGCCAGAATTTTTATCGCCCAATGAAGCGCGAAAAAAAATCTGCAATCTGCAATCTGCAATCTGCATTGGATCGGTCGCCAATTTCTACCCCACCAAAGGCCTTCCCTATCTGATTGAAGCCGCTAAAATTTTGAAAAACGAAAATATCAATTTTCAACTTGTAATTATTGGCGACGGCAAGGAAAGAAAAAATTTAGAGACGTTAATAAAACGGGGCGACCTTGAAAATATCATCATTCTAATTGGTCAGATTCCCGATGCCGCCAAATATCTCCGCGCTTTTGATATTTTTGCGCTCCCCTCGCTAAAAGAGGGTTTGCCCTACGCGATTTTGGAGGCGATGTATGCCGCGCTTCCGATTGTCGCGACTCGCGTCGGCGGAATCCCGGAAATGATCACTGAGGGCGTTAGCGGCTTGCTTGTTCCGCCAAAAAATCCCGAGGCCTTGGCCAAAACGCTTAAAAAACTGATTGAAGATCTCGAATTACGCGAGCGGCTCGGCCAAAAAGCAAATGAAGCGGCCGAACAAAGATTCAACCTCAAAAGAATGCTGGAAGAAACAAAAAAAATCTATGCCAACTAAAAACTTTCCCAGAGCAGGGAAAGTTTTTTCACCGAGGGCAGATTTCGACCAAAAACTAACTAGTCTCGAATTGACGCGAGAGACTTCAACAAAAAGATCTACGATCAAAAGTTATTTAACCGCATTCAAAAACTTTTGTATATCGGCGTGCTCATTCTCTGGAGCGCGTTCAATGGCCTTGCGCGCGTAACTTCGCGCTTTTACTCGATCACCCGCGCCGGCGTATGCTTTTGCGGCGCGAAAATAAGTTACCCAAATTTCACTTTGCGCCAAAGATATTTCGTAATATTTAATCGCCTCTTCATATTTCTTAAAATCAAAATAAGTATCGCCGACGAGCACTGGTTCGTAAGGCGACTTCCACTGATAATTCCGCCGCGCCGCCTCTTCAAAATTTTTTAGCGCATTTTCTTTATCGCTGCTATTATATTGCGCAAATCCCAAATACCAATATGAGTCGCTGATATTGCGATTAAAATCAAGCGCCCTCTGATAAAGCTCGGAAGCGCCGATAAAATCCTGACGAGCAAGTCGAAGCTTTCCCCAATCATAATAAATTTGCTGGCGCTTCGGGCTTAATTCTGCGGCCTTGCTATAAGCCCATTCGGCCTCTCCAATATACTGCGGATCATAATATGCCGAAACAAAATCAAGCTGTCCCAAAAGCAAAAACCCGTAAACATCGCGCGGATGTTCTTTAAGTGAATGCTGCAAGGCGTCGCGAGCCGCTCCGAGAACGCGGCCGATATCTTCTTTGCTGGCAGAATTACTTTGCGCCATCCTCACCGCTTCCTTTCCATAATCTTGCTCAACATCCTTTATGTAGGCCGTACCCATAGCAAGCACTTCTTTATAGGCCGGAATAGCCGCGGAAATGCTGCTCATGCTAATTCTAATCGCGGAAAGCAATTTTTTTGAAACAAGAAGAGTTTTTATACTGCCGAAATAAACAAGACTCGTGAAAAAAATTAAAATAATTAACGCCCAAACCCCAAAAACGCCGCCACCAATCTTTTTCTGCGGCAATTTTTCTTTCTCGCTTAATCTTTTATTTTGATCCGCCAAAAACGTTTGCGCGCAAGCAAGCCCGACAAAAAATACAAGATACGAGCTCGGCTCGTCAAAAACCGTGAGTTTTTGGACAAACATCGCGACAAAAAATCCGGCCGCAAAAATAAACTGGATGTAAGCGATACCGCCGCGCCGCCAATATTTAAATAACGAACCAATAGCCGCCGCGTAAACCGCCAAATACGCCAAAAGTCCAAAGACGCCCCCAAAAACCAAATGATCAAAAACAACATTATGAGCGCGATCAAACCAAGTTTCGTAATATGAGAACTCTAGCGATTTAGGATTGTAATATTTATTGAACGCATAATAAAAATTCTCCGGACCCCAGCCAAAAACCGGCCGCTCTTTCCACGCATCAAAGGCAATGTTCCAAGCGATGTAGCGGGTTGCCATCGTGCCGCCAGAAAGCGACATACTCACCAACCGCCGCACACCTGGAATTTTTTGCATCCACCCCGCATCACGGTTTGAATACAAAAATCCAGCCAAAAACGCAAAAATAATAATTGATCCCGCGATACCAAACCGAACCTTTTTATTTTTAGTGGTTAAAAGTATAAAAAAAATCGCAATAGCTACAGTAATTAAAAGCCCAAGCATGGCGCCGCGCGTTTCGGCAGAAACAAAAACAAAAAAATTAATAATTCCAACCAAAATTACAAAAAAACGCGAGCTCTTTCGAGGATCTTCAAAATATAAAATTCCAGCCAAAAATAAACTGGCAAGCATATAATTGCCAAGATAGATAGAATTCCCAAGAGAACCAGCTAAACGAGCAAGCGTACCCATCTGAAAAAGGAAGCCGGGCTTTATAAGCGAATAGAGCGCCGAGAAAGAAACGAGAAGACTCGCAATCAGCATCGTTTTTAATAATTTAGTGCGCCCCGCTCGATCCGGAAAAACGCTCGCGGCGATCACAAAAAACAAAAAATAATGAAGCAGGGCGTACCAACCGGTCATTCGTTCAAAATTCGCCCAAAAACTTCGCGAAAAATCAACGCCCATAACGGTTGAAATAAAAAGAACAACAATATACATAAAAACGACTTTAAGCAACAAGCTAAGCCGTGGCCGCCATTCCGGATTTACAAAAACAAGCATGAGATATAAACCCGCAGCTATTCCAATAACGGCCTGAAAATAAACTATCTTCCCAACGATAAAAGGAAACAATGTATCTTCGGTATAAATAAGCGGCACAAACAGCGCCGCTAAAATAAAAAAACGAACCAACTTTAACAAAATCCGCTCGGCCTTGCCTTGATTCATAATGATAAAATTAATTATAGATTCATTCTACAACATTATTCTATTTTAACCGAAGATGCGCTGTCGCGCAATATGCTCCGCAAAAAATCAAAACACCCCGCCGAATCAACGAGGTGTTTTTTGAACCAACTTGTTTTTATGCGCCCAGAGCGAGGCGCGCAAACCGTTTTATCTGAATATTCTCGCCGATCGTGGCGATTTTATTCTTGATGAGCTCTTCAACCGCGATATCCTCGTCTTTTAAAAATTGTTGCTTCAAAAGACAAACTTCGCCGTAATATTTCTGCAGTTTGCCTTCAATGATTTTAACGGCGATTTCAGTAGGTTTGCCCTCTACTTCGGAAAAATAAAATTCTTTTTCTTTTTCAATCACCTCGGCTGGGATATCTTCGGGAGAAATATACAAAGGGTTGCTTGCAACAACCTGCATCGCTAAATCATGCGCCAACTGCTGAAACTCCGGATTGCGAGCTACAAAATCAGTTTCGCAAAGCAACTCAACCATTGCGCCAATCGCGCCATTGCTATGGACATAAGCATGAATTAAGCCCTGTTTAGTTTCGCGTTCGCCCTTCTTGGCGGCTTTAATTTCACCGCGCTTCCGCAAAAGGTCTGCGGCTTTTTCAAGATCACCGCCTGCTTCCTCCAAAACATTTTTGCAATCAACAATCCCTGCGCCAGTCATCGCGCGAAGTTTTACAACTAATGAATTATCCATATTTTTCAGTCAACCAGTTGCGTAGTTAATCAGGATTTTCCTGTTTAACTACTTAACTGTAAGAATTCCGAGCATTGTTTACACTTTTGTATTATTCATAATTTGTCATTCTGAACGAAATGAATGAGCGTAGCGAATGAATGAAGTGAAGAATCCCTTAAACTAGCTATTTTTTGAAACTTGCTTTAAAGGATCCTTCGCTTCGCTCAGGATGACAAGTAAAAGTTGTCTTATAAAAGTGTAAACAACGCTCTAGAAATTAACAAATTAACTAACTAACTATTTAACTTGCTGATTGTTTGCTTTTCCTTCCTTGATCGCCTCGGCAACCAACCCGACGATCAACTTAATTGATTTCACCGCATCATCATTCGCCGGAATCACATATTCAACATCGCTCGGATCGACATTGGTATCGCAAACCGCGACAATTGGAACATGCGACGCAACAGCTTCTTTTAGCGCCGTTTCCTCTTTTTTAATATCCAAAATAAAAATAGCTTGCGGTAATTTATTCAGGCCCACAAGACCGCCGACCTTAACTTCCAAATCTTCAATTTCTTTTTGAAAACCAATCTGTTCTTTCTTGGTATATTTGGAAAGCTCGCCGCGCCCCGATTTGGATTTAAGATCAAGATAACGCCTAAGTACGTCTTGAATCGCGCGAAAATTAGTAAGCGTTCCGCCCAGCCAGCGCTTATCGACATACGGCATCCCGGCATCAAGCGCTGCCTCGCGAATAATTTGCGCGCCCTGTTTTTTGGTTCCCACAAAAAGAACCGTGCCGCCGTTTGCGGCAATATCGCTTAAAAATTTCAACGCTTCTTCCAACTTTTTAACAGCGATTTCCAAATCGATTACATGGATTCCGCCGCGTTCGCCAAAAATATAAGACGCCATTTTCGGACTCCAGCGCGAAGTTTTGTGCCCGAAGTGAACTCCGGCCTGGAGCAACTCGGAAAGTTCTGGAATTTTTACCATATTATATAATTTTTTCGCCTGAATAATTCACTCCTCTGAATTAATCCAGACTTTTAAGATTGAGACAAAATTGCATTCTGCAATAAAAAAATTACCTCTTTTTTCCGCCACCCTTTTCTTCCCGCCCCATTCCCTATTTCGGGAGAGATGACACGGTCCAAAGGTGTGTGAGATTTATTAATTCTGATATTTATTATAGCGAAAACCAAAAAATCTGTCAACCACCCACCGCCACCTCCAATCTTAAAATGCGCCTGAGGTCAAAAAAATCCCCGTATTTCTACGAGGACTGAACTATCGTTCATATATGTAACGCAAAATATCAAATAGATCGCTTAAAACTATATTGATAAGAAGGATGATAATAAGAACGACGCCGAACCACTTGATAGCGCCGCAAAAAATGCGGGAGAAGCGTCCTTGCCCAAAGATTCGTTCCGTGAGCGTTGTGGCAATATGCCCACCATCAAAAGGAATAAGCGGCAAAAGGTTCACAGCCGCAAGAAGAACCGAGCAATAGTAAACGAGTCCGCAAAAGCTCCAAAAACCGGCGTGCGCGTTGGCGCCCAAACCGATCATGCCGATTACGCCTCCATGGGCGATCGGCGAGGTTTTGATAAGCGGCATAATCGCAAACCAAATGCCAAGAAAAGCGTTCACGAAATATGCGGCAAAAGCAATAAAAGTCGTCTTGATCGCCAAAAAAGGCGCAAAATACCATGGACCTAGCAACGGTACGAAACTTACCTTAAACCAAAAAATCCGCGCCTCCGTGCCCGCCGGAGCAAACCAAAACATCAAAGTTCTAAGCACAACGGCGAGAAAAAGATTGAAGCCGGCGCCGGCGGCAAAAATCAATATCTTCTGCCGCCACGTCGCGTCTTCAAGGCACTTTCCGTCGCTCACCGAGTTCGGCATATTTCTCTGCCGAAGCTTCACATAGCCGCCGAGCGGAATGCATCGGAGGTAAAAAGGAATTCCCCGCCAAATAAACATCATAAAGCCCGGGCCGAAACCAATAGAAAAACTCTCCACGCCGACGCCGCAATCGCGGGCGATCAAGAGATGCCCCATTTCGTGAACCGCGACCAAAATAGAAATCAGCAAAATTCCGCCAATGAAAGTTTCCACAACCTCCTCCTTGGCAAAAAAAGAACAATCTTGCTCATCCCAACCTTAATTCAAACAAATATCAATGTCAAACCCGAGCGTTCTTCAAAACCAAATCCGCCATTTCGGCGCGGACATCGGTTTTAATCGCCTGATGAATGTTTTTTCCGAACTCCGCGCGCTTTTCGGCATTTTCCAAAAGATCTCTTACGGCTTCCAAAAACTTTTTGGGAGTAGCGTCTTTTTGTTTTAGAACGATCGCCGCACCAGCCTCCTCAAGGATGCGCGCGTTTTCTTCTTGGTGCCCGGGAAGCGGAATCAAAAACGCAGGTTTTGACATCGCCGCAAACTCGGAGAGCGCGCTCATTCCGGCCCGCGAAACAACTAGATCGGCAAGGGCAAGGGCGTCCACGTAACGATCAGTTAAAATTTCATATTGATGATAGCGGGGATTGCCGGAAATTGTCGGAATTGCCTTTCCGCGTCCGGCGCTATGAATAATTTCGGCGATGCTCGTAAGCTAGTCTAAATTCTCCCAAAGCAAATTATTCAAAAAATCCGAACCCGTGCCGCCGCCCGTAATAAAAAGCACTGGCAACTTCGACGAAAGATTAAAATACTCCGCGCCGACTTGTTTTGAATATCCAGATATTTCCGCCCTAACGGGATTGCCAAGAATAGCTGTCTTGTTTTTCGGGTACGCATCGGCTGATTTTGGGAATGTGACCGTGATTTTTTTGGCGAACGGCGCGGCAAGACGGTTCGCGAGTCCCGGAATGGCATCTTCCTGGTGGATTAGAATCGGAATTTTTTGACACCACGCTGCCCAAATAAGCGGCAAACCGACAAATCCGCCGGCTGAAACAACAATAGACGGCCGTTCTTTTCGCAATAGAAAAAAGCTTTGAAAAAAAGCGAGAACTATAAAAAACGGCGCAAAAAAATTCCGCGCATCAAAATAGCGCCGTAATTTTGTGGAAATAATGCTTTTAAAATGCGCGCCCCCTGTTTCCACGATTTGTTTTTCCGGCCCCTTGCCCGTCCCCACCCACAAAAAATCCAGACCTGGATCGCGCAATTTTAATTCTTCCAAAACAGCGAGAAGCGGCATTACAGAACCGAGCGTCCCGCCGCCGGTGAACAGTAGTTTCATAAATGCAGAGTTCAGAATGCAGAATTCAGAATTTTAATTTTATTCTACATTATTCCGCAATCTACATTCTGAATTAAAAAATCACCTATGTCAACCCCCCCAAATACCAGTCGATAATTATCTCCCCCCAAAGCATCCAAACAAAAATAGCCGCCGATAAAAAAGTGCCGAAAGGAAGCTTAGAACCGAAAGATTTTTTTCCGGTTAAAAGAAGCGGCGTCGCGACTAATGCGCCGAAAATGTATCCCAAAAAAATTGAAAGCATAACCCCTGGCCATCCCAAAATCGCTCCGGCAAAAACCCCGAGACGAAGATCCCCGCCACCAATCCATCTTCCCCGCGAAATCAAATACAAGACAAGAAAAAATCCCCCGCCGGCGATCATCGCTAAAAGCAAGTTCCAAAAACTCACTCCGCACCATAAATTAAAGCCCAGCGCAAAAACGATTGCAGAAAGCGCGATACGATCCAAGATCAGATAATATTTGAGATCGTACAAGAAAATAATAACTAAAAAAATCGCGATGATCCAAGATCCGGCGATCGCGGCAATATCCGGCCGCAAAACCCAATATACCAAAACAAAAACAATCGCCGTAGCAAGTTCCGTAAGCGGATATTGAAAGGAAATTTTTTTCTTACAATATCGACACCGACCACCCAAAATAATAAAACTAAAAAGCGGGACCAAGTCTTTCGACGCCAACTTATGTCTGCAATGCGGACAACCCGAACGAGACAAAATAATCGGTTGCCCCTGATACAAACGATAAACAAGAGCATTCACAAAACTGCCGAGAGCGAGGCCGATGATAAATATTAAAATATAAATCATGATTGTATTGTACCAAAGCTATAAGCTATAAGCTATAAGTAGGTAGTCGCCGCACAATAAATCTTATAGCTTACCGCTTATGTAAAAGCCAAAAACAAAAATTCCCTTTCAAAATAGGAATTTTTGTTCGGTTATTCAAATTTTTATTGAATACCAGATGGCGACGCGGTACGAAATCCGGCGCCCAAGCCACCAGTCGCGCCTTCAAGCGTGAAGGTAAGCGAATACGTACTGCCGTCGGCGCTAGTATACGAATAATTAGTTCCGCCTGGCCCTTGATTCGCTGGTACCAAACCCATATAAGTGGTACCGGCCGCGCTTGCTCCAAAGCCATTAGTGCTACTCAAAGTATCATAATCAGCGCTACCCAAAACTATCGCCGTAGCCGCAGTCGGATACGCGTTCTGGTCAGCGAAATAAAGCTCTAAAGCAGTCTGGATCTGTTTGATATCAGAAACGCGCTTAGCATCACGCGATTTTTGACGCGCATTGTTAAGTGAAACGACGGCTAAGGTTGAAAGCAATCCAATAATTGCGATAACAACCAAAAGCTCAATCAATGTAAACCCCTTTTTGTTCATATATTCACCCCCTTTCCATAATAGAAATTAACATGGGTGGAAGTTATCCACATCTAAAATATATTATAACACAAAACGATAGATGCTACATAAAAAATACCATTAACACAAAACCCCGAGCAAGCTCGGGGCCAAAGAACAACTAATAATTTTTCTTCAATTCCAGAAGTATGAAGGGCGGCCGCACCCCACCGGAAAACTCCACCGCCGCCTGAAGCGCGAGCTCAACCCGTTTGCGCGAGAGCATGCCCAAACCCCGGGTGGCAAAAAGCGCTCCCTGCGCGAAATCGCCGCCACAGCCGACAGCGTCAAAACCGCGCGCGTTAATGCCCACCTGAAAATCCACATCAACCCCATAAAGCATTCCGCGATATCCAACTAAAAACTGCTCGCCGGCTTCGCGCCCGCCGTCGCCGGAATCCTTTGCCAAAAAACCACCTTTGGTAAAACAGCGGCGAACAGTGTCAATGAAAGTAGTGCACATATACTCAAAATCCTGCTGATTGCGCTTTTGCACCGGCACCTTGAGCGAAAAACGAAGAAGATTGCCCATTCGAAAAGAACCGGTTATCCCGATCAAAAATCGGTTACCAACCAAAAAAACTTTTTCATCCACCCGCGGGCTGACATCAAGTCCGGCAACGCCGGCGCTGTCTCCGCCCATATAAACCGTGTTGTTTTCAACCAGGCCGACGATGCAGGTCATTTTGCCCTCCTGGATAAAAAGAGCTTTCTTGCTTTTATCTTAAAATGCCCCCGAAATTTTGTCAAAAATAGCCTAGGAGCAACGACTACAGGACGCTAAACTTTTAAAAAATAAAACCCCGAGTTTACGGGGTTATCTCAATAATTCCGTGCAACAGGCCGAGTCTGACCATATCTTCCACGCCGATTACCTGGTTTTTGTCGCAAAGCGCCATGATTTCTTCCGGAGTTTTGCCGGTAAGTTTCGCCAAAAGGCCGAACATGCTTTCTTGCATGCGAGCGAGATGGCTGGCCAGGTCCAGAACTTCCTGCGCACTGTAGCCGCCCGCGAGATTGGCCGCAAGATTGTGGAATAGAAAACGGGCATCAGAATGCGCGCCGCGCTCTTTGGCGGCAAAAAAAATAAACAGCGCGGCCGAGCCGACAAGATCGACGGCGATCGTGCGGAGATTGACTCCGAAAATCTGGATCATCTTCGCGAAGTGCATTCCGGCCGTGGGGTCGCCGCCGCCGCTCGTCAAAAAAAGAGCGATCGGGACGCCCGGATTTTCGCTATGGATTGAAAGAATATTATCAAGAAGAAAACCTACACTCTCGCTCGTAATTTCGCCGCAAAAGTGTCCCGCTCTCGAAGCGGGCGCTTGCGCCCCTGGTTCGTCTTGAACGCACGGCCCGTCTTGGCATTGGCCGCAACAACCTTTCTGGTTTTCTTCATCCATCTTCCGCCTCCTTGTTTAAAACCCTGAAAAGACCTGTCTGCTCCCATACTAACATTTCCTTTTATTTTGTAAACACCCCCACACCCGCGGCTTTCTGATGCGGGGATAAAAACGCGGAGCCGATTTTCTGCTTCGCGCGGCGAGCTAACCCATTTAATTTTTTTATCACGCCCGAACCAAGTCATCTGCCGCTTGGCGTAATGACGAGTGTTTTTCCTAATCAACTCGGCAACTTCGGCTTTGGAAACTTTCCCCGCAAGATAATCTTTCCACTCGCGATACCCGATGGCGCTCATTCCTGGCGATGACCACCCGTATTTTTTGACCAACGCGCGGACTTCTTTTTCTAAACCGGCCGAAATCATTTTATCTACGCGATGATTAATCCGTTTATGTAATTCTTCGCGAGAAGCTTTGACGCCGATTTCTAAAACTTGAAAAAGCGGCTCGCCTCTTTTTTCCTGCTTTGAAAATTTTTTCCCTGCCAAGCAAATTTCAAGCGCGCGGATAATACGGCGGGGGTTATTTTTGTCAATCTTAATCTCGGGATCCAATTTTAATATCCTTAAATAATATCTATTTAATATCTCTTTAATATCCTCCGTGTTCTTTAAATCTTTTTCAAACTGTTTTCGCAATTTTTTATTCGGCGGAACCGCCTCGCCAAGCGAAAGATTTTTTGTGATGGCGTCAATATACAATCCGGTGCCGCCGACTAAAAACGGCGTCTTTCCGCGGCTGATAATATCATAAATAATCGAAAGCGCCGCATTTTTAAAATCCGCCGCCGAAAATCGCTCATCGGGATTTATAAGATTAAATAGATAATGGCGAAAGCCTTTGTAGAAATAAGCCAAACTCCTCCCCTCACCGAGGGGGGGTTGGGAGGGGTTGCCCGACTGTCGATTTACCCCCTCTCGCTCCCCCTTATCAAGGGGGAGACATTTTAGTGGCGGCTTCGCCGTCCCGACATCCATTCCTCGATAAATCGTCCGCGAATCGGCGTTTACGATTTCTGCGGAAAATTTTTTAGCTAAAAAAATCGCGAGGTCGGTTTTTCCGGAAGCGGTCGGGCCCAAAATGACGACAAGTTTTGGTAACTTATTCATATTTAGAAAGCGGCTTCGCCGAAAAGCACCCATTCCTTCGCTTTATTTATTTTAACATTCACGATTTTTCCGACCAAATCGGCGTTGCCCGAAAACCGCGTCAATTTCATCTCGCGCGAATTGCCGGCGCAAACGCCGTCAGCGCAAGATTCAACAAGCACCTCAACGATACACCGGAGATATTTCTGATTCTTGCGGAGCGTGCTTTCCTCCATTAAATTTTGCAGTACGCGCCAGCGGCGCGTTTTTTCTTCGCGAGGCACATCGTCCTTCTGCGCGCGAAAGGCGGGCGTGCCGGAACGCGGAGAATACTTGGCGAGATAAGCAATGTCAAAATCGCATTTTTTATATAACTCTATCGTGGCTTCAAAATCTTCTTCTGTTTCACCCGGAAAACCAACAATAATATCGGTCGCAAGCGCGATATCCGGTTTAGCCGCACGGACTTTTTTGATGACGGTGAGATACTCCTCTGCCGTATAGCGGCGATTCATTTTTTGCAAGATTTTATCCGAGCCCGATTGCACCGGCAGATGCAAGTAATTAAGATGTGCCGGGAGCGTCATCGCCTCAATCACCTCGTCCGTCATATACCGAGGATGAGCAGAAGCAAAGTTAAGGCGCTTCACGCCGGGGATTTGGTTTATTTTCCAGAGAAGAGCGGCGAAACCTCTGCCGTCATTCTGAGCCGAGCGAAGAATCTCGCCCGAATGGACGATTCCCGCATTTGCGGGAGATCCTTCCCCCGCATCAAGTGCGGGGTCAGGATGACGATATGGATTATCGGCTAAAAAGCTATCCGAATCGTTTACTTTCCAAGCATTTACGATTTGTCCCAAAAGCGTAATTTCAACCGCACCAGCGGCAACGGCTTTCTTAATTTCATTCAAAATATCATGAAGCGGCCGATTTTTTATTTTTCCGCGAGCATACGGGACAACGCAATAGGTGCAATACTCCTCGCATCCAGTTTGGATGGTGACAAACACCTGCGATTTTAAAAAATATCTTGGTGCAATATCCAGATAACTTTGAACTTTAAACTTTGAACTTTGAACTTGTTTTAGATATTCCGGCAATTTAACAATATCTTCCGTCGGCAAAAAAATATCCACCCCAGGCAATCTTTTTTTTAGTTGCCCGTCCTTATCACGCCCAGCTATGCAACCGGTGACAACGATAATCAAATCCGAATTTTCCCTTTTGAGCGCCGCAAAATTTTTCATCATCCCATAAACCCGGTCTTCGGCGCTCTGCCGGACCGAACAGGTATTCAAAATGATCAGATCGGCAACGCGATAATCTTCCGAGGGCTTAAATCCCAAATCTAAAAGCATGGCGGCAATGCGCTCCGAATCATTTTTATTCATCTGACAACCAAAAGTAAGAAGGAAGTATTTCATATTGCAAATCCTAACCCACGAAGTCTCTCCGGTCAATATACCGCGCAACTCGGATTCCCGCGGATTTTTGGCGGATTTCCACAAATAATGATATAATAAAAGAATGAAAAAACATCTTTTTATTCTAATTCTCCTGCCAATTTTTGCCTTGCCAGGATGTGAAAAAGCGGAGGACATAAACTTTAATCCCGCGCCCGCGGAGGAAGAGACAGAAGCGCCGGCCGTAATCGCTCCATCTGCCGATTCAAAAAACGGCATCAAGGAGGAAGAGAAAATCTCTTTGCCGTCTCATCCTTTGCCCGCCCCCAGCTACCTTGCCGCAGAAGGAGAAAATAAGAACCTGACCCTGCCGGCCGCATCGCCGTCGGCAATCGTCCCCCCATCTGCTCCTGCCGAAGAGCCATCGGTTTTTGATTTCGTTCTCGGACAAAATTTATACCAAACGCCAACGCTCGCGATGCCGGCCAAAAACGCGCCGATTTTTGAACCAACCTTCAATACAAAAATCGTCCGCGCGACCGACCGAAAAATTGACGGCTATTCCGACGCCGGAATTGAAAACGAATATTCGCGCACAGATCCGGAAAACAGCGACGAAACATATTATATCCTTCGCGGAAATTACGGAAATTGGTATCTCTATCGCCGGCGCGACAATAAATTAATCAAAAAATTAGAAATTGTCGGCGGCGGGCAGGAGCCGGAGCCGCGCTGGGACGCGCAAAATCCAAACATCTTTTATTACTTATATGCCACCGAGCTTAGAAGTTATAACATAGAAACCGATGTCTCGGCAAAAATCCACGATTTTAATTTTCCGAATATCGCCTACGTCACCACCCGCACCGAAGGCGATGCTTCGCTTGACCGCCGATATTGGTGCATTCTCCTCCAAGACGCGGATTATAATACAAAAAAAATTATCACATATGACAAAATAACAGACAAAATAATCGGGCAAAAAACCGACTTTCTGGGAGATGTCGACTGGGCGAGTATGGATATGTCCGGCAACTATTGCGTAATTGGATATGGCAGTCGAAACGCGCAAATTTTCAGCCGAAATTTAAGCACAATGAAAGATTTGCCTGCGGGCGCGAGCGGACATATGGATTTGGCGCTGGACGCGAACGGCCGCGATGTAGTTGTGTATCAAAACAATGCCACGGACTTTATCGCGATGGCCGACCTGGAAACCGGGCGGGAGACGCCGCTTGTCTTCATTCCCTTCAACGTCAACGCCGACATCGGACTTCATTTTTCCGGAAATAACGCGAAGATTCCAGGCTGGGCGCTAGTTTCCACTTATGGCTCGCAGAATCCGCCGGAAGGCGAAACCCATTCATGGATGGATAACCAACTTTTTATGGTTGAACTCCGAGCCGAGCCGCGCGTCTGGCGGCTTGCCATGACTCGCGCCTATCTTTCACGCAATCCCGCGACCGAAAAAAATTATTTTGCCGAATCCTTCGCGACCGTCAACACCGCCGGCACGCGCATTTATTTCGGCTCCAATTGGGGGGACTTCTCGCCCGATTACACGGAAACTTACATAATCAATTTGCCGGCTGGATGGCAAAATAACATCAAATGATCTTGCGCGAAACAACGCAAACGCGTTAAAATAAAGTAAAGAAAAAATTAAAAGACAAGGGTTTGCGCCCAAGTCTCACCAAATTTATGAAATTAGAAAAACCACGAGGCGCGATTATTAAGAAGAGCGACGCGAAGATTGAAACAAACGTCGCGGCCGGCGAAACCCCACCTGCCGGGGGCGCGCCGGAAAGCCCGCGCGAACATCCCGCCGAAGAAAAAGAAACCGTTATCGTTTCGCCGGAGTTGAAATTTCCGAAATTAAGCGCCGCGGCAGAAAGGAAGCAGGTCGAAGAAGCGAGATTACAACGAGAACTTGCGGGAGTAAAAAGCTTTGCCGATCTGCTGGAACGCCTTCCGGGCCTCATGGGAGTATGGGGAAGTCACGGAAAATATACCTCTGCCAAATTAGATAAAATGATTACTGCGATAGAAAGTCATATCCAGCAACCCGAGGCAGACGAGGATAATCTTGAGCCCTTTATTAAGCTCTTTCCAACTAATTATTTAAAAGAACTGGTTAGAAAACTTTCACAAGAAGCGCTCCTCCGCAAAAAAATCTCAGAAACCGATATTCCAAAAATAGAAAAAAAACAAGCAAGCAAACAAAAAACAGCCCCTCTCGAAAAAGCCAAGAAAGCCCTAACTGACGCCGGCGTTGATTTCCCCGAGCTTTTGGCCGCCGCCCCGGCAATGCGATTCTTCTGGAAATTAAAAAATTCTTTCACCAAACGAGGCAGAAACATCAACCAATTGCTCAAAGATTACAAAAGCGCCGAAGAAGCCGACTATCTCTCCAAACTCCGCGCTTCCAAACCCGAAAAAACGCAATAGATCTACAAAAAATATAAAACAAAAATCCCCTGCCGACTCGGCGGGGGATTTTAAATATCTCCGCAATATCCGTCCGTATCCCTGCCTACCGTAGGCAGGCGCGCTATCCTTGATTTACATTGTCTTCGGCTTTCGTTCGGCAACTTCTTCCGCAACCGTTTTAATAAATGCCCCAACCGCCATATTTTTTATGTTTTTCTTTCCGCGAATACGCACGGCTAAAGTTTTGAGCTTGGCCTCCTTATCGCCCACGACTAGCATATACGGCACCTTCATTTTTTCCGCCTTGCGGATTTTGTACCCCACGGTTTCATTCGAGCCGTCAACAAACGCGCGGACACCCGCTTCCTTAAGCATTGCGCCGAGCTTTTTTGCCGGCCCAAGATGCGCTGACCCGACCGGTATTACTTGCACCTGCGTCGGATGAAGCCAGGTCGGAAACGCGCCGGCAAAATGCTCTATCAAAAAGCCGACAAACCTTTCGTGCGTACCAAGCGGCGCGCGATGAATGCAGGCCACATATTGCTCCTGACCATTTTGGTCAACATATTTCAAAGCGAACTTCTTCGGCATAAAAAGATCAATCTGATTTGTGGAAGCAGTAAAAACGCGGCCGATAACGGACTTGATTTGAAAATCGATCTTTGGGCCATAAAACGCGGCGCCGTCGTTTTGAACAATATACGGAACTTTTGAAATCTCCATCGCTTCGCGCATTAATTTTTCCGCCTCTTGCCACATTTTGTCGTCGCCGTGATACTTTTTGTTTGCCGGATTTCTAAGCGCGAGCTCCATATAATAATCTTTGATGCCGAGCTTTTTATAATAATACTCATGGAGCCGAATAACATCAACGAATTCTTTAACCGCCTGCTCCTTGGTGCAATAAATGTGCGCGTCATTCATCTGCATTCCGCGCACGCGCATAAGACCGAAAAGCGAACCGGAATCCTCAAAGCGGTGGCACCAGCCATATTCCGCAAGACGAAGCGGCAGTTCGCGATAACTGCGCTTGCGGTTCGCGAAAATCGTATGATGAAACGGGCAATTCATCGGTTTAATATAATAATTTTCATTATCAATTTTCATCGGACTATACATGCTCTCTTTATAATGCGGCAAATGCTCAGAAACGAAAAAAAGATCTTCTTTGGTTATAATTGGCGTAGTTACGCGCGTATAACCCCACGCCTCTTCAGTTTCTTTTGCCCAGCGCTCAAGCTCCTCTTTAATAATATTGCCATTTGGCATCCAAAGCACTAAACCCGGGCCAATGGTGGGTGAAAGAGTAAAAAGTTCCATCTCTTCACCGATTTTTCGATGATCGCGATGTTCAGCCTCTTCCAAAAGATGAAGATATCCCTCGAGCTCTGTTTTTTTGCCGAACGCCAAACCATAAATCCGTTGAAGCATTGGATTTTTTTCATTGCCGCGCCAATAGGCGCCCGCAAGCTTGTGTAGCTTGAATCCGTCCTCGGGAATATCTTTAGCTGATTCCACGTGCGGACCGCGACAGAGATCAATAAATTTTCCGGTCCGATAAACAGTAACCGTGTTCGGCTTTTCGCCGGTAAAAATTTCCTCGCCGCCTTCCATTTTCGTCGTCCCCCGAATTTTAATGTCCCGAAGCAACTCGACCTTAAATGATTGCCCGAGACCACCAAAGAGCTTGGATGCCTCGTCAATCGCCATTTCCTCGCGGATAAATTTATCGCCGCGCTTGATAATGTCACGCATCCGCTTTTCAATACGAAGCAAATCTGCCGGCAAAAGCCGTTGCGGCGCGCCCGTCGAATCGGCGGGCAGTTCTATATCATAATAAAACCCATTTTCCACTGTCGGCCCTACGCCGAATTTTGTCCCCAACCAGAGTTCAGCCACTGCCGCGGCCATAATATGGGCAAGAGAGTGGCGCACGATTTCTAAATCGTTTTCTTTTTCTGATTGCTTTGGCATAATTAAGAAAAAAATTCGAAATTCGAATATCGAAATCCGAAACAATATTTAAATCCAAAATTTTTCAATGCTTAAAACTTTTGATAATTTGGATTTGTTTAGGATTTCGGATTTCGTGCTTCGGATTTAATTAAAAACCTCCCATCCCAATCCAATATATAAATACAGATTTGGGACGAGAGGTCTTATTATTTTGACTTCCCGCGGTTCCACCCAATTTCCCCCCGATAATAAATATCGGAGAACGCTCAAATTAAATAATAAAAAAACCAAAAGAATCTGTCAAATTATTTTTCCACAATTATTTTAATATGCGCCGGATTTTCTGGAGCACGTTTCGTCCAGAATGGAAAAAATTCAATTCGCGCCGATTCCGCGAGCTTCATTTCTTTCAAATAATTTTCTATTTCCGCGGACGTTAAACCGCGAAAATGTTCGCTTCCAAGTAGCGGATTTTCCTTAGACGGAACAACTACGCCCTTGATATTTACAGAGATAGTGGTCGTCCCAGACTCGATGCTATATTTTGAAATCGCAGGACTTAAATCATCAAAATTATTTGAAATAAGTTCGTTACCGAAAGGATAAAAAGATGAAAGAGCCTCAACCGCTCTTTGTATTAAGGTATCTTTATCCCAAGACACGCCAATTTCACGCAATTTTATTTTTAACTCAAAGCTATCGATCTCTTCCCCGACGACCCCCGAAGATTCTTGATTTAAAATTTCTTCGCCAAAAGCAATATTACCAAGATCATCAATCTTCAACGAATCTCTGATTTCTTTTTTTAATTCAGCTCCTAATTCCGCAACTAGACTTTCTTTCGCATTTTTTAAAATTTCTTCTGTGAGAATATTCGGTGTCGTCTCGCCCCCCGCCATTGAGACAGAAGACTTAGCATAAATTTGTTTTTGAAGCGGCGCGCTAAGCCCGGGTAAAATAAATGTCCCCGGCGAAATATTTCCGACCGCACCGCGCTCATCGGCATATATCTGAACTTGCAAACTCGAACTAGTTGGTACAATAATATCTTTTCTAATCCTAAACAAAACTCCACCATCGCTTAAAAATCTTGTCTTCGCCACCAAGGGTTGCGCGCGATTTGTATTATTATAAATAGTCACGTTACCGTGCGCAAAATCTTGAATCTTTTTACCGTCTCCGACCACCTTAAAAATTTTAATTTTTTCTTCTTCAAGAGCAATTGTTTTTCCACGAATCGAATTAACGCCTACGGGATTTTCTTTTATCTAATAAACAGCATCAATCGAAATTGGCATTTTTTGCGCAGCGACATAAATTTTTACACCATAAAAAATAAAATAAATCGCCAAAAGAATGAGCGCGAGAGTTAAAAATGCAAAAATTGCAAAAATCCTAAAATAAGATTTCGAGCTATACTCAGACGGTAAAGATTCAACAACCGAACTTGGCTCTTTAACAGATTTAATTGTCCCCCTTCTTTTGGTTACCATAATATTATTATAGCACACTTTTAAAATGTCAAAAAGCCACACATGTCAATATCTAAAAACAACAGTTTTTTCTCCCAAAATCGCTTCCAACTCACGCCGAAGCGCGTCACTTGGATCAATTTTATAATTAGTCTCGATCGTTTTTTTCTTATCGCCATCCTCCAAAATAAGATAAACCTTGCAGGAACCCGGCGCGCCGATAATCAAACTCTTAATGTTCTTTTTTACTTCGTCGCTTGCGGCGGATGGAAATTTAATCATCACCCTCGGTTCAATATTTTTTATCGTCGACATTGCCGTGACCGCCGTTGCGCCGCAATCTTTTTTGATTTTTTCTATCGTCTCGTCGCTTAACGCAAAAACCTGATTGCAAATTATTTTCGGGCTTCCATCTTTTAAAGAAATTCGGCCAATAATCGCGATCATTTTGCCTTCTTGCCAAAGTTCCATTGATTGCGATAAAACTTTCGGAAAAATGATGATTTCGACGTCGCCGGAAGTATCTTCAATTTTTACAAAAAGCATCGGCTCGCCGCTTCTAGTTAAAATCTTTTTAATCGTACTGATAACACCGCCGACCGGTACTTCAACTCCTTCGCCAAATGACGACAGACGCGCGAGGGGAACTAAAATATTTTTAAGGGATTCCGTATATTCTTTCATAGGATGTTCGCTTACATAAAGTCCGAGTAATGTTTTTTCCCAGGAAAGTTTTTCCGTCCGCGAAGCCGGCGATGCGCCTCTCAAAATCAACCTTGCTCCACCGCCAACCGCGGAACCAAACAAACTGAATTGATTTTTGTGCGCTTCAATTTCTAAATTACGATTAAAGGCGAGAATATTTTCCGCGTTCGCGAGAAGCGCGCCGCGCTCACCAAAAGAATCAAGCGCGCCCGATTGAATAAGCGCCTCAAGTGATTTTTTATTAAAATTTTTTGAACGGACACGCGAAGCAAAATCGCCCAAATCGCGATATCTTACGCCATTCTTTCTTTCCGCAATAATCAACTCGGAAATATCATCGCCCAAATTCTTGATTGCCGAAAGCCCGAAACGAATTTTATTTGTGCCCGGCACAACAGCAAAGCGCGCAAATGATTCGTTCACGTCCGGCGGCAAAACTTCAAGCCCCATTCGTCTGCATTCCTCTACCTCGATCGTAATGCGATCTAAATTTGCGAGATCAGAATTTAAAAGCGCGGCCATAAAACAGTTGGCATAATGCGCTTTGAGGTAAGCCGTACGATAAGCGATAAGCGCATAACAGGCGGCGTGTGACTTATTAAATCCATAGGCGGCAAAATCCTCAAGTTTTGCGAAAATCGCTTCCGCGATCTCGCGCTTAACGCCATTTTTAATCGCCCCCTCTATAAATTTAATGCGCATTTCGGCCATCAGCGCGGCAATTTTCTTGCCCATCGCCTTGCGCAAAGTATCTGCCTCGCCGCCGGTAAAGAGCGCCAAATCCTTAGAAATTTGCATTACCTGCTCCTGATAAACTGGAATGCCGTAGGTATTTTTGAGCGCGCCCTCCATAAATGGATGCTCATAAACGATTTGCTCCTTTCCGTGCTTGCGGCGGATAAAACTTTCAATAAATTGAATTGGTCCCGGACGATAAAGCGCAACCATCGCAATAATATCTTCTAATTCTGTCGGCTTTAGTTCTCGAATGTAACGTTTCATCCCATCTGACTCAAGCTGAAAAACTCCGGTAGTTTCGGCGGCGCCTAGAAGTTCGAAAGTTTTTTTGTCATCAAGCGGAATTTTTTCAATATCAATTTTTATGCCGTACACCGCCTCAATAATCTCAAGGGCATCCTGAATGATTGTCAAATTGGCAAGCCCCAAAAAATCCATTTTTAAAAGTCCGATGTCTTCAATCGGTTTCATCGAATATTGCGTTACCACTTCAACATCGCCATTTTGACCGCGCTGAAGCGGCGTATATTCCGTAAGGGCTTCATTGCCAATGACTACGGCGCAAGCGTGCTGGGAAGCGTGGCGTACCGTGCCCTCAAGTTTGATCGCAAAATCAAGCAGCTCTCTGGCACGCGGGTCGGCATAAACTGTAGCCAATTCTTTATTGTCTTTGATCGACTTTTCAAGAGGAATATGCCGGCCCTGAATCGGCGGCGGAATGAGTTTGGCGATTTTGTCAACTTCTCCATAAGGCCAGCCGAGCACGCGTCCAACATCGCGTACTGCCGCGCGGGCCGCCATTGTCCCAAAAGTAATAATACCAGCCACTCGATCTTCACCGTATTTTTTACGAACATAATCAATCACTTCGCCACGACGCGTATCGGCGAAGTCCATATCAATATCTGGCATAGAAATACGGTCGGGATTTAAAAAACGCTCAAAGAGCAAACCGTAACGAAGGGGGTCAAGATCGGTGATCTTCAAAACATACGAGACCACAGAACCGGCGGCACTACCACGCCCCGGACCGACTGCGATGCCAAGATTTTTTGCATAATTGACAAAATCGGCGACAATTAAAAAATACGACTCAAACCCCATTTTGTTAATGACCGAGAGTTCAAAATCAAGCCGCGATTTTATTTCCTCGCCCGCATTCGGATAGCGCTCGGAAAGCCCGGCCTCGCAAAGTTCGCGAAGATGATCCGCCTCACTTTTGCCATTCGGGACCTCAAAATTTGGTAAGATATTCTTCCCGAGCTCAAGTTTTACATTACAACGTTCAGCAATTTTGAGCGTATTCTCAACTGCTCCTGGTATATCGCGAAAAGCTTCCGCCATCTGCTCTGACGAGGCCATGGAGCAATCATAACCCATCATCGTCATTCGATTTGTATCGGTGCGGATCCGACCAGTTTGAATGCAAACCAAAAGATCCTGCGCTTTCTTATCTTCGGATTTAATATAATGGACATCTTTTGTCGCGACAAGCGGAACGCCAGTTTCGCGCGATAATTGCACAAAAATTTTATTCAATTGAATTTGCTCGGCAATTTCTGGATGATCTTGAACTTCTAAGTAGACATTGCTTTCGCCAAAAATTTCTTGATACTCGCGAAGTATATTTTTAGTACGCTCCAAATCCCCAGAGAGAGCGGCTTTGGGAATTTCGCCCTGAAGACAAGCGGTAAGCGCGATTATGCCCCCCCGATGCTCACGCAAAAGCTCTTTATCAATTCTTGATCTATAATAAAAACCTTCAAGATTTGCTCGGGTCACAAGGCGTAAAAGATTTTTATAACCCTCAACATTTTCCGCGAGCAAAACTAAATGATACGGCCGGTCGTCAATACCGGATTTTTTATCCAAACGGCTGGCGGACGCGAGGTATGCCTCAACGCCCAAAATTGGTTTAACGCCCTCCCTCTTGCACGCTTTATAAAATTCAACAATACCATACATCGAACCGTGATCGGTTAAAGCCAAAGCCGGCTGCCCCAAGTCTTTGGCGCGTTTTACAAGTTCGGGAATTTTTGGCAATCCGTCCAGCAGGCTGTAATGGCTATGGACGTGAAGGTGAACAAAGTTCATAAATTGACTTCAGCTATCGGACTTCAGACCTGTCTGCCGGCGGGCAGGCTTCAGCTATAAAAAAAGAAGCACAAAAACGTCCTCCTTCTTTGTAATTCCAAAATTCAAATTTCAAATGCCAAATCAAGTTCAAGGCTCAAAATCCAAATTTGTCATTTGGTCATTTGTCCGCCAGCTGGCGGATTGATTTGAAATTTGTCATTTGAGCTTTGACATTTCTATTAGATACTCTCTTCTTTCTTCTTTCTTTTAACTGGTTCTTCTCTTTTTTCCCTAAATTCCTGTCTCTTTTCTATCACATACTTCACCACTTCTTTAAACGCTTCGGCGGCGACGACAAAATACGATGCCGAGTGCTCAACTTTTTCTTTTACGACTTTTGCCGCCTCTTCCACTTTTTCAAGCGTCCGCGAAAAACTTTCAATAAAATTGCTCATCCGCCGCACGATGCAGATAAAATAATACAACAGCCAACTCAAAAAGATTGAAAGCCACAGCACGCAAAACGCTATAACAATATATAAAATATCTTTTGATGTTTCGATGATCATAATTTAATTGATTGGACGCCTGACCTCCAAAAGAAAGTAAGCGCGCCCAAGTTATTTACTGCTAATGATTATATTATATCACAAATATCGATAAATAAAAAAACGCCTTGGCTTATGCCAAAGCGCCGTTTGCGATCAGATGCTGCAGGTTGTTGGACCGTAACCCCTGACGCCCACATTTTCTTTGCCGCTATAAATTTTAATCTGGTCATCCCAAACCACAAAATAAGGAACGTCGCCCATAACACGGGAACCGGCGCACTCCGGAAAACAACGGAACAGAGCATCCGGATAGTAGAGATGAAAAAAAAGCCGCTCTCTCAATGTACCCCCTCTTTCGCGTTTTCCGAAGATTTTCTCAATCTCGCTGGTACATCTATCTTTATATACTTCACCGCCCTGCATCCAAACCCAATAAAAACCAATTTTCGGCGCGGCGACAACATCTTCAACTTTGGACAAATCGATATTGCTCTTAATATTCTGAACCGCGACCAAATCCTCAAGCCGTTGCTCGGCATTGATAAGGACGGGATATTCAAATTTATCCGGAGCGGAATTCTCCGGGATAGGCGGCAGACCATCCGATGTCAAAACAATACTCAATCTGCTCTCAAAAATGCCGACGATATACGGGATATTTGGCCGCAAAACGGAACTTTGACTCTCGGGGCCTTGTCTTAAAATCTCAAAAAATGCCCTACGGATCGCATCTTCGCCAAATTGTTTCTTGCCAAACTCAAATCCCCGCATGGCAAAATCTTCGGCTGTCAAAGAACGCTTTCGCTTACGCTTTCCCATAGCTTCCTCCGCTGAACTTGCTTTCAGTGTAATAAGAAAAAGGAGGGATTGTCAACACCCTCAAAAAAAAGCCGAGGCGATTAACCTCGGACTATTTTTCTTCCTCTAAATAAATCTAAAACTTTTTAGAAATGCCGGGATGGAAAACAGATTAAAATAAGTTACGGATTTTGAAAATAATCTTTATAACAAAAATTATCTCGCCATTGCCCCAAATTTTGCCGCAAGCGCGGATTTTATTTTTTCAATCAATTTATCAACTTCTTCTACTCTGAGCGTCCGATTTGGCGCGAAAAAAATCATCCGAAAAGCAATACTCTTTTTACCATCGCTAATCTCTTTGCCTCGATAAATATCAAAGGCATAAATCGAGTGTAAAAGTTCACCGCCCTCGGTCTTAATTACATCATGGATATCTTGCCACTTATTATTTTCGTCAAAAATCATCGCCAGATCGCGCTCAACTGCCGGAAATTCCGGCAAGGACTTAAATTTAATTCTGTCTGAATATTCAGCGGCGGCACGAGACAGATCAACTTCAAAAACCGCGAACTCGCTAAAAACATTCGCCAGCCCGTCGACGCGGAGATTCTCAAGCGCCCCCTTTATTTCCATAAAATTCTGGTCAACTGATTTTTTGCTTACGACGACAGCGGCAAGATGGAGTTCTTCCCTGGGCAAAATATCGTCACTTGGCAAAAATACTTTCCCAATTTCAAAAATCTTCGCCTCCTCGCCGCGGCGCTTGATTTCTGCCGCGAGCGCCGAAAGACGCGCCGAAAGATTGGTCCGCATAAAACGCTCATCGGGATTCATCGGGTTTCGCAGTTCCAAATGCGGCCACTCGGACAACTTCATCTCGCGCTCGCCATAAAAAGAATAATTCATCACTTCGTCAAAACCCATTCGCGCCATCTTATCGCGCATTATATCCGCGAGTTGCAGTGGCGCGTCAATCTTCGCGGGCTGGAACATTCCTGAAAGATATTGCTCGCCCAGTTTATCATATCCATAAATGCGGCCGACCTCCTCGGCGATATCGGCCGGCCAACGCAAATCCTGCCGCCACGACGGCGGTGTGACAATCAAAGTTGACGCACCCGGCACCTTGCACCCCAAAGATTTTAAAATGGATTTGATTTGCGCCAAGGGGACAGCTGCGCCTAAAATCTTTTTTAAATACGAGCGCGAAACTTTTATTTTTACCGGTGATGATTTAATATTGCCGATGATAATTTTTCCAGCTGCGATTTTTCCGCCACAGATTTCGGCCGTAAGCGCTACCGCGTAGTCTAGGGCGATCTCTTGGAGCGCCGGGTCAATCCCTCGCTCAAAGCGGAGCGACGATTCGGAATGCAAAGATAATTTGCGGGCAGTTTTTCGAATCGACGCGGGATTAAAGATTGCTGATTCCAAAATCACCGTCCTCGTTGTTTCGGTGATACCCGCTTCCTTCCCGCCCATTACCCCGGCAATCGCCACCGCCCGTTCGGCATCGGCGATCACGAGCATCGCGGGGTCATGCACGTATTCATTGCTATCAAGAGCGATAAATTTCGCCCCCGCAGATGCGGGGCGGACAACTATCGTCTTGCCCGCCAGTTTTTCTCCGTCAAAAGCATGAAGCGGCTGGCCGAGTTCCATTAGAACAAAATTGGTGATATCCACGATATTATTAATGGGGTTCATTCCAACCTGAATCAGCCGTTTTTTCAGCCATTCCGGCGACTCGCCGACTTTGACGCCCGTGATGACGCGCGCGCCGTATTGAAGGCAATTTTTTTTATCCTCGATTTTAACGGATGAAAGATAATTTTTGAGCGGCTCGGAAGCGATTTCTCTAAGTTGGAATTTCGGCATAGCCGGAAGCTTTTTGCCCAGAAGAGCGGCAACCTCACGCGCTAAGCCGTAGATGGAAAGCAAATCCGGGCGGTTTGGCAAAATCGCCAGTTCTAAAACCGGACCTAACCCCAATGCCTCGGCAAGTGGTGTTCCGGGTGGGGCAGAAAGCCAAGATAAATCTAAAATTTCATGTGAATCTTTTAGCGGAAAAATTTCACCCAGACCGATTTCGGTGGAAGCGCAAATCATCCCTTCGCTTTTTACGCCGCGGATTTCCGCCGGTTGAAGCTCTACCAATTCACCTTCGCCGTGCCAGCGGACTTTTGCGCCCACTCTGGCAAAAGCGACTTTCATTCCCTTTTTAAGATTGCTACCGCCGCAAACAACCTCAATCCGCCGGCCACTTGCTACTTCGCATATTGCGAGCCGCAATTTATCCGCATTCGGATGCTGACGGACGTCCAAAATCCTGGCCACAATGATTTTATCCAAACCAACGGCCGGGTTTTCTGCCCGCTCAACCTCGAGACTCTTATACATCAAAAATTCGGCCAATTTCTCGGCGTTCAACTTCGTTTTTAAAATATCCTGCAACCAAAGCAACGGCAGTTTCATAACTATAAACTTGGCGGCGCGGGAAAAACCTGAATATCCGCCAAACGCTTAATATCATCATCGCTGAAAAGTTTTTTCTCTCTTAAAAGTTCGGCCATCAAATTCATCTTTTTGTCCTGCTTGCGCTGACGAACGACAGTTGAGCCCTCAAGTTCCGCTAATTTATCGTCAAGATAATCTTTAGTAACCATCACAGATTTTATTGCGGTCATTTCCGTCTTTATATTTTTTATTTCATTCCCAACGGAATCGAATCCTTCTTTATACCGCAATCAGAACCTCGTCAATTTTTTCATCTAAGTCTTTTTTTGTAAGATCGGACATATTTTTAAAATTATTTCATTAGAACTGTTTTATGAATCTCAAATCCCCACTATACGACAGCCGGATATCATCGATGCCATAGTAAAGTGCGGCAAAGCGATCGATGCCGAGCCCAAAAGCAAAGCCGGTATATTTTTCCGGCTCAACACCCATATTTTTCAAAACTACTGGGTGCACCATCCCGGCGCCCAAAACCTCAACCCAACCGGAACGCTTACAGGAACTACAGCCAGCTCCTCCGCAAATGAGACAGCTCATATCTACCTCAATGCCGGGCTCGACGAACGGAAAAAAGCTCGGCCGCACACGCATTTTAGTTTTGGGGCCAAAAATTTCTTTCAAAAAAACATCCAGCGTGGCGATCAAATTAGCCATACTGACATTCTCGTCAATCACCAACCCCTCGCATTGATAAAAATTCGTTTCGTGTCCAGCATCAGTCGCTTCGTGACGAAAAACGCGACCCGGCACAATCAACCTCACTGGCGGCCGGCGCGTTTCCATCGCCCGGAGTTGGACGGGTGAAGTATGCGTTCGCAGTAGCAGTCGGCTACTGCTCCAAGCTTCCGGCTTCCAACCTCCGGCCGCCAACTCGCTGGCTGTTGGCTGTTGGCTGTTGGCTGTTGGCTGTTTGATGTAGAATGTATCCCACATATCGCGCGCCGGATGGTCGGCTGGGATGTTCAATAAATCAAAATTATATTTTTCCGTTTCCACTTCCGGCCCGTCAATCACTTCAAAGCCCATAGAAACAAAAATATCAATCACCTTACGCATAAATTGGGAAATCGGATGGATGTGGCCCACCTCCGGCGCCTTGCCCGAAAGCGTCAGATCAATTTTTGGTGCCGATGCCTCCAAAAGCGCCTCGCGCCGCGCGCCCATCGCCTCCTCAATCTCGCGCCGCAGATCGTTGGCGATCCCACCCACCTCGCGCTTTTCTTCCAAACTCAAATCCTTAAGCCCGCGCAACATTTTTGTAAGTTCCCCTTCTCTCCGGCCGAAATATTTAATATTAAAATTCTCAAGATCTTCCGAGGTCTTGACGTTTTGCAATTCCTCCATCGCCGCAGTTTTAAGTTTTACGAGTTCGTCTTCGAGCATTTTAATTTATCAGCCTCTGCCATAGCTCCATGAATTTATAGCTGAAGCGAGCAATGTCGCGGTAGGTGACGACGAGCACGAGAAGCATCAAGAGCGCAAAGCCCACGGTATGCGCCCAGGATTCTATTCTTTGATTCATTGCCCGGCCGCGCAAGCGCTCGATTGCAAGAAATAAAAGCCGACCGCCGTCAAGCGCCGGAAACGGCAAAACATTAATGATCGCAAGGTTGATGGATAAAAGCGCGGCGAATTGCAAAAGATATATAAACCCGAGCCGCGCCACCCGCCCGGTCATCACGGCAATGCCCACGGGCCCGGACAAATCCATCGCCACGTTTTGGTGAATAATCAGATTCTTAATCAGCTGATAAAAGGCGGCGACGATTTCCTTCGCATAAAACCCGGCGGCAAGCAATCCTTTCCAAATTGCGAGATACCACGGATACGAAACAATTCCGGTTTCTACAAACGAGATTCCAAGCCCGGGCTTGCCGGTTTGTTTAAGCACAATCGGTGCGGCCGCGAAATCTAAAGTCTGATTATCCCGTTTAATTTTTAAGGAGATATTCTGTCTCTCGCGCGCTTCTATATATGAACGCAAAAAATTTTCTGACTGAATTTCTTGCGAGTCGATGCTTAAAATAATATCTCCGGCGCGAAGTCCTGTCTCGGCCGCTGGCGTACTCTCCAAAACTTGAACAATCTGCGTATTGCGATCACGGATAGTGGCGTGGACTGGGTCTGACTCGGATAGCGCCTGCGGCAAACCAATGCCAAAACCAATGCCTAAAAGCATTGCCGCCAAAATAAAATTCATCGCCACCCCGGCAACAAGGATGACTGCTCGCTGCCAAATCGGCTTGCCCGCGAAGCTGTCCGGCTCGTTCGCCACGCCCCCCTCCTCGCCTTTGATTTTCACAAAACCGCCGAGCGGAATCCAATTTAAGGAATAAACGGTGGGGTCTTTTTCGTTTTTTGAAGTATCGTAACCGCGGCCTAAAAATCTCCATTTCTTGACCGGCTTTATAACATCAATTTCGCGAATTTTTTCCGTAACTTTTTCTTCAACAATCTCCGCACCAAAAACATTTTGTCGCCCGCCGACCTGAACCGTGACCGTATCTTCTTCGGCGACTTTTTGCATTTCCGCGGCGCGGAAAAGTTGCACTCCAAATGCCCGCGGCGGCAAGCCAAAACCGAATTCCTCCACGCGCGCGCCAAATTTTTTGGCAGTCAAAAAATGCCCGAGTTCATGAACAAAAACGAGCAAGCCCAAAATTAAAAGAAAGATTAAAATAGTAATGATCATTTTTCAGATGCTGATTTTAAATGTTCCGCCACACTAGCAGAAATCATTTTATTGGCCATAAAAGCCCAAAATTCTCCGCGACTCATGGCGACTTTTTTATTATCTAATTTAGCAAGAACTTTTATCAGATTTTGATGGGTGGCGCGAAAATCTTTTATCAATTCTCTTAGCTGGTTGCGCAATACGGGGGATTTTGATAATCTTTGGCGCATTTCTGCCGCGGGAAGATCAGCAAATTCCGAAACCGGCATAACGTATTTTTGATAAGCCGCGAAATCCTCATTAATCAAATCGTTCAAATCAATATTTTCAAAATGTGCGGTCCCTGCCGCTACCTCGCGTGCGCGATGCGCCTCAACTAACGCCCGCAAATCTAATTTTTTTCCTTCTTCGATGCTCATACTGGATTTAAGTTAACATTTTTACTCAACCATTTTCTAATTGTGTTTTCTGCGGCGGGAGTCACATCGCTTAAATAAAATTGATTTTCTTCCAAACGTAGTAAAGTTTTCTTAAAATTAGAATTGTTCTCCAAATATTTTAAAACTGCGGCAACAACCTCTTCTGCCGAGTCAACAATTTTTACCTTTTTACCTATTTTATCACGAATAACATCTTTTATCAAAGGATAAAGGGTACAACCCAAAATAAGGGTATCAATATGTTTTTGTTTAAGCGGCCAAAGATATTTGCGCGCGATCATTTTTGTTTCCGAGCGATCAATCCATCCCTCTTCCACAAGCGGGACAAGGAGCGGACAAGCCGCATCGAAAATTTCCAATTTCTCCGCCCGAGGCGGACCCCGATTACCATCGGGGCAATTTCCAATTTCCAACTCTTTAATCTTTCGTTTGTATATCCCCGAATTGATTGTCGCCCTTGTCCCAATCACCCCAATCCGACCATTTTTTGTAGCGCGGACCGCAGCTTCGGCCGCCGGTGTAATCACCTCAAAAATCGGAATCGTCGGAAATTTTTCACAAAGATAATCATATGCGACGGCCGAAACGGTGTTGCAGGCGATGATGATGAGCTTCGCTCCGCGCGAGATCAAAAATTCCGCATCCTCTGCCGCATATTTTTTAATCGTCTCCGCACCCTTGTTGCCATAAGGCGCACGAGCGCTGTCACCAAAATATAAAAGCTTATACGCTGGAACGCGGCGCATCATCTCGCGGACAACTGTGAAACCGCCGATGCCAGAGTCGAAGATGCCGATCATAGAAATTTTCAATTACCAATTTTCAATTTTACAATAAATTTTCGATACTTAAATTTACAAATATTAAAAAATTGGAAATTGAGTCATTGATTGAAAATTGAAAACTGAAAATTGAAAATTAATTACCCAAGATAAAATTTTGCAACTCATTTTTCTTCTCTTCCAGCAACTCTTTCGTCGTCGCCTCAAGGTTCAACCGCAAAAGCGGTTCGGTATTTGAAGCGCGAAGCAAAAACCACCAATCCGGAAAATCCACGCGGAGACCGTCAATTTCCAAAACCGAAACCGCGCCGGCTTGCCCCGCATTTGCGGCGGGCGCATACTTATCCTTGGCCGCGGCGATAATTTTTTCTTTATCGGCAACGGTGAAATTTATTTCCCCAGAATGAAAATACCGGCCGTACTCTGCTGCAAGCTCCGACAACGGTCGGCCGGAAACGGAAATCGCCGCTAAAATATAAAGCATTGCAAGATCGCCGGATTCAATCCCCGGAAAATCGGCAAAATAATAATGCGCCGAGAGTTCGCCGGCAAAACGCGCGCCATCCTCCTTCATTTGCCGCTTAATGTTAGCATGACCAACTTTGCAAAAATGAAAAATTCCGCCAGTGCCTTCAACCTCTTCACGAAAAGCATTAGTCATGCGCACATCTCCCAAAATCAACGCGCCCTGCGATTTTTTTAAAATTTCTTTCGCGAGGAGAACCGCTAACATATCGCCACGCACCATTTGACCGCGGCTGTCTACAAATCCGATGCGGTCCGCGTCGCCGTCATAAGCCACGCCTAAATCAGCCCCTCTTTCCAAAACCTTCTTTTTTAAATCCGCAAGATTTTCTTCTTTAACCGGATTAGCCTCATGATTTGGAAAATTTCCGTCAAGTTCGAGATGAAGGGGCACAAGTTCGCAAGAAAGGTTTTTGAAAATATCCGCGATCAAAAGCCCGCCCATTCCATTCCCCGCGTCAGCCACGACTTTGAGTGCCCCGCACGATGCGGGGGACACAAAAGTAAAAATTTTTTCAATATATGCCTCGCGGGTATCAATTTCTGATATTGATCCGCGCGCCACATCGGGAAAATCCCCGGCCATCGCCAGGTCACGAATGTCCGCAAGCCCGGATTCCAAACCGATGGCCTGCGCGTCGCCGCGGATAATCTTGAGGCCATTGTATTCTTTTGGGTTATGCGACGCAGTAATCATAATGCCGGCGTCGTGCGCGTCGTAATCAGCCACGGAAAAATAAAAAAGCGGGGTGGAGGCGAGCCCAATATCAATCACATCCGCGCCCTGGTCGGTAACGCCGCGGATAACGGCTTCGGCGAGCTCTGGGGAGGAAACGCGCATATCGCGGCCGACCACGACCGCATGCGCGCCGGTATAAACAACAACGGCGCGGGCGATTTTATAGACAATCTCAGCATTGATTTCTAACGGATAAATCCCGCGGATGTCATATGATTTAAAAATGGATGGATTCATAATTATGAATTAACGAGTTAACGAATTAACGAGTTAACGAGTTAATTTGAATTGTGCGTTAATTCTTTAATCCGTTATCAACAATTGAAAATTGACCAAAAAGCCATTTCTATTATATAATATTGTCATAACAAATTTAAATAAGCAACTTATGCAAAACTATATCATTTGGATTATTATTGGCGTTATCGCCGCGATTGTAATTTGGCTCATTGCGCTCTACAATAGCCTAATCGCCTCTCGCAACAATGTCGATGAAGCGTGGTCAGATATTGAGGTGCAACTCAAGCGCCGCTACAATCTTATCCCGAATTTAGTGGAAACCGTCAAGGGTTATGTGCGGCACGAGGCCTCTGTTTTTGAAAAAGTCTCCGAGGCACGCAGTGCGGCAATGGGTGCGAAAACAATAGCAGAGCGTGCAGTTGCCGAAAGTGCGCTCACAAGCACCCTAAAAACTCTTTTTGCGGTTAGCGAAGCCTATCCGGACCTTAAGGCATCGCAAAATTTTTTAGATCTGCAAAATGAGTTGACTGACGCTGAGGACAAAATCCAAGCCGCATACCGTTTTTACAACGGCAACGTCCGCGATTTTAATACCAAAATCCAAAGCTTCCCGGCCAACCTTCTTGCCAGCTCACTTGGCTTTTTGGCGCGCCAATTTTTTGAAATTCAAGAAGCAAGCGAACGCGAAGTACCGAAAGTTTCTTTTTAGACTTCAGACTTCGGCTATTGGACTTCAGCACATCAAGAAGGAACGGCGCGTGAAAGCCGTTCTTTTGATTTGTATTATTATATAGTATAATAGAAAAAAGAAAAAACCTTTAATACTTGCTACAACAATGGCTCCAATTTACTCCCAAATCAATTCAAATCGAAACCGCACAGCGCTTCTTGTGCTTATCTTTTTAATTTTTATCTTTTTTATTGGATGGTTTTTCGGACAATTAACCGGCTACGGATACGACGGGCTCGCGATTGCGATTATCTTTTCGCTTTTTATGTCCGGAGTAAGTTATTTTGCCGGCGACAAAGTCGCCCTTTGGAGCGCGGGCGCGCAAGCACTTGAAAAACGCGACGCACCGGAAATCTACCGTCTCGTTGAAAATTTGGCAATTACCGCCGGACTGCCGACACCGAAAATTTTTATTATCCAAGACCCGGGGATCAACGCCTTTGCCACCGGCCGCGATCCGCGCCACGCTTCAATGGCTATCACCACCGGCGCAATCCAAACGCTGGAAAAAGAAGAATTGGAAGGCGTAATCGCGCATGAGCTTTCGCATATCAAAAACTATGACATTCGCTTGATGATGATTGTGCTGGTTTTGGTCGGGATGATCTCGCTTTTAGCCAATTGGATGTTTAGATTTCGCCTGTTTGGCGGCGGCCGGCGCAACGATCGCGAAGAAGGCGGGCAACTCGGCGCGCTTCTTATGATTATCGGCGTGATTTTAATGATTCTTTCCCCGATTATTGCCCAACTCATCCAACTCGCGGTCTCGCGGCGGCGCGAATATCTGGCTGATGCTTCGGGCGCGCTTTTGACGCGTTATCCCGAAGGCTTGGCTCGCGCCCTCCAAAAAATCTCCACGCAGAATCGTCCGCTTGCCCATGCCAACGACGCCACGGCGCATCTTTATATCGCTAATCCTTTTGGAAAAACTAAATCAGCCCTGCATAATCTTTTTTCCACCCACCCGCCGATTGAAGAAAGAATAAAAGCCCTCAGGCAGATGAGCATCTGATTGTTAAATCGCTCAATTGTTGAATTGTTATTTAAAAACTAACAATTTAACAATGTAACAATTTTAACATGCCCGATATTGACCAATCACTCTTAGATAATCAAGCGCAACTTAATGCCGCCAGATTAGCCGATCAAAACCGAGACGCGAAAGCAGAAGAACGAACAGAAGAAAAACCCCTCACTTCAATTGCCGATGTCGGAGAAAAAAAACCAGCGCCCGGAGAAGAGCTTGGTGACGCTATGGGAAGAATGCCGGTCGGGGGGTTTGGAATGGCGGCTGATATGCCGGGAGAAATGAGAATAACGGACGGCGGTGAGCAGGAAGAAAAAAGCGAAGAAGAAATGCAGGTCGAACTCCAAAACCAGCAAAATCAGGCGACGCAGCAAGCGGAAGCGAGTTCGCTCCAAACCAAAGCCCAGCAGGCGCAAAGAGTCCAACAAATGGCGCAAAAGGCAAAAGCCGCCCAAGGAACCGCGCGGGCAATCAACGTCGGAACTGGCATAACAGTCATCGGGCTTATCATCACCTTCATTTTGATGAACCTTCAACTTTTTTTGGGCAACTTGTTTGGCGTAGGCTGGATGCCAAAACTTGAAACTTGGGAAATGGTGATAATCGGCATTATTGATTTTCTTTTATTTTTGATTGTCGTGATAATTGTCGGGTTTATCGGTGCGATCTTCAATTGCGCGAGCGGAATACTTGAGGGATTTAGGTGCGCCGCCGAAGTTGTAAAATCGGCAGCGGGAGGATAAAGATTGTTGCATTGCTACATTGTTACATTGTTAAATCCGTGAGAATCCGCCAGTAATCCGCGGAAATCCAAAAGACGGGAAAAACTGATTAACACGAAAATATTCTCAAACATTTTAAAAAGATAACTTAATCTACATTTATGGACAAAAAAAGAATCTTACTTATTATTGCCTTTATCGCCGTCGCGGCTTTGATCGCCTTCGGCCTTTTTTATTTTTTCTTCCGTGGCGCGCCGACGCCGCCAGCCGCGCCGCCCGTAACCGCACCTCCGATCGGTGTCCTTCCTCCGGCCGCGCCAGCCGCGCCGCAAGCGCCGGTTGTAACACCGCCGGTTGCGCCCGGCTTGCCTCAAGCCACCTCTGTTGCACGCGGCGGACTCACGGAAACCAATGTTATTACCAGCGCCGCGACGCAAAATGCGACACTTGCCGCCGACGGAACGTCAATGCAATATTGGAATAAAACAGACGGCAAATTCTATCGCATCACCCCCGATGGCCTGGTAAAACAAATGTCTGGCGAAACATTTTACAGCGTCCAGAATGTCACTTGGTCGCCGGACAAAAACCGCGCGGTCTTGGAATATCCCGATGGCTCAAAAATCATTTACAATTTTAATACGCAAAAACAAGTAACCATTCCGCGGTTTTGGCAGGATTTTTCTTTTTCCCCGCAAAGCGATAAAATCGTCTCCAAGAGCATCGGCGTTGATCCGAACAATCGCTGGCTGGTGATAAGTGGCGCTGACGGCACCGGTACTAAAGCCGTTGAACCGCTTGGTGAAAACGCGGACAAGGTAACCGTAAACTGGTCTCCTAATGGCCAGATGATCGCTTTTTCGCACACCGGCGATTATCAAGGTTTTGCCCGGCAAGAAGTAATCCCCATCGGCCAGAATCACGAAAACTTCAAATCATTTACCGTTGAAGGTTTGGGATTTACTCCGCTCTGGTCCCCCGAAGGCGACAAGTTGATTTACAGTGTTTATAACGCCGACTCTGGTTACCGCCCGACGCTCTGGGCAACAACTGCTTCAACCGACAGCTTCAGCGCGCGAAAGCCGCTTGGTTTAAACACTTGGGCTGACAAATGCGCGATTAAAAATGATGTTGCTTATTGCGCCGTGCCGACCAGCTTGGACGAAGGCGCGGGCTTTGAGCGCACGATCGCTGACGAAACGCCGGATGTTTTTTACAAAATTGATTTAACAACTGGAACAAAAACGCTTCTTGCCATTCCCACGGCTGACGCAAGCGCCACCAATGTTCAGGTCTCGGCTGACGGGCAATATCTTTTTTATACCGGTAAACTAGACGGGGTATTGTACAAGATTAGATTAAAGTAGATTGATTTGACTTCTTTTATCGTCATTCTGGCTCTCTCATCGTCATTCTGAGCGAAGCGAAGAATCTATACATCTTGACTAAAATTGTTATTCAAGATCCTTCACTGCGTTCAGGATGACGAGTATAAAATTTGACGAATTTCTACCTACGTTGGTTATATGTAGAAAAATTTAACGAACTCAATACAAAACCTTATGCTAAAAAAAATATTTTTTTTAATTTCACTTGGAGCCCTGCTTTTTTTCCAAACTCCGGCTCTCGCCGCAGACTGTAATTCTTCGGATAATCTAACCGTTTATTGTAAAAACCCGGATGGAACTTGCACTAATTTTGTTTCTCTTGCCGTTCAACGTGACGTCACACCCATAACTGGCTACTGTGAACGCTTCGGACGTCAACTGGCGGGTTGTACTAAAATTGGCGACCCCGCTCCTACAACATGTACCGCCCCGACCTCTCAAACATCTCTTGGATGTTGCGTATATCAAAACGGGGTCTGCTCGGAAGTCAAAAATTTGGCAGGAACCGATTGCCAAGGCAAAGGTGAATTTAAAGCCAATGCGCTCTGCGATGCCAAAATAGGATGCTCGATAACTGCAACTGCACAGCCATTACAACCATCAACTCCGGAAGTTCCCTTTACGCCCATTGAACCGAAACTACAAATCAAAATTCCGGAGATGAAAAAATTCTCTGAAATCAAAATCCAAGGACCGACCGGCGAGCGCTACATTGATATCCCCTATCTCGCGGAATATATCATCGGGGTTTACAACTACGCTATGGGACTTTTGGCAATGATTGCGATCGTCATGCTAATGATCGGCGGACTTCGATATATAATGGCGCGCGGTGATTCCGGCGCGATTGGCCGAGCAAAAAAAATGATGGGCGGCGCTGTCTTCGGGCTTATCCTCGGACTCGGGTCGTACATCATCCTAAAGTCAATCAGCCCAAACTTAGTCCAACTCACAACACTACGGACGCCGTATATTGAAAGGATTCCGTTTGATGTCAATGCAGAATTAGACCCCGAAGGCGACCCCGATCTGGGTTCTTCGCCCGTGGTTAACACCAGCGGCCTAACCTCTATTCTTAACATCCCCGGAGTAACTGTTACTTGTGCCGCAAGAGGAGACGA
>Ga0233422_10000122_pt1 | contig 42450 bp, 39 predicted proteins | sample Watercolumn_Mata_2_FD_182724 | JGI IMG/M metagenome (GOLD analysis project Ga0233422, IMG submission 182724) | Freshwater microbial communities from Lake Matano, South Sulawesi, Indonesia - Watercolumn_Matano_2014_110_MG | ecosystem: Environmental > Aquatic > Freshwater > Lake | place...
CTCTTTATATCCTCAAGAAAACCAATTTCGATAAGGTATCGGCCGTGCTCCGTCGTCTTCATCATTTTCAGGAGGGAGCGTCCATACGTTTTGAACAGCGCCCGCGACGCGAGAGCCGAGTCAGTAAGGTCGATCGCTGCGTTCTTTGTCCCCGAGAGGGCATTCACGATCATGCCCGCACAGACCGCGTCTTCCAGGCTGAAATTGCTGAATGCGTTTGCGCGCCCCGCACAAATAAGCTGGAAATCGGAACCGACTCCCTTGATGAACTCAACCACGCGCGACATATTGACAAATGCGCCTACAGCGAGATGCTGCGCAAACCGGCTCTTGTACATTGCCACCGAGCCGTTGGTCGTGCAAAAAATGATCGACTTGCCTTTGACGGTCGCCTCCGTGTACTCAAGCGGCGAGTTCCCCAGATTGAATCCCTGGATCATCTTTCCGTTTCGTTCACCGCCCCGGAGGGTTACATCACCGAAGAGACTCCCGGAAATCTTCACGGCATTCTCGATGCTCTCAACCGGGATGATCTCACGCGCACCGTTGCTCAGGGCAACCGCGATTGTTGTGCTCGAGCGGAGCACGTCAATCACCACAATGTTCTTCCCTCGAAGCTCAAGCTCGTCAAGTTCGAAGGGATCAAAACGCACGTCTATCTTCATACGATCACAATCAGTTGGACATCACGGTTTATGGACAAACGGCAGCTTTACGATGGTCGCAGGAACTTCTTTTCCGCGGATGACGACATGAATCTTTTTCCCCACCTCATCGTTGCCGGCTGCAACATAGCCAAGCCCGATGGCGCGCTCCAGTGACGGCGAAAACGTCCCGCTCGTGACATGACCGATTTCTGTTCCGTTCACGGCGAGAGGATACCCATGCCTTGCAACTGCCTTTTCATCGAGGACGAATCCTACGAGCTTGCGTTTCAGTCCCGCCGCCTTCGCCTTGACAATCGCCTTCTTCCCGATGAACTCTCCTTTGCTCAGCTTGGTAATCCAGCCCAAACCGGCCTCGAGGGGATGTGTCGATTGATCGATATCGTTCCCGTAGAGGCAGAATGCCATCTCGAGACGCAATGTGTCCCGGGCACCAAGGCCGATTGGTGCGATGCCGAATTCTTTTCCGGCGTCGAATACGGCGTCCCACACCTTCCTTCCCGTGGCGGCGTCGGAAGGGAAGTACAGCTCGAATCCAAGTTCGCCGGTGTACCCTGTCCGGGAGATGATCATGTCGATCCCGGCAAGCGTCCCGCGAACGAAATGATAGTACTCGACGGCGGAGAGGTTCACTTTCGTAAGTTTCTGGAGCGCGGCGAGTGAATGCGGCCCCTGCACGGCAAGCAGCGAGTACTCGTCACTCCGGTCTGTCAGCTGTACGTCTCCGCCGATATGCGATTTCAGCCAGTCGAAATCCTTCTTCGTGTTCGACGCGTTGACGACGAGCATGAAATGGTCGCCACAATGATAGACGAGGAGGTCGTCGACGATTCCCCCTTCATCATAACACATCGCCGAATACTGCACCCTTCCATCAAAGAGCTTCGACACATCATTGATTGTCACTCTCTGCAGGAAGGCGGCAGCATCTTTTCCCCTGACGATAAACTCTCCCATGTGCGTGACATCGAAGACCCCTACCCTTTTTCGAACGGCAAGGTGTTCCTCGATAATACCGCTGTACTGAACGGGCATTTCGAAACCTGCGAACTCGACGAGCTTCGCGCCGAGTGAGCGATGAATCTCTGTAAAGGCTGTCTCTTTCATGGCTTTTTGTTCTGGCTTTTGTTCCAGTCTTCCAGAAATCTCTGCAAGCCGATATCCGTGAGAGGATGCTTGATCAGCTGTTCAATGACTTTGAATGGAATTGTGCAAATGTCCGCCCCGATCATCGCGGCCTCGACAACGTGCAATGGATGGCGAACGCTCGCTACCAACACCTGCGTATCATACTTGTAATTCTTATAGATCGTCACAACCTGACGAATCAGGTCCATACCGTTCTGGCTGATATCGTCGAGCCGGCCGATGAACGGGCTGATGAAGTACGCGCCGGCTTTCGCTGCGAGGAGCGCCTGGCTGGGCGAGAAACAAAGCGTGACGTTCGAGCGGATCCCCTCGGCCTTGAGTGACTTGACCGCTTTCAATCCGTCTTTCACCAGCGGAACCTTCACAACGATGTTCTTGTGGATCTTGGCCAGCTCTCTTCCCTCTCTCATGATGCCGTCGTACTCGAGGGAGATCACTTCGGCGCTGATCGGTCCGTCCACGATCGCGCAGATTTCTTCCAGGAGCTTGTGGAAATCCTTGCCCTCCTTCGCCACCAGGCTCGGATTTGTGGTCACACCATCAAGCACGCCGAAGCTGGCCGCTTCCTTGATTTCTGCAATGTTTGCCGTGTCAATGAAGAATTTCATCCTTGCTTCCTCTTGCTCGAACGCAGACTCCACTGAGCTAACTCTTGATCACAAGAAGCACAGAATTCTTGTGAATATCTATCGTATCCGTGTGATCTGTGCTCCAATTCATGCATTCAAAGCTTGAACTGATCTGTAATGTCTTTTTTCTGACGCACGGAGAAGAATCGGAATTCGTCCATCGGCAACGACGGATCAGGCTCGACCTTCACCCTGACAAAGAACTTGAACATGATTTTCGTCATCCGGCTGATCGCCCCATGCGTCAGAAACACGGCGATGTTCGGATTGACTTTAAGCTGGAGCCGGAACTCCCGGGACTCTGATTTGAACCGCTTGATCCAGCGTTCAATCTGGTTGAGCGTGGTCGTCTTCGACTGCACCATGCCGGTGCCGCCGCAGGTAGGACACGCATCGCTGAAGCTCATCTGCACATTTTGCCGGATTCGCTGCCGGGTGATCTGCATGAGACCGAATTCGGTCATCGGCAGTACCGTTGCCTTCGCCCTGTCCCGCTTGAGTTCCTTTTTGACCTCATCATAAACCTTCTTCTTGTTCTTTTCGTCCTCGAGGTCAATGAAATCAACCACAACGATACCACCAATGTCGCGCAGCCGGAGCTGGCGGCACATCTCACGAGCGGCTTCGAGGTCGGTCCTGAGAGAATTCAGCTCCTGTTCTTTCTTCGCCGCATACCGCCCGCTATTCACGTCAATGACCGTCATTGCTTCCGTCTTCTCGATGAAGATGTATCCACCACTCTTGAGCCAGACCTTCTTGCTCATGAGATTCTGGATATCTTTCTCGACACCGTACTTGTCGAAGATCGGTTCTTTTCCTTTGTAGTACTCAAGCCGGTCGAGCATATCCGGCGACATCCATTGGACGTATGCTTTGATCTCCTTGAAGAGTTTCTTGTCGTCCACCGCGACGCGCTCCACCTTGTCTCCGAAGAGGTCGCGGATGACGCTCGAGGTCGTGGTCATATCCTTGTAGACGAGCGTCGGCGGATTTTCGGCCTTTACCGTCTTCTCGATATTGGACCACACCTTCAGAAGCTCTTCCAGGTCCTGCTTGATCAGAGCGTCATCTTTACCTTCTGCAACGGTCCGGATGATGGCGCCGAATCCCTGAGGCAGGAGCGGCCGGACGACGCGCCGCAAGCGGCGCTTTTCCTTGAAGTCGGCGAGTTTCTTCGAGACTCCAACTTTGCCATCGAAGGGGAGAAGAACCAGGAAACGGCCGGGGAGAGAAATCTCAGAGGTGACGCGGACTCCCTTCTTGCCAACCGGCTCCTTCGTGATCTGGACAAGGATGTCCTGTCCTTTTTGAATATTGACTTCCCGCTCAGAGCGCTGATGGCGTCCGTTCCCGCCCGACTGGCCCTGCGGCCTCGCTTCTCCACGATGTGCGGGTGCTGCCTGATCGCTGGCCGGAGCCGCATCAAGAGTGGAGGCCGGTTCACTGACGGAAGCGATGGAGGAGTTCTCCTCGTCATCGTCGTCATCCTCAAAGAGAGCGTTGTACTCAGAAAGCGATGAGCCGATGTCGGAGAAATGAAGGAAGGCGTCTTGTTGGAGGCCTACGTCGATGAAGGCCGCCCTGATGCCGGGCATGACCTTGGCCACTTTGCCAAGGTAGATATCGCCGACCATTCGCTCCTTGCCCGGAGTTTCGACAAAGAGCTCGGCAAGCCTGCCGTCTTCAAGAATGGCGATACGGTGTTCGTTCGCCGTGGAATTGATAACAATTTCTTTTTTCATACATACATCCAATCCACCGAAAACCACACTGAATAGAGTTGTGATGTGTCGCAGTGGACGAGTATGGACGTAGCCCCATTAGGCGCGGCGAACGACCGCAGGGAGAAGTTCGAGTATGCAACCGTCCAGATCGACCAGAGCGCTGCACCTGTCGGACGCTGCCGGTCAGGAAGAGTCCTCTGACATCCGGCGTTCTCCGAACTGGCGCACTCCACGCAAGCGTTAGGCTCGTGGTGATGGTGAGAAGTAGTATTGAAGTAATAAGTACCAGAGTAAGAAGTACCATTGATTAGGGGGCCTGGTATTTATTCACCCCGGGAACTGAGGTGAAAAGCCAACGAGGCGGGCTGTACGTTCGGCTGCTGCGGGTCAACTCCGCAGCAACAAACAAAAAGAGGTCAAGCGCCCCCGTGTCACACAAAACTCTTTGCCGACCGTTGCTTCCTTCCGGACCTGGCGGGATTGAGCAACGTCTTGTTGCACGGGACTTGACCTCAAAGGGTGAAGAACAAACAAAGAAACTCTCCAGAATAGCTTGAAGATGGTTAATTAGTGATTGGTTAATTGGTTAGGTGGTCTGCCCTTCCGGCTTTCGAAGGAACCAGTCCCAATTAACAAATTAACTGTCCACCAATTAACGGCTTTGTTGTGGAGCTGATCGGGATCGAACCGACGACCTCTTCGTTGCGAACGAAGCGCTCTCCCAGCTGAGCTACAGCCCCGAGTGTAATGCAATGAAACCGAGGGCACCACTGAGTCCCGCCTACAGCGGGATCCTCAAAGTTGCTGCCATTCCGCCTCGACTTCGCTCGGCGTCGTGGGCAACTTTGGGACTACAGCCCCGGATAATGGCCCATGGTCAATGGTGAATGCTCAACGACCAATGGACGATTGAAATGTAAGGAGAAAGTGGCAAAAAAACAAAAGAATAGTGGGTCTTTTGGGTTGGTCTCGTTGTGGAAGGGGTTGGCCGATAGACCTTATGGCCGTCTAAGTGCAAGAATTTCATTGCTTCCGGCGTCAGGAGTTTGCTCCTGACGGCCACAAGTATCCGTTGGCGGGAGGCGGCATTGGAGTGTCAGGACAATTGCCGACGATACCTGGATAAGTCCTGACACCGGGGGTAAATTTTGGCGGGTTTTGCGGTGGATCGCTGAGTAGTCATTTTTATGTTCGCTTGTAGCAAGAACGAAGAGATGGATATATCGAAAGGTTGCTGCTAGTCTACGCCATTTCAGATGCGGATTCAACTGCCTAGCGATTCGACTTGCCATGTTCTCCAGATTGAGAGATATTATCTCATCAGCCGTCTGCCAGTTTGAGTAGTCCCACTCCCAGGGCATCGGCCTCGCGATCATGCCATTTCCCCACCCCGTCATTGCGAGGAGCGCTCCTGAGCGACTCCGAGTGTAGCGAGAAGGAGTCGAAGGACAGCGACGAAGCCTGCCCGCCCGGAGAAAGCTCGGAAGGCAGGCGGGCAATCTAACACAAGCTCGCTCACCTATGCCGCTCGGGACAGATTGCTTCGGTCGCCTTCGCCAACCTCGCAATGACATGAGAGCCGCAAGTCCGCGTTGATTCTCCTCCCCCTTTTTTGTATGATGGTGCACGACACAGGAGCCGAACGTGAAGAAGAAAAGCGTTGAAGACCCTTTTGGAGAGTACGTCGCCGTCGTGCGACGTCTTCGAAAGGAATGCCCGTGGGACCGGGAGCAAACCCACGAATCCATCCGCCATAGCCTCATCGAGGAAGCGTACGAGGTCGTCGAATCGATTGATCATGGGAACCTGGAGGAGCTGAAAATGGAGCTCGGCGATCTTCTCCTCCATGTCGTCCTCCATTCCATCATTGCTGAAGAGGAACGTGCCTTTACGGTCGCGGACGTTATGACCGAATCGAGCCAGAAGCTCATCCGCCGCCACCCGCATGTATTCGGAGATACCAAGGTTTCGTCTTCGGGCGATGTCAAGCTGAACTGGGAGAAGATAAAGTTGAGCGAAGGCCGAAAATCCCTCATGGAAGGAGTCCCCAGGAAGCTTCCCTCCCTCCTCCGTTCGCACCGGCTCCAGGAAAAGGCCTCCAAGGTCGGCTTCGACTGGAAACGCAAGGAAGACGTCTGGAAGAAAGTGAAGGAAGAAATTGCGGAGCTCCACGAGGCGGAAAAGAAACGGTCTCACAAAGAGCTGGAAGAGGAGTTCGGGGATCTCCTCTTTGCGCTCGTCAACTACGCCCGATTCCTGAAAGTGAATCCGGAGAGCGCGCTCCATCGGTCGACACGGAAATTCGCTCGCCGATTTCAGCAGATCGAGGAACAGCTTCGGAAGCGTGGAAGGAAACTCGAGCACTCTTCGCTCGAGGAAATGGACGCTCTGTGGAATGAGGGGAAGCGACGGGAGAAAAAGCGGTCACGCTGAGGGAGTTTCGGGCGGGGCGCCACCCTCTGCTCCTTTTCGGACGTTGTTGTTCTCTTTGAAGCGGTCGTACGCGTCAATGATGTCTTTCACCAGCCGATGCCGGACGACATCATTCCGGTCGAAGTACACAAATCCCACCCCCTGAATCGACTTCAAAACCTCCTGAATCTGCACTAGACCCGACGTGGTCGACTGCGGAAGGTCGATCTGCGTGATATCTCCCGTGATCACCGCCCGCGAGTGGGCGCCGAGGCGGGTGAGGAACATCTTCATCTGCATTGCGCTCGCATTCTGCGCCTCATCGAGAATCACGAACGCGTTATGGAGCGTTCGTCCGCGCATGTACGCAAGTGGTACAATCTCAATGATGCGCTTTTCCATGTAGCTCCGCAGTTTCTCTGCAGACAGCATGTCATCGAGCGCATCGTACAGGGGTCGGAGATACGGATCGACCTTCTCCTGCATATCGCCGGGCAGGAATCCAAGGCTTTCTCCCGCCTCAACTGCCGGGCGGGCCAGCACTACTTTCGTCACATCCCGGTTCTTCAGCGCCGCCACAGCCATCGCGACGGCAAGGTATGTTTTGCCCGTTCCGGCAGGACCGATTCCGAAGACGATGTCATTTCTCCGGATGCTCTGGACATACTGCTTCTGCCCGGGTGTGCGGGGCTTGATGATTCCAACCTTGGTGTAGAGGATGGCATAGTCAGAGTCCTCCGCAGCCAGTTCGCGCGGAGTTTCTGGAGAGGATCCGTTCACCGTCACAAGGTCGATGACCGTATCCACGTCGTTCGGTGTGAGGTTCCCGTTCTTGTTGAGGATGTAGATGAGTTCTTTGAAGATCCTTTCGACTTTTGAGGCATCGCTTTCGGAGCCTCGGACCGTCAGCTGATCTCCCCGGACAGTTATCGTCGTGTCAAACCGATCCTCAATCACCTGCAGGTTCGCATCATTGAACCCGAGGAGTTGCACGGCGTCGACGCCGGCAAGGTGGACCTTCCGTTCAGCCAATCCGAAAAATCTCCTTTACGAATACTGCCACGAAGGCACTATGTCACGACGAGTTTGAGTTGAAGACGACTTCTTACGAAAAACCGCTATTCACTTTGTGTCTTTGTGTCCTGGTGGCAAGACCTACCGTGCGAAAAAACGAAACGCCCTCAGAGCCGCATACTGATGCGGAGAGGGCGCTTCGAAAAATCTATGGATGTGCTTCGTCAGCAAATCTAGGGAGTTCTACCTCCTCATTGCTTGGCAGGAGCTGCTGCCGGCTGCTCGGCCGCCTTCTTTTTGTTCCAGTACGAACGAACTGCTGCCTTCTCTTCCTTCGTCAGGTCGGCCTTCGGTGGAATTGAAAGGACCTGTCCCTTTTTGATGACATCGGGATTTTTGATCTTGTCTTTGTTCCCCTGCCAGATTTTCGGCCAGAGGAATGCGTTGTCGTAGATCTTCGGCTTCTTCGCGATGTTCCAGAGGCAGTCGCGATCTTTTGCCCATGTGCCGACGGTGTAGGTCATCGCAAGTTGTGCCGTCTCAAGAGTCTTCTTCAGCGCATCGAGACGATTTTGCTGCTCCTTGATCCTCTCGTAGTACTTCGAGAGAGCGCTCAGCTTGTTCTTCTTCACTTCGTCAAGCATCTTCTGGACATCATCAATCTCGCCCTTCCGTGCCCAGAGGTCCTGGTTCGACAGACGGGAGAGTTCATTGATCTTCGCATCGATTTCATCGAGCTTCGCGGCAAATGCACGCTCAGCAGCGGCATCGGCACCGACGAGCGCCATGAGATCATCATTGCACTTCTTCACGGCGGCGGCAAGGGCTGCATCCTCCTTCTTCAGCTTGTCGACTTCGGCCTGGATCGCTGTCAGATTGCTCTTCAGCTGATTCCTCTTGGCCGTGAATTCAGTCATCTGCTTCTGCCATTCATCTTTGGTCATTTCCTGTGCTGCGGCGGTTGAGCCCACGAAAAGGACTAAGGCCGCGACAAGGATAACACTCTTCATCAGTTTCATGTTCATTCTCCTTTTGGCCTTAGATTACATTCCCTTCAGACGCTCTTGCACGAGAGCTTTTTCCTTTTCGCACTGTGCAAGCTGTGCCTGCTTGTCTGCGATGGCTTTTTGCAACGCGGCCGCCTCCGATTGCTTCGCGGCAATCTGGCGCTCCAGCGATGTGATTTCAGCCTTCAGGTCCTCAAGTTGCTTGAGTTCTTCTGCATTGGGCCTACTGGTGCAGCCCGTTGCCAATGTCGCCAGCAACGCACCCGCAACAAAGTACCCCGCAAGTGATTTCTTCATGAGCACTTCTCCTATGTGATCTGGTACCGTCTTTGAGTCAGAAGTCAAATGCTGTGGAATGATACAACATTGAGCTCAAAAAGTCAAGAAAAACAAGCAACACAAAAGGCCACGTTGAGCGAAACTGACGAACTGAGCGCCCGCCACGACGACATGGTCATACACCGGAATACCAAGGATTTTGCCAGCCTCGCAGAGCTGCTTTGTGATCGCCAGGTCTTCTGAACTCGGTTCCGGATTACCGCTTGGATGATTGTGAATGAAAATCACGCTTGCCGCCCGCTCCTTAAGAGCGTCAGAGAAGCACTCACGGGGATGCACAAGAGATGAATTCAACGTGCCGCTTGTCACCCGGATATCTCGTATCAGTTGATTCGATGTCGTCAGCAGCAACACCCAGAATTCTTCGTGCCGGAGGTCGCGAAGCTTCGGCAAGAAGATCCTCGTGACATCCTCCGGAGCATGGAACGCTGGCCGCTCCGCCCCGCTGCTTGCAGGAAGTCGCCTGGCGAGCTCGAACGCAGCTACAACGCTGGCCGCCCTCACCTTCCCAATGCCAAGGTGCTGCAGATCTGATACCGACAGCCCCGCGAGGTCGCGCAGTGTCCTGCCGTCGGAAAGCAGTTTCTTCGCAAGATCAATTGCCGTAACACCTCTCGCGCCCGCGCGAAGAATAATAGCGAGCAATTCGGCTTCCGACAATGACGACGCGCCGTCGTTAAGAAGCTTTTCGCGCGGCCGTTCACCTGCGGGCCACTGCTTGATCGTTGTATGGTAATACGAAGACTCGAAGACCGTCCGCTCGCAACGCTCACGGTTGGTCATGCTGGTTACTCATTCCGTGGTGGTGGTAGCTGGTTGACGTCGATCTCGCCGATTCTGCGGATCGACCGTCCTTTGTACTGCAGGAGTGTGAGAAAGGAGTTCACGCGCTGCGGCCCGAGATTGACCTTCGAATGCACCCCCTGGAGAGGCCGGGCAGAGCTCAGCGCTGCAATGATCTCTTCCCGACGCGTCGCACCCTGACGAAGAGCCCGCAAGAGGAGCTTCATGGCGTCGTATCCGATCATAGCATTGGCATCGGGATCTTTGGAGTACCGTGCACGAAATTGTCTGAAAAATTGTCGCACCTGCGGATTATCGTCTTCCCAGTATGTGTCGGTGCTGAAAATAATCCCGTTCGCATATTGCCTGTTCTGATCCAACTGAAGCGGATCCTGCCAGTTGCCCGTTCCGAGAAGTTGCGTTTGGAAATTGAAGTACCGAAGCTGCGAGGAAACGATGCCGATTTCCTCTGTACCGGCGATGGGAACGAACATCGCGTCGAATCCTGTGACGGGATAGTTCAGGCTGTCGTACTTCGCCCGGATTCGCTGTGTCGGAATCTTGAGCGAATCGGCTACCCGCGCTCCACCGGGGCCGAAGAGGAACTCAACGTTGGCCATAGCGCCCGACACCATGAGGGAATCGAGAACAGGCTGAGGGACCGGGTACTGTTGCATCTTCTTGAAATCCTGCGGCCGAAGCTTCGGCCCGAAACTGACGGTCACCGGCTCGGTGAGTTCCATCCCCCGCTGACGCAAACGCGCAAGCTCATCCCGCAAATCCGTCTGACCCGGAGCGTAAAACTCCGACGTCACAAACTCGGCCCCAAGAGCCCACGCCTCCCGAATGAATGCTCCTGCGATCTGTTTGTTTGCCGTATCGCTCGCAGAAAACACCGCAAGCCGCTTCGCGCCAAGAACCAAGACCGCGTATTGCGCCATTGCCCGTCCACGGACGACGTAATCGGGATTTGCCTGAAAAATGCTCTCTCCCATGGCGGCAATGCCCGGCGCAGTCGCCGTCGGCGTAATCAGCGGAATTCCCTTCGCAGCCGCGAATCCTGCACTCGCTATCACCTCGTTACTGAACACAGGTCCAATGAGAGCGAGAATCTGGTTTTCATCACTCAGGAGCGAAACCTCCCGAGCCGCAACACCTGCATCCCTCTCAGAGTTGCGCACCTCGAGATTCACCTTGGGCATCGCCTCCTGGTTGTGCTCATCGACGGCAAGCCTGATTCCGTTCAGCATCTCCTCACCCACGCTCTGAGAGGATGCCTGGTCGGATTTCAGCGTCAGAGGCAATACCACCCCGATACTCGCAACCCCGCTTCGATCAAGACGATCGATCATCGCCTGCGCCTCAAGTCGGCGGGGATGAGCCGGAGGCATCAGAAGAGCCGGCCGAAGAGCTTCGCGGGCAGCCTTCGCATCTCCCGTGCGGAGAATCTTCTCAGCAAGAACAACTGACAGGAATCCTCGCGTCTCCCGTCGGCGGGCGTCATTCAGGAGAGACTGAAGCGCAGGGATTTCAAGATTCGCCGCCGCGACATTTTCGAGCATTCGTTCCGCCCTGCCGGCAAGCGCAGTGTCGGTTGACGCCTGCGACACCTTGAGCCAGAGGTCTGCGGATTCAGCGTGCTGACCCATCTGGTAGTAGTCGAGCGCAAGGGTGTACTGTGCGTCGTCAATGTACTCTGAGTCCCGGAAGCGAGACAGAAAACGCCGGAGGAGATCCGCCGAGGACCGGTACTCACTCTGATGGTACATCGCCTTCGCCGCCATCAGGTATGCTGCCGTCGTCCGATGTGAGACGTCGGGCTGATTGACGATCCGGAGAAATCCGTTTTCGGCCTGCCGGTAGTTCTTTTCCTCAAAGAGCCTCAATGCGTCCTGAAACACCTGCTCCATGGCGGGCCTATAAATCACGGTGTCCCGCCCAGATCCGGTCGCACGCGAGCCAGCGGAGCAGGCCACGACCATGACCAGCACTACGAGGGCGAGATTGCAGATTCTTGAAGCCATGGTCGGATTACACCTGAGGAGGTTGAGACTGCTTGAGCTCGCGGCTTCCCTGCAATGCGCGGGGATTGTGCGGTTCCATCTGAAGCGCCTTTTCGAACAACTCCTTGGCGCGCTCAACATCGCCGCGCCGGAGGAAAAGGAATCCAAAATCGACGACCGCATCCGTTATCTGGGGATTCATTTCCAGAGCTTTCCGAAGGTACTGCTCGGCTTCGTCAAGACGGTGAAGCGAAAGGAGCGCCTCGCCGCACATATGCCATGCGCGCGGTTCACCCGGATCGAGATCGATGGCGTGCGCGAACTCTTCGTGGGCACGCTTCCAGTCGAACATTTTGGCGTACGCGGTCCCGAGCATGTAGTGGGCAATCCAGCTGTACTGCTCGACGGTGATCGCTTCTTTCAGACACTCAACAGCCTCAGCGTACGCACCGCGACGCAGCAGGAGCTCGCCGAGGGACTCATTGATTTTCGGAAAGCGCGGATCGATACGCCTCGCGGCACGGAAATGGATTTCGGCCAGCCTGGCATTATCCCGGTGATAGTAGGCCAGACCGGCGTTGAAATTGAGATGCGCCCGAAGGTCGGCACTGAGGGCCTTCTGTTCTCCAAGCAGTTTCTTGTAGCACGTCAACGCTTTCGCATACTGCTCAAGTTTCAGATAGAGATTGCCGACGAGAAAGAGGATTTCATGTGGCTCACTGCTCGTCGAGACAGCACGAAGCAGCGTCTTCTCTGCCGCCTCGAACTGCTTGAGTTCGAACTGAACGTAGGCAAGCTCTACCCACGCAACATCGAGTTCCGGAACCGTCGAGGTGATCTTATGGTACACCTGGAGAGCGTGGAGGTGCTTCTTCTCGTTGACGAGGGAGCGGGCCTGTTCCAGCCACAGTGCAATAGTTGATTCGTCAATCATACTGGCAGAAGATAGAGAGCAACCGACTGAATTGCAATCAAAAATCCCTTTGCAGAGAGCGTAGGCCGATCAGAAATGCAAAGACTCCCAGAGCGGCTGAGAGCATGTAGAGCGTCGTGCCTGGCGCAACGATAGAGACCATCTCGAACGGCATGAAGAGGAAGAGTGACTGGAAGTACTCCGTGAGAGGAATAATGAAGATAGAGACGAGCGCCATCAGATACACAAGGGACACCAGAAATGTCAGTGTGGCACCCTGTGATGACGCGATCCGGATAGGATTCTTCTCTTTGAAGTTTGCGAAGAGCCCGCCAAGCCCCAGGTTGAGGGACACGAGCGTCAGCGAGGTCCAGAAAGAACTGTAAATGCCGAAATAGAGCAGCAAGGGTCGACGTTCGGACATCCGGACAAAGGGAATATTCGAAAAGATCGCCACGAGCAGGGCAGGAAGCATCACCAGCAACACACCAAGGAGAAACTTCAGGATGTACACTTTTTTTATGTTGAGAGGAGAACTCAGCTGGGTCCAGAACGATTTCCCCTCGAGACTGATGGAAGGAAACACGAACCGCAACGCAAGCGAACAGCTGAGAAAGCCCCCGAACGAGTACACAACGAGGTAGCCGATGGTCTGGACCTCTGTCACGCGCAACCTGAGGTTCAGATTGCGCATGCTGAGCGCGAATACAACAACGAGGACGAGCATGAGCGCCAGATGAATCGTCTGACTTGCATCACGCCGAAACAGGAAGTACTCCTTCTTCATGAGCACCTCCCACTGTGCCGGCAACCATGAAGTCTTCCGAAAATCGAAGAGTTTCAGTTTCCGCCCTGCCTCCACCGTGTTGCTCTTCGCCTGAAAATCAAACGTCATGAGCCAGGTGCGATAATAGAATCTCCGTCCAATGAATAACACGAACGCGAAAATCGCGGACGTACCAAGCAGCAACAACGCTGCGGTGAGGACAGAATTCCCGATGTCGCCTCGACTCAAATGATACAGCACTTTCGAGGCAATTGCGTTGGGAAGAAATGAAAGAGCTGGAATATTGAACAGTTGGAAGACCGATTCGTCGCCCGACTGGAGCCGGCTCGCATTCTCCAGCATCCCGATCGGATTCGAGAACCTGAAGAAGAGCGTGATCGCGAGAACGTAGACGACGGCAAGCCCCGCCACCACTCTTCGGAATCCCCACCGGCTCGCCACCTTGACAAGCGACATGAGGACGAGGACACCGATACAAGCCGAGAGAAACAGAAATGGAGTGAACACAAAAATCAGAAGGACCGCATACGTCGCCCAGCTGTATTCGAAATACGTCCCGTACCCAAGCAACGCCGCGAACACAAGGAGGAAGAACGTCGTGGAGCTGTAGAGGAAATTGTCGAGAAACTTCAGGACGAAGATCTGCTCAAACGAGACCGGTTTTGTAAAAAGGTACCCGACCTCTGCAGACTTATACAAGGTCGCATGCGACACGATGATGTTGCCCATGTTGACCGCGACGAACAACACGAACAGGACCATCGACACGAGATGGTGAAACACCGCAAGTCCCACCCTCGGAACGAGGTAACTTGTCACGGCAAACGCGAGCGCATACGCAGAAAGCGCGAATCCTCCAAACACGATCAATGACCCGATACCGCGCACCGCCGTCACGGCGTTTCGGTCGAACGTCGTCTTGAGAAACGAGAGTATCTTGAAACGAAGGATGTGCCAGAATGTGGACATACGGAACTGTTGTCAGTTACTTCGTCAGCTCGAGGAATACCGACTCGAACTTGCCGTCAAATTTCTGCTTGTAGGCCTGGAGGTCCGTCTGAGTTCCTACGAAAACAAGGCGACCATCTTTGATGAAACCAACGCGATCGCAGAGTTCTTCTGCAATCGGGAGACTGTGCGTTGACATGAAGATACTCACGCCGCTCCCCGCCATCTGATGAAGCGTCTCTCTGACGATCTTCGCGCTCTTCGGATCCAGACCGACCATCGGTTCATCGATAATGAGCACCTTCGGCTCGTGGATGAGCGCCGCAGCAATCGTCACCCGCTGGCGCATTCCCTGCGAATAGTCTTCGGTCCGCTTGTCCACCCACTCGCCGATTTCAAAATGGCCAATAACCTCTTCGATCTTACGTGTCACTTCTTTCTTCTGCATCTTGTAGAGTCCTCCGATGAAGTAGAGGAACTCGCGGCCGGTCAGTTTGTCATACAGGAACGGCTGATCGGGAACATACGACGTGAATGACTTCGCCTTGAGGGGCTCCTTCACAACGTCGAATCCATTGATCAGAATCTGACCGCTCGTCGGTGCAAAGAGGCCTGCCATCATCTTGATAGTTGTGGTCTTTCCCGCACCGTTTGGCCCCAAAAAGCCGAAGAACTCGCCGGGCGGGATCCTGACAGAAACATTATCCACGGCAGTGAAATTGCCGAACTTTTTTGTGACGTCTCGAAGTTCAATCATTCGCTATCTTTCCCATACACCGTTTACAATGACGACGAGAGAGAGGATCCCCCGCTACGAGGAGACGCCGGTTTTCGAACAGAACGCCACCTCATCACGAACCCGGCATTGAATGCCAGCACCGCGATCAGTGAGAGCGCGCTGGAGAAGAGATTGTGCTGGTATGGATAGGGATTCCAGTCGTTGAGCGGACCGAAGAGAACATATGTTACGACCGCGAGCACAAGCAACGCAGAAAAGGAACCTCCCGAGATCTCTTCTAGCACCTCCGCCTTCAGGTCTCCTCTGCCGATGAGCAGGGCGAGAACGAAGAAATTACAGAAGACCACGGCAGAGAGCCACCGTCCGTAGTCGGTCGCAATCGGCACGACGAGCAATCCGCTCAGACTCGAAAGCAACAACATCCAGCAGGTTCCGCGGGCCGATCCACAGCTCTTCATCACACGAGTCCAGAGATTCGCAAGAACGAGGAACACGGGACTCAGGATCAGCACCGCCCCAAACAGATTCAGAAGTGAACCTGCATCGCTGAGGTACGGAGATGCCAGCGCCAGATGATTCGCAATGCCATAGTAGCACTCCCGCATGGACAACTCCGTAATAAAAAAGGTTGCCCGCGCTTGCACAAGCCGCGAAAACTCCTCGTATCCGAGCGTCGGAGTACCAAACAGCGCGAGAACAAGAAACGAGCCTCCCACCGCAATCACAGACGCAACGAGCGTCGTGAGCATCTTTTTCTGTCCCGCGTCACGGACATAGACGAACAGGAGCGCGGCAAGGAGTGTGGGAGCGCAGAGAATCAAAAACCCCTCGTGGATGAACATCGCCCCCATCGCCAAAACCGGAATCAGCCAGAGATGTCTCTGCTTCGACAAAAGAATGAAACAGAGGGCGAGAATCATCATGAGGAAGAGATCGAAGCGGCCCAGATCCTTGGCGTACAGGGAAAGCGTCGCAGGAGTCACCATGAAAAGGAGAATCAGCCGGAAGATCCGCGAATCCACATCATGGTTCTTCATGAGATTCAGGAACACCGCCACCAGGATCCCCAGGAAGATACAGAGGGAGACGAAGGCAGCGGTGAGTACAACCTAAGTGCTCACAATCGGCACGAACAGGCTCATGATACTGCCGATGAGTCCCCTCCGCACAAGACCGAGCTCATAGGAGAGCGCCCAGTGCGACGCGGCATACATCTTTTCGAACTCTACGACCGACGATACCCAGGGACGCACCGTCGCGATGAGAGTAACAAGAAGAAGCACCACTTGAAGGTCGTGTCGTTCTAGGAATTCTCGCATAGCCAGAAAGCTTGATTCGGTCGGACCCCCTGAAGCCAGGTGATGGCAGGACCTCTCTCCACTTCCTCGTCCGCTCGATGATCGAATGCAGATGCGTGCATCACGATGATCGCACGTCCTCCCGCATCACAAAAGCACTATTCCCATTCGATCGTGGCAGGAGGTTTCGAACTGACATCGTAGACAACCCGATTGACGCCGCGTAACTCGTTGATGATCCGGTTCGAAATCCTTGCCAGCACCTCGGGCGGAATGCGGGCCCAATCCGCGGTCATACCGTCCACACTCGTGACCGCCCGGAGCGCAACGACGTTGTCGTAGGTCCTGACATCTCCCATAACGCCAACGGATCGAACCGGCAGCAGCACGACGAATGCCTGCCAGATGTCGTTGTAAAGTCCAGCGCTTCTGATCTCTTCGATGAAGATCTCATCGGCATCGCGCAGAAGCTCGAGTTTCGGCCGGGTGATATCGCCAAGGATGCGGACGGCAAGTCCCGGTCCTGGGAACGGATGCCGGTCAATGAAGTGCTCCGGGAGCCCGAGGCGACGCCCCACCTCCCGCACTTCGTCTTTGAACAATTCTCGGAACGGTTCCAGAAGCTTGAAGTTCATTCGCTCAGGCAAGCCACCGACGTTGTGATGCGTCTTGATCGTCACCGAAGGGCCCTTGAAGGAGGTCGATTCGATAACGTCAGGATAGAGCGTCCCCTGCGCAAGGTACTTGAACGCCCCGCCGCTGCCGGCAATCTTTATCTCTTCGGTCTCAAATACCTCAATGAACGTATTCCCGATGATCTTCCGCTTCTGTTCCGGCTCAGTGACCCCCTCCAGTCTTGAGAGGAAGATATCCGTGGCATCAACATACGTCAGGTCGATATGGTACGTCTTGCGGAACGTCTCAACAACCCACTCCGACTCCCGCTTGCGCATAAGACCATTATTGATGTGTATACAGTGAAGCTGATTGCCAATCGCCTCATGCAGCAGCACCGCCAACACGGAAGAATCGACACCGCCGCTGAGCGCACACAGCACGCGCGCGTCTCCGACCTGTGCCTTCACATCAACAATCGACCGCTCGATGAAATGTGCGGGCGTCCAGTCTCCTTTCGCTCCGCAAATCGTATGCACAAAATTCGAGAGGATGGCTCTTCCCTGGGGCGTATGCACTACTTCCGGATGGAACTGAACGCCGTAGATCTTCCTGGATGGATTCCGGATTGCGCAGATCGGCGCGTTGTCCGAATGTGCGATAGGCTCGAATCCGGCAGGGAGTTCGCTCAGAGCATCTCCATGGCTCATCCACACCGTTGTCGAACTACCGAGGCCTGTCAACAAATCATCCCCACGATCGATATGCAATGTCGCTTTCCCGAATTCCTTGCGAGCAAACCCGTCGACCTTACCGCCGAGCTGATCGGCAATCACCTGAAGGCCATAGCAGATCCCGAGAACCGGAATGCCCAGCTCGAAAATCTCCCGCGGAGGCTTCGGCGCACTGGGTTCGTACACGCTCGATGGTCCGCCGGAAAGGACGATGCCAACCGGCTTGAGAGCGCGTAATCGGTCGAGTGGGAGATTAAAGGGATGGATTTCGGAGTAGACGCCCAGTTCGCGGACTCGCCGTGCAATCAGCTGAGTATACTGCGAACCAAAATCGAGAACGAGGACAAGCTCAGAGTGTTGCATATGCAAATATAGGGAATTCGCGCTTCAATCGAAAGAAGAAGTACGATTACGGGGGAGTGCTCACGCTGGTCCGATCAGGTCCTCGGCGATTTTCGCAGACGAGAGGACACCCGGGAGTCCCGCGCCGGGATGTGTACCGGCTCCGACAAAGTATAGATTGTCGAACTCCTCCGAGCGATTGTGAGGTCGGAACCATGCTGATTGCGTGAAGAGGGGCTGAAAGGAGAACGCTGCGCCAAGGTAACTGTTCAGAGTATCTTTGAAATGGATCGGATCGATGGTATGTTCCGCGATGATGTTCGCCTGGAGATCGGGGAGGTAATGGTCCTCGAGGAATTTCATGATCTTGTCGCGGTACGGCCGGGCCGTCTTCTTCCAGTCGATGCCGGACCCAAGATGCGGAACAGGCGAAAGGACGTAGAAGGCTTCACAGCCGGGCGGCGCCATGGACGGATCGGTGATCGTCGGCATGTGCAGATAGAGCGAAAAATCGTCGGCCAGGTGCTTTCTGTCAAAGACATCGGTGAGCAGTTCTTTGTAGCGCTCACCAAGAATGATATTGTGGTGCGCAAGCGAAGATTCGGTGTATCGCTTCTTCGTACCGAAATAGATGACGAAGAGCGACATGCTGTACTTCATGCGCTCGAGTTTTCCGTCCGTGTACTTTCTTCGCAACGACGCGGGGATCAGATCACGATACGTTGCGGCCACATCGCCGTTCGACACCACAATATCTGCCGGGGACGACGACCCGTCCTTCAGACGTACTCCCGTTACCCTCCGTTGAGACACGGTGATCTCTTCAACTTCTGCATTGAGGCGGACTGTTCCTCCGAGTTCAACGAAAAGTCGGCCCAGCCCCTGCACAATGCTTCCGGTACCTCCCATTGCGTAGTGCACACCCCACTGCCGCTCAAGGTAGTGAATGAGCGCATAGATCGACGTGGTCTTGAAAGGATTTCCACCGACAAGCAACGGATGGAAGGAGAAGACACGGCGGAGGAAATCATTATGAACAAATTGGGATACGTAGCTGTAGACTGTCTTGTATGACTGCAGGGCGATGAGATCCGGCGCGATCTTCACCATGTCCGAGAACTTCAGGAACGGCTTGTCGGCCAGCTCAATGAATCCCTTCTGAAATATCGCCTTGGTCGTTCCGATAAACCTCTCATACCCCTCTATGTCTTCGGGGCTCCATCGGTCGATCTGGTCATGAATGAACTTCGAATCGTCATTGTAGTCGAACGAGCGACCCTCGTGGTTGAAGATTCGATAGAAGGGATGAAGAGCCTTCAGCGTGAAATAGTCTTCCTGACGCTTGCCGGCTGCCTTGAAGATGTCGTCAAAGAGGAACGGCGCGGTGATGACGGTAGGACCGCCGTCAAACTTGAACCCGTTGATTTCGTACACGTATCCTCTACCGCCCAGCTTGTCGCGTTTCTCAAACAACTCGACCTCATGCCCCTTCGTCGCAAGTCGGACTGCAGCAGCAAGTCCGCCAAATCCGCCGCCGATCACCGCGATCTTCTTTCTCATCTTCGTTCCAACCGACCTTTCGGGAAATCTGAAATCCTAACGGACCGATAGTACCTGTTGTGACATCGAGTCGCGCAGCTTGATCCATACAATGCCGGTGTTCTTGTCGACCTTCCAACCATTCGCCGCGTTCTCAAAGCCCGCCTCGCCGAGTGCCGGCAAAGCGGATCCCGAGACCTCAACCACAACCGGGGGCTTCGTCAGTCCAACAAGTTTCACGACCACTCCGCGATTCTTGAAACGGTACGCCCCCTCCACCTTTCCGATGGTGACCTGAGTGTGACCATCTTTCATCTGCAGGTCGATTGTACGCAGAGCGTAGTTGCCGTTCCGGTATTCGAATGATAGTCCGTCGTCTTCGTAGGTCGACGAGATCGAACGATGCAACACCCCAATCGTTTTTCACAACTGCAGCAGAGCGGTCCGGAAGAAACGGACCCTCCTTCGTTGCACGAAACCGAATCAGGCCTGCTACGAGAACCGAGATCTTGACGCTGCTCCCGGCAGCGCGTAGCTCGACTCCATCAGCGGCACGTGCGTACGAATCGAGGTTCCCGAGCGTGCGCCATTGTGCAAGAGAACTTTGAGCAACGACCAGAAGTGCACATAGCAGGGATGATCTGAGAATTCCGGGCTTCCTACTCAATGTCCCCATTATGATGACATTTTCCGCTTCTTCGACTCTCTCAATTGGGCAAGGAAATCCTGTATGAATCGCTCTCGCTCATTTTCGTTTCTGATGTTCATGAGAGATCTGCGCTGCTGATGGATGAACTTCGCTTCCTCGGGACTCGGCTTCGGCCAGAACTGGCTGACCAGCCATTCGAACGTATCACGTGCTGCCATGCAGATGTTCTCCTGAGAATGCAGTAAGAGTGGAAATGGTTTTTCGAACAGGTACTGGACGAACGCGGGAGACAACGAGCCCTCGGGCGCATTGTCGAGTGCAGATTGCGGGAAGCGCGACTGCGGATCGCGTCTGGGACATGCAACGCGATTACGGGTAGGGGACCGAAAGCGTGACGGTTACTGCAGAGGAGTATTCTCCTCGGTCCGAATATCTGATAGCCCTGATACGATACGAATACGTGGTCCCCGTCATCAAACCCACAGAATCGATCGCCGTCTCAGCATCCCTCGTCGCGAACAGCTGCTGGGCATACAATCCTTCCCCAGCCTTTCTCTCGATAATGAATCCCTCTTCCGTCTCCGTATTGTCGGTCCACGTGAGGCGCACGACCGTCAGCCCGATCCGCGCAGCCTTCAGATCTGTCGGCGCCTTCAACGTCGTGTCGGGCCCCGTGACAGCATCCTCCTCCTTCGAACAACCATAGAAGAGTGCGAGCAAGATGAGAAGAAGGAATGTCTTTTTCATCGCAGGATGTCACCTCAATGTGTCGGGAAGATGGGATTTTTTGGTGTTGGAATCAATAACCGCCCCGAACCGGAGCACTGTCCTCTCCGGCGAACGCTTTGACGAGTCTTTAGGACATTCCCGCGGGATTACCTACGAATTTGATGCATTTGGATATTGTTCATGGTGGCACGATGGTTGAGAAATCCGTAGGTGTGGCGAGTACTACTGTGAGGTGACATATGAAAAACTCAATGTTCGCATTCTTGGTTCTTGGAATCCTTTTCTCAACGGCCGTGGCGGAGACGCCCCGGCAGGAGGTCTCCATCGGAGTTTCAGCATCCTTTGGCGACGCAGCCTATTTTCACTCCTCTCTGTCGCCGTACGGAGAATGGCTTGAACTCGAAACTGGATTCCACGCCTGGCGGCCGCGTCACATGCACGCTGGCTGGCGGCCATACCTCCACGGGCACTGGTCCTGGACGCGCTACGGATGGTACTGGGTTTCGAGCGAACCGTTCGGCTGGGCAGTCTTTCATTATGGCAGATGGTACTATGACGACTATTACGGATGGATCTGGATTCCGGACCGGACATGGGGACCGTCCTGGGTCGAATGGAGGTACGACGACGACTTCATCGGCTGGGCTCCCCTTCCGCCGTACGCGAGCTTCAGCTTCCATTTCGGCATTCGCTTTACGACGCACTGGTTCGCGTCAGAGCGGTACTGGAGCTTCGTCCGGTATCGTCATATGATGTCGCCTTCGTTGTACCGGGAGATTGTACCCGGTCATTACACTCGACGACTGATCAGGACAACCCGAAGCGCGGGACGCTACGAGTACGACGGTGAACACATTATCAATCGCGGAGTGGAACGTACACTCGTCGAACGGCGCGGCGGCTACCGACGGCTGGAGCCGGTCGAGATCCAGGAAACGAATGCACCGCGTGAACGCATCATTCGAAATCAGAACCGTGAACGCATCGAGACATACCGGCCGCAGATCAACACTCGAGATCAGTCCGAGGGGAGAATCGAGGCCCGCCGGCTGGAACGGAGATCGTCACTTGATCTTCAGCGCATCGAGCGACCATCAAGAGAAGTGACACGCGTTCCCAATCAGGGAGAACCAGGACGCGGGACGGTGCGGGAAGAGTCCCGGCCTGCGGTTCGGACACCGCAGCCGCCGACGACCCGTGACGAGGGCGTCCGCCGAAGCGAGCTGCCAGACAATCCGATCCCTCAGAACCGGCAGATCGAACGCCGTCGCGAGGAGCGGACGCCGACGCCAAGTCGGCAGCAGGTAGAACCGAAACGCGAACGAACAATCACCACGCCTGAGCGATCTCAGCGTCCGCAGCGAGAAACGGTGACTGCTCCCCGATCGAGAAGCGAGCAGGCACGACCTGCACCGAGCATCAGGCAGGAGAGTTCCCGGGGAAGTGAGCAGGGACGAAGGGAAGGTGGGAGGAAGAGAGACTGAGCGGTGGGAACTCCTTGACTGAAAGCGGCGCCCGTGACTTCCGGGCGCCGCTTCTCTTTGTACGAACATCCCTTGCCTTCACATTCAGCTACACCCGCTCCAGCACCTCCAGCATATCACCTGGCAGCTCGGAATCAAAGATGACATGCTCTTTTGTCGCGGGATGGATGAATCCGATCGTCTTGGCGTGAAGGGCCTGGCGGTGTATCAGTTTCAGCAGATTAGACGCCTGTTGAGCCTTCTTCCCTTCGAGTCCTCCCCACTCGTGTGAGCGCCCTCCGTAGGTCGGGTCGCCGAATACCGGATGACCGATGTGAGCGAGGTGGACGCGGATCTGATGAGTCCGGCCTGTGCGCAATTTGAGGCGTATGAGCGACATATAGTCGAACTGTTTGAGAACTTCATAGTCCGTCACGGCGTGCTTCCCTTCAGCCGTCACGGCGACCTTCTTTCGGTCCCGCTTGCTGCGTCCCAAAGCGGCTTCGATGGTTCCCTTTCGTCCTTTGAAAGTCCCCCAGACAATCGCCCAGTATTCCCTGTCAATGGTACGACGCGAGAATTGTTTCGCGAGGTGGTGGTGAACAACATCGTTCCTCGCCACAACCATCAGTCCCGTTGTATCTTTGTCGAGCCGGTGAACGATTCCGGGACGTGTTTCGCTGTTGACTGTGGAGAGAGACCGGCAGTGGTGAAGGAGGGCATTTACGAGCGTCCCCTCATAGTTCCCGTACGCCGGGTGGGTCACCATACCTGCCTTCTTGTTGACGATCAGCAGGTGATCGTCTTCATAGATTATGTCGAGGGGAATGTTCTCCGGTTGGGCATCAGTCCGTGGAGGCCTGGGAAGTGTGACCTCGATGACCTCCCCCGGTGACACCGGGTGGCTCGCTTTGACGCGCGTACCGTCGACAAGCACGAATCCTTCATCGATTGCCTGCCGAACTTTAGATCGCGTTGCGTTCTGAATCTGATGCGTGAGGTAGACGTCGATCCGCATTCTCGCTTGTTTCGCGGGAATGACGAAGCGGATCTTCTCGAGGGCTTGTTCCGTGGAGTCGTTCTCGGGGCCCATGGCTGATGACGCGTCAGGATTTGGAATCCTGGGAACGCCCAAAGCTGTTGGCGAGCTCGCCGGAAGGTGACGCCGGTTCCTGCCCGGCCGTTGCGGGAGTGAGGGCTGCCGGATTCCGGTCCGGCTCTGTGAATCTTCGGTGAAAGAGAAGGAGAAGTACGACACCGGAGGTGACCGAGGCATCCGCGAAATTGAAGACAGGAAAGCGTGAGGCATGGATGCCGAGAAACTCGAGGTTGAAGAAGTCGACATCAATGAAATCGACGACTTTACCGTAGAAGAGCGGGGCTTCTCCAAAGATCACGCCATAGAAGACCCTATCGATGAGGTTTCCCACGGCACCGCCAAGGATGAGGGCAAGCGCAAGACGTATGACGAACGCTTCTTGCCTGATGCGGTAGAGGTAGATGAAGATTCCCGCGCTGGCGATAATCGAGAAGATGGTGAGGAAGAGTTTCCCTCCCAGATCGATGCCGAACGCCATTCCGGGGTTCTCAATAAAGGTCAACCGGAGGAAATCGCCCAGGAGAGGAATACTCGTTCCCAGTGCCATTCCGGGAACATACACATCGAGGAAGGGGATCTCAAATCCTTTGACGATAAGTTTGGCGATCTGGTCACAGAGGACGGTAAATCCCGTCACGTACAAAACGCGCATAGTCGATAGCCTTGAGTGGAGCGGATGATGCAGGACGTTAGAGACTATCGCCCGCGTTTCAGTTTACACTTAATGCAGAGCTGAGCGTGAGGCACGGCCTCGAGCCGCTCCTTGTCAATGAGACTGCCGCAATCATTGCAAAAGCCGTACTCACCTTTTTCAATACGCTTCAGCGCATCGTCCAGATAGTTGAGGAACTTTCCCTCGCGGGACGCGAAGAGGAACGTCTTTTCCCGTTCCATCGTGTCCGTGCCTTGCTCCATGTGGAGAGAATAGGTGGAGTTCTCGGTGACGTACTCCCCGGTCTGGACATCCATCATGCTGGCTTTCAGCGTTTCAAGCTCCTCCAGGATCTCCTTTCGCTTCTCCATGATCAGCTCTTTGAAATGCGCAAGCTCGGTCTTGGAAAAACCGCGCGGGGCCACCGGTGGTTTCACCGGCGCCGGTTTCGCTTTCGCCTTCACCGGTTTAGCTTTGACCGCCGCTTTCGGCATTGCCTTCGCTACCGACTTCGCCGGAGCTGCTTTCTTTGGTGTAATCTTCTTCGCCATGTCCTGTCTCCTACGTTATAGACGCTGCCGCCTCGCCCGCCGGTACTCCAGGAGAAACCAGCAGGGTGCCACTGCATGGTGTGCAAACTTGTGGAGTTAAAAGTTAAGAGTCAATACTCTTCTCGATCGCCAACGCAACTTCCTCGCCGTTAATCTCGACCGCTGTCAAGGAAATTCCAGCCGGCGGCGATGTTATCACTTCGACGGCAAGCGTTTCCTGCTGAATGTACGCTTCCATTTGTGCCAACGCTTTTGAGACTCGTTCTCCGGAGCGATAGAAAATGCGAATGCGATCAGTCACCTCAAGCCCTGAATCCTTGCGCATATTCTGAACACGGTTCACAAATTCACGAGCGTACCCTTCACTCACGAGCGCCTCATCAAGCTCCGTATCAAGGGCAACCGTGAGCGTTCCGTCAGACTCCACGAGCCATCCCTCGATGTCCTCGTGCAGAATCTCCAGATCGTCCCTCAGGATCGTCACGTCCGCACCGCTGATGCTCAACACCATCGACCCATTCTTCTCCACCTCGGAGATCTCTGCTGACTTCATTTCCCGGATCCGCGCTGCAATGGGCTGCACGTTCTTTCCGTGCTTCTGGCCGAGAGAACGGAAATTCGGTTTCGCTTTTTTCCGCACGATTCCGGAATCGTCCGTAACGAATTCGATCTGCTTCACATTGATTTCCTCGAGAATCACGTCCGCCATCTGCTCAACCGTGCGCCGATCCGCCTCCGATGTGACCGGAAGGATGATCTTCTTCAGAGGTTGCCGGACTTTCAAATTCGATTTCATGCGCATGGCACGTACCAATCCGACAATTCTGATGGCACGTTCCATCTTCTGTTCCAGGTCCGGATCAATCGCGTCCTCAGACGCATCGGGCAGCATCGTCAGGTGGACAGACTGCGCCGGCTCTTTCTTCGTCACCGCGTTGAGATTCCGGTACACCTCTTCCGCCATAAAGGGGGCAAACGGAGCAATGAGACGTGCAACCGTCGCCAGACACTCATACAAGGTCTGGTACGCGGCCGTCTTGTCCCTTCCCTGCTCGCTCTTCCAAAAACGGCGGCGGTTTCGCCGGACGTACCAGTTTGAGAGCTGGTCGATAGTGAAGTCACTGATCGCCCGCGCCGTCCTCGTCACATCGTACTCACCCATCCATTGCCGGTAATTCCTGACGAGCGAGTTCAGCTCCGAAAGTATCCAGCGGTCGATTTCGGGCCGATCGCCAGTGGGGATGCGCTCTTCCCGGTACTCAAATCCGTCGACGTTCGCATAGAGGGCAAAGAAGGCGTATGTGTTCACGAGCGTGCTGAAGAACTTCCGCTGGACCTCCCCAATCCCCTCCTCGTCGAACAGCGTCGGTCGCCAGACCGGACTGTTCGCCACCAGGTACCATCGTGTCGCGTCGGCACCATACTTTCGGAGAAGCTCAAAAGGATCGACAGTGTTTTTCTTCGATTTGGACATTTTCTGTCCCTGCTTGTCGAGAATGAGCTCATTCACGAGCACATTCCGGAACGTCGGCTTGTCGAAGAGAAACGTGCCGATGGAGTGAAGCGTGTAGAACCAACCGCGTGTCTGATCGATCCCCTCAGAAATGAAATCAGCAGGATATGCAGCTTCGAAGATATCCTTGTTCTCAAAAGGATAGTGCCATTGTGCGAACGGCATGGAGCCGGAATCGAACCACACATCGATGAGCTCCGGGGTCCGCTTCATGGTCCCACCGCATGCCGCGCAGTCGAACGTGACAGTGTCCACGAACGGCTTGTGGAGATCGAGCGGGTCAGGGACGCCCTTCCCCTTCTTGAACTCTTCGACACTCCCGACGCAATGCTGTGCTCCGCACTTCTCGCAGATCCAGATCGGGAGCGGTGTTCCCCAGAATCGGTCGCGCGAGAGCGCCCAATCCTTGTTCTCTTCGAGCCAGTTGCCAAACCGGCCGGCGCCGACTTCAGCAGGAATCCAGCGAATCATGTTGTTCACTTCGATCATCCGCTGCGCGTATGCAGTTGTACGGATGTACCATGATTCGCGCGCATAGTACAAGAGGGGTGACGAGCAGCGCCAGCAGTGCGGATAGCTGTGAAGATGCGTCTCTTTCTTAAAGAGAATTCCGCGGTGTTTCAAATCCGCGATGATTTCGGGATCGGCCTCCTTGACAAACTTGTGCGCGAATGGAGTGACTTCCGGACCGAACTCCCCCGATTTGTCAACGGGATGGATAGTCGGCAATCCGTTTTTCCGTCCGACCTGATAGTCGTCTTCTCCGTAGGCCGGCGCGATATGGACGATACCGGATCCATCTTCCGTCGTCACGAAACTACCCTCAATCACATACCACGCGCGTTCCGATGGGTGATGAAATGCGTAGAGGCGCTCGTATTCTTTTCCGAGAAGCGTGGAACCCTTGAACCGCTCGAGCACCGTATGCTCGTCCCCCAACACACCCAGCCGCGCCTCGGCAAGAATCAACACCTCTCCGTGATGCTCGGCCTTTACGTAGTCGATGTCGGGATGCACCGCCAGTGCCACGTTCGAGATAAGCGTCCATGGCGTGGTCGTCCATACGAGGAAATACGTGTTCGCTTCACCCTTCACCTTCATCTTTACATACACCGAAGGATCTTTGACATCCTTGTAGCCCAGCGACACTTCATGGGACGAGAGAGGCGTCTCGCAGCGGGGGCAGTACGGCTGGATCTTGTACGCCTTATAGATCATCTCCTTGTCAAAGTACTGCTTCAGCGCCCACCAGATCGATTCGATGTAGTTGTTCTGGAAGGTGACGTATGGGTCGTCGAGATCAACCCAATACCCCATCAACCGGGTCATCTCTTCCCAATCGATCTTGTACTTCCAAACCGATTTCTTGCACTCCTCATTGAACCGCGCGAGTCCGTATTCGACGATCTGATCCTTGTGCTTGAATCCGAGTGCTTTCTCAACTTCGATCTCTACCGGAAGTCCGTGTGTATCCCAACCGGCTTTTCGCCGCACCTGGTATCCTTCCATCGTCTTGAAGCGACACACGAGATCCTTCAGCGTCCGGCTCATGACGTGGTGTATTCCGGGCCGGCCATTTGCGGTTGGCGGTCCTTCGTAGAACGTGAACGTGGGTTTCCCCTCGCGAACGCGCACGCTCTCTTCAAAAACCTTGTTCTCTTCCCAGAACTTCGAGAGTTCCGTCTCAAGAGAATGATAGTTGACCTTGTCTGTCAGTTGTTTGAATGGCATCCGAGTGATTTCTCAAAATGATGAAGGCCCCTTTGGCTCTTCGACGAAGTCAATCTGACTCAGCACCGGACTCGTCATGATCGAGAAGAGGGAAGGAGAGAAGAAATACGATCTGGAGTCAGTTGTCTGGAGTTCAAAGTTCGGCAGTCGAGCGGACGTCGGGATTCCGGCACTTAAAAACCAAAAACTTGTCCGCCATAGGAGTATTCGCCTCCGGCGGAAAACTGAAATCTTAAGACTCAATACTCATCGTTCACAACCTTTTCACCATCTCCTTCAAGATCGCCGTTAGCTTCGGCTCAGCCGTATTGGCGACCGCAATGACCTCTTCCAGCGTGATCGGCTTCAGCGTGTCCGGAAAACACTCATCCGTGATGATCGAGACTCCAAAGACACTCATCCCCATATGAATGGCGACGATATCTTCGGGGACGGTCGACATTCCGACCGCATCAGCTCCGATCGTGCGCAGAAACCGGTATTCAGCACGCGTCTCGAGATTCGGTCCCTGCATCGCAACGTACACGCCTTTCCGGACCTTGATCTGCAACTCTCCGGCAATTTGTTCGGCGAGCGCAATCAGCTTCCGGCTGTACGGCTCCGACATGTCGGGAAACCGAGGACCGAGAGTCTCATCGTTGGGGCCGATCAGCGGATTGTCGCCCAGCAGGTTGATATGATCCGACATCAGCATGATGTCTCCCCGGGCATACGCCGTGTTCAACGCTCCGGCTGCATTGGAAATCAAGAGCGTCTTTACACCGAGGAACTTCATCACGCGCACCGGGAATGTGATCTGTTTCAGCGTGTATCCTTCATACGCATGAAACCTTCCCTGCATTGCGACGACCTTCTTGCCGGCAAGCGTGCCGAATATCAGCTTTCCGTGATGTGACTCGACCGTCGAAACCGGAAAATGCGGGATCTCTGCATAGTCAATTACAACTTCCGGCACGATCTCCTTTGCCAACGCGCCAAGCCCCGTCCCGAGTATGATCCCGATCTCAGGAGAGGACGCAGTCCTTGTCCGGATAAACCGAACCGTCTCGTCGATATGGTTGCGGATCTCGCTCACGGGTCTCAGAGTTTTTTGAGAATCTCGTCGATTTCGATGTGACTTTTTCCCGTGCCCTTTGACATATCTCCCTGCGACGAATCATCGTCAATCTCGAGCGCTTTAATGAGATCGATCTCCGACGTGAGAAGGACCTTCAGCCTGCTCAGGATGCTCTCTTTTCGCGCTTTCAGATTTGCTATCTCTTCTTTCATCCTCGCGAAGTCCATCCGGGCCTTGTCTACGATCTGCGACGCTTTCAGCTCTGCTTCCTGGACAATAAGAGTCGCCTCCTTTCGGGAGTTCTCGATTTCCTTTCCGCTCGTCTCCTGCGCCTGCAGCAGCGTCTGCTGCAGCGTCTTCTCCATATTTTTGTAGTCCTTGAGCTGCGTCTCGAGCTCCAGGATCTTGTCGCGCAGTTCCTTGTTGCTCCCAAGGATGTCCTCGAGTTCATGGGACAAGACGTCGAGGAAGGTGTCGACTTCGACGGGATCGTATCCCCTCATCACCTTCTTGAACTGCTGGCGTTTGATCTCTAGCGGCGTGATCTTCATTCTCTCCACCTTTCTCTCAGTGAGACGCGGTGTCCAGGGCTGTTATCGCTCGCTCTCCAAAAATCGCTGTTCCGATACGTACGATCGTCGCGCCTTCTTCGATCGCGACTTCAAAATCGTGTGTCATCCCCATCGAGAGGTGTTGCATGGAGACATTCTCAATGCCCTCGTGCTCGATCGCAGACCGGAGATCCGCTATCTGCTGGAATGAGGGCCGCGAGTCTTCCGGATCGTCGGAGAACGGCCCCATGGTCATGAGGCCTAGGACCTTCACGCGGGAGAACTTTGAGAGTCGTTTTACAAGGTCGACAGTCACAGCCGGCTGCACACCGTACTTCGTTGCCTCGTCTGTCGTGTGCACTTCGACGAGGACGTTGACACTTCGACCCGCTTTTTGTGCACGTTTTTGAAGCTCCTCCGCCACCCTCTCACTATCGACTGTATGTACCAGATGGATATAGTCGATGATGTATTTGACCTTGTTGCTCTGGAGATGGCCTATGAAATGCCAGCGGATTCGCTCGTCGTTCAGGTTGTTCCTCTTCTCGAGGAGCTCCTGAGCGTAGTTTTCGCCGATATCAAAGAGGCCGGACTCGGCGGCTTTCCGGATGCTGTCGACGCCAAACGTCTTTGAGACACCGACCAGGAGAACGTCCTCTGGTCTACGACCGCACCGGCCACAGACTTCCCCGATGCGTTTTTTGATGGTTTCTACGTTCTCCGCGACCATTTTGCCACTTAAAGAAACAAATATACCCCACAAACGTACGAAAATCAAACGAAAAAACCCGACGCACCAGCGATAAGAAGTGCCAAGAGCAGGATTGGCGCGTTCCTTGACTGCCTGACCAATTTTTAGTTTATTGAGTGTAAGAATGCTTCACCCATGAAGGTATAGCTGCAGACAGGATGTACGAGCGATGGCCAGAATAGACAACTTCGACGACGACGAGCACTTGCCCCTGCCGAACGACCGGTCGGACGACGACCTCCGTCGGTTCCGGGAGCAACTGCGGAACGGCGAGAAGGACATCAACAATACTGAGGCTCTCGAGGAGATTATTCAATTCTACTTCGAGCATGCTCAGTTTGAGGAGGCGCTGACCTTTGTCGATCGCCTTCTGTCGTTCGAGCCGTTTAGCGGCGATGCCTGGCAGCGAAAAGGGATGATCCTGAACAACCTCTATCGCTATGAAGAGGCCCTTCAGTGCTATGACAAGGCCCTTCAGCTCAATCCCACAGACCCGGAAGTTTTCGTGAACCGGGGAATTACCCTCGACAATCTGAACCGGGTCGATGAGGCACTCCAGTCGTTCAATGCTTCCCTTGAGCTTGAGCCGCTGTATGAGGAAGCATTGTTCCACAAGGGAGTGACGCTCGAGAAACAGGAACGATATCCAGAGGCGGTCTCGATCTTCCGGCTCCTCCTCGACACCAATCCTGAACATGGTGACGCCTGGTACGAACTCGGATATTGCTATGATTTCATGGAGAAGCTTGAAGAATCGATCCGATGCTACGACGAGCACCTGAACCGGGACCCGTACAATTTCAACGCCTGGTATAATCGGGGGATCGTCCTGAACCGGCTGGGGCAGTTCACGAAATCCATCGACAGTTATGAGATGGCCCTCGCCGTGAAGGAGGATTTCCCATCAGCCTGGTACAACAAGGGTAATGCATATGCAAACCTGGGGCGTTTGTACGAGGCGATCGAGTGTTTCAAGACTACGTTGAAGTACGAACCGGGCGACGTTCCCGCCTGGCATAACCTCGGAAACGCACATGAGGAGCTGGGCCAGTACAAAGAAGCGATCTCGGCATTCACGAATGCCTTGAAGTACGACGAGAACCACTATGAATCGTACTTCGGCCGGGGAAGCTGTCACGATGCTATGGGGCAGCCAAAGAAAGCCCTTCTGGACTATAAGAAGGCGATCGCGCTCAATCCCCAGTACGGTGAGTTGTGGCACGCGAAGGCGGATGCCGAGTATAATCTTGGCCGCATTGAGGAATGTCTCGAGAGCTACAGGATGGTACTCAAGCTCGATCCGTCCAATGCAGAAGCGTGGTTCGACTATGGTGATACGTTGTATGAAACGGGTGAGATCGCTTGGGCGAGCGAAGCGCTGGAGAGATGCGTGAAGGAAGCTCCGAACTATGCTCCTGCCCACTACACCCTCGCGAAGATTCACATTCTGCGGCGTGAGCACAAAGCGGCAGTAGAATCATTGAGCAAGGCATTCTCACTGGATCCTCAGCTCACGAAACAGTTCAAGAAAGATTATCCTGACCTGAAATCTCACCGCGATTTTGCACCACTTCTGAAGAAGTAGCACTCTCCCCTGTTCGATGATTCCACCGGAGTGAAGTGTGCAATTGACGACCGATCCACAATCTCGAGTATCTCGGACCGGGTTCGGTCTCGTTGGTATGTCGATTTCAACAACCAGGTGCGACCCGCTCAGCATGAAACGATTTGGCGTCATCGGACATCCGGCACGACATTCGCTGTCGCCGCTGCTTCATGGCGAGGCGTACAGACATCTGCGGCTGGATTGCTCATATGAGGCATTCGACGTCCTGCCGGAGAAACTTACGGCCGCAGTGCAGGAATTCAGGAAGAACGGATTCGCCGGGCTCAACGTCACGCTGCCGCACAAAGAAGCGGTGATGCGACTGGTCGACTTCATGACGGACGAGGCGAGATCCGTCGGCGCTGTGAACACAATGATGTTCACAGAAGACGGAATCGGCGGTGAGAACACGGATGTGCACGGATTCGCTGCCTCTGTGGAGCACGTCCGGCAGGCGATCGACGGCCACCTTGTGCTCCTCCTTGGCGCCGGTGGTTCGTCACGAGCTGTCTTCTATGCGCTCCTGAGCCGCTTTCGCCCATCAGAAGTTATCGTGGCAAACCGCAGCCTGTCCCGCGCACGGGAGTTGGTCGAGCATTTCAGAGGGGCGGCGGGGACGACGCAGCGTGGAGCTTGTTCGCTGGATCCGAGAGAGTTTGATGCTGCAATGCGCCGGGCGAATCTCATCGTGAACTGCACCTCCGCCGGACTCTTCCCCGCGGTCGATGAATGCCCGGTGCACAGCGGAACAGTCTTCCGGCCAGACCAGATCGTCATGGATCTTATCTATACACCGCTCCAGACGAAGCTCCTTCATCTTGCTGCGCGGTCGGGGGCAAGAACTATTAGTGGACTAGAGATGTTCATTCATCAGGGCGCACGTTCGTTTCAGATCTGGCTCGGGCAGGAGATGCCGATTGAGACAGTACGGCCGCTGATACTGAACGCGCTGCAATCACAACAGCATTGAGAACAACGAACTTCATGATTGACGCAGGACTCCAGCAGAAGTACGACAAGCTCAAAGGTCTACTCCGGGATCTCGGCAGTGTTGCCATTGGTTTTTCGGGTGGCATCGACAGCACGCTTCTCATCCGCGTTGCCACCGAGGTCCTGGGCGACAACGCGCTCGCAGTCATTGGCAGGTCTGAAACGTACCCGACTCGTGAATTTGAAGAAGCGGTACAACTGGCGCAGTCATTCAAATCGCGCACCCGTATCGTGAACACTGAAGAGACAGATGATCTGAAGTTCAGGGAAAATCCTCCGGATCGTTGTTACTTCTGCAAGACGGAACTCTTCAGCAAGCTTCATACGATCGCCCGCGAAGAAGGCATCCTGCATGTCGCAGACGGGACAATCCTGGATGATCTGGGCGATTTCCGTCCCGGGATGCGTGCGAAGTCGGAGCAGGATGTCCGCTCTCCGCTGCTCGAAGCCGGTTTCACAAAATCTGATGTGCGAGCGCTCGCCCGGGAGCTTGGCATTCCGACGTGGGATAAACCCTCATTTGCCTGTCTTTCTTCAAGATTTCCGTACGGCCAGGGGATCACCAAGAAGAACCTCATGAAAATTGATGCTGCAGAAACCTTCCTGCGCGACCATGGCTTCCGGTTTTTCCGCGTACGCCACCACGATGACCGGACTGCCCGTATCGAGGTCGGCCCTCAGGAGTTCTCCCGCCTTATCGATCCATCTTTCCGCGAAAACCTTGTGAGCCGGTTCAAGTCTCTCGGATTTGCCTACGTTACTCTCGATCTGCAAGGATACCGGACCGGGAGCATGAACGAAGTCCTGACGGAAGAAGAGAAAAAGGGATTTCTGGAAGGGGGAGGATGAGGTTTGAGCGGTTCGACGCTTCGCCATGCTCAGCGCAGGCTTCGCTCACCACAAGTGTTGAGTTTTTAGTTACGATTTAAAGGCTACAAGTTTCAGGTCACAAGTTCTGAGGTTCGAGCTAATCTACTTCCTTCCCTTCGGCTCTCCCTCGACTCTCCCTCGACTCGGCCCTTCGGGCCTCGCTCGGGATCGCTCAGGGCAAGCCCTTCGGCTCCACTTGATTGCACTAGGAGTCGCTCAGGGCAAGCTGTCTGCTGATTTTTTCCTTGACACAACCCGCCCCCGTTTCGTATCTTAACGATTGAATACTTGCTCAATCGTTCAGGAGACAGCCTTGGGACCACATAACCACCAGCTTGCGATTCGTTCGGCCCGGAAAGCCCTTGCCGATGAGCCGACGATCATCGCGATCACAGAGACCTTCAGGATTCTGGGCGATCCGACCCGGCTGAAGATCGTGCTCGCTCTGGCGAAGGAGGAGCTCTGCGTTCTGGATATTGCAGAGGCGCTCGGAATGACAGAGTCCGCGATCTCGCATCAGTTGAGGCTGCTGAAGGCTCTCCGTCTTGTGAAGCAGCGCAAGGAAGGCAAGATGGTCTTCTATTCCCTGGATGATGAACACATCGAAGACCTGATCAGAGTTGCAGCACGACACAGCAAAGAGTGATCGAGCACTCGGCCGACGAGCCCAATTCCCGATGGGAACCTCACAGAAATGATGCAAGAACAGACGACTCAGCAAACCTCCTTCAAAATTCACGATCTCTGCTGCGCGACGGAAGAGCAGAAGATCCGCAAGCGTCTTGAATCTCAACCCGGCATCAAGAGTCTCGAATTCAACATTGTCGCACACCGTCTCAAGGTGAGCCACACATGTGACGAGAAGGTGATTCTGAATCATCTCAAGGACATCGGTCTCCCCGGCATCAATCAGCAGGCGCCGGTCCATTCAGGAGCCAACTCACATCGCCGTCTTCTCCTCTCGACGTCACTGTCGGCTCTCCTATTCCTCATCGGCCTGATCGGGGAAGTATTCGAAGTAGGTTCGCCAGTGCCGACCATATTCTTTCTAAGTTCCATGGTTGCCGGAGGATGGCACATTGCTGCCAAGGCAGGGAGGGCAATCCGGCTCCTCTCCCTCGACATGAATTTCCTGATGACGATCGCCTCAATCGGAGCGGTCATCATCGGCCAGCATGCAGAGGGGGCCGCAGTTGTCCTACTCTTCTCGATCTCGCTTGTCATCGAATCACACAGTTTGGACCATACCCGGCGAGCCATCCATTCCCTCCTGAGCGTTTCACCCCCGTCGGCGACTGTTCTCAGGAACGGTACTGAGACAGTCCTCCCCGTAGAAGACATCGAAGTCGGTGAAACCGTTGTGATCCGGCCGGGTGAGCGGATTCCTCTTGACGGACAGGTCATTGCCGGACTTTCGAGCGTCGATGAGGCCCCGATAACAGGTGAATCCCTCCCTTCGTTGAAGAGCAAAGATGACGCCGTCTATGCCGGATCGTTCAACCAGCGGGGAGCACTCGAAGTTCGTGTTCAGCGGTTATCTAACGATTCAACTATTGCACACATCATCCATCTCGTTGAGGAGGCACAGAGCAAGAAAGCGCCAAGCCAAACATATGTTGAGAAATTCGCCCAGTACTACACACCGTCGGTATTCGCTTTGGCCATCCTCATCGCTCTCGTGCCACCCCTTCTCTTTTCCCTGGCGTTCGAGGACTGGCTGTACAGAGCCCTGGTTCTGCTCGTCATCGCCTGCCCTTGCGCACTGGTGATTTCCACGCCTGTAACACTCGTAAGTGCCCTTGCCAATGCAGCACACCATGGCATTCTCGTGAAGGGGGGCAAACACTTGGAAGCGCTCGCCTCCGTCCGCGCTGTGGCATTCGACAAGACAGGGACACTGACGGAAGCCTCACTGACTGTGACGGATATCGTGCCTCTCGATTCAATCCCTGCCAAAGAGATCCTTCGCATTACCGCGGCGGCGGAACTCAGGTCAGAACACCACCTCGCAGAGGCCCTGCTTCGAAAGGCATCTTCCGAAGGCGTCGAACTCACAGACACAGTTACTGAGGACTTCTCATCAATCACCGGCAAGGGGATCAGAACGAGAGTTGACGGAACGACCTATGTTGTCGGGAATCATCAACTCGTTGAGGATCTAAAGCTCTGCACACCGGCCGTCGAGAAGGTGCTGCATGATTTGGAATCCCGGGGAAAGACAGTGATTGTCCTGGCTGACGAGCGACAGGTATTGGGGGCGATCGCCGTGGCCGACCGCGTACGCACGGCGAGCCGCGAGGCGGTACGAGCGCTGCGCAGACTCGGAGTGCAGCAGGTTACCCTGTTAACAGGAGACAATCCACGAACCGCGGCCTCCATCGCCGCCGAGCTTCAAGTAGATGATGCGAAGGCCGGGCTTCTTCCGGAGGACAAGCTCCATGCCGTCCATGACCTACGCAAGCGGTTCGGCTCTGTCGCTATGGTCGGTGATGGGATCAATGACGCTCCGGCTCTTGCCGCGGCGGATGTCGGGATCGCCATGGGGGGCATCGGCTCCGACACTGCGCTCAAGACGGCGGACATCGCCCTCATGAACGACAACATCGTGCGCGTCCCCTTCGCCCTTGCACTCGGGAAGAAAACGCTTCAAATTATCAAACAGAACATTGCGATCGCGCTTCTTACAAAAGGCGTCTTTCTTGTTCTTGGCGTGTTTGGGCTCTCAAGCCTCTGGCTCGCCATTTTTGCCGACGACGGAGCCGCGCTCCTGGTGATCTTTAACGGTCTGAGACTGCTGAGGATTAAGGACTCGTGACTTCTTACCAATCTCTCGTCCGGTGACCAACATGCGTGATCTAGCAGAGTTTATCCGGCGGATGCCGAAAGCCGAGCTTCACGTCCATCTCGAAGGATCGGTCCGGCCCGAGACGCTCCTGAAACTTGCGAAGCGGCACACGATTTCTCTTCCCGCAGATGATATCGCAGGACTCCGAGCGTGGTATACGTTTCGCGACTTCAGTCATTTCGTAGATATCTACATGACGATCTCCTCGTGCCTGAGATCGCCCGAGGATATCGAGCTGATTGCGCGTGAGTTTTTGATCGGACAGGCAGAGCAGAATATCCTGTACACCGAGGTGACGTTCACTCCCTACAATCAGCTTTTCAATTGCGGATTGGATTTTCACTCACAGGTGGACGCCGTTCGGCGGGCCAGAGAGTGGGGGATGAAAGAACTTGGCACGCGGTGCGACTTCATCATCGACATCCCCCGTGAACATCCGGCCGAAGCTGGTGATAGAATCGCAGAGTGGGTCATCGACAGTTATGGAGGCGGGATTATCGCATTGGGGCTCGGAGGACCCGAGAAAGGGAATCCACCGTCAAAGTTCCGCAAGGCATTCGAGAAGATGCGAGAGGCAGGTATTCCGTGTATCCTGCACGCAGGGGAAACGGACGGTCCGCGGAGCGTATGGGAGGCCATCGAGGTCGCTGGCACAAGACGCATCGGGCATGGAGTGAGGTCCCTGGAGGATCCGGCCCTCGTTGAGCATTTGAAGAGTAGTCAGCTCGCACTGGAGGTCTGTCCAACAAGCAACATCTGCCTGGGAGTATTTCCCTCGCTCCAGGAGCATGTTCTACCGAAGCTCATCGAAAAGGGGCTGAAGGTCACGATAAACAGTGATGATCCGCCCATGTTCAATACAACCCTTACGGGCGAATATCTTACCTGCCAAAGGGAGTTCGGGTGGGGACAGGAAACGATCGTTCAGTTGGCGCTTGGCGCAGTCGACGAGAGCCTGCTTCCGCCAGCCGAACGGGCCGAATTGCGTCAAAGATTCATTGGCCAACTGGACATACTCGGAACCTGACACTTTGGCGATCTCCTGCTGTTCTTGCCTCAATTATTCATTGACTTTGTAGGTCGATTTTGATACATTAGTATTCCTTGTAACAACATCACATGTAACGGAACTAAGGAAAACCAATGTTCGCCGTAGTGGAAATTGCTGGCCAGCAGTATAAGGTTGCAAAAGCAGACAAAATCTTCGTCCCCAAGCTCGAATCTCAGGTAGGTGCGAAGGTTACGTTTGAAAAGGTATTGCTTCTTGGTGACGAGAAGCAGACAAAGCTGGGCACACCCTACTTGTCGGGTGCTTCGATTGAGGCCAAGGTGCTTGCCCACGTCAAAGACGACAAGGTGGAAGTCTTCAAAAAGAAGAAGCGCAAGGGGTACCGCGTCCATCGCGGGCACCGACAGCAATACACTGAACTCGAGATCACGAAAGTATCATAGCAAGACACGTTTGAACGATTCAAGTTGGAGAAGAGAGTATGGCTCATAAAAAAGGTGGTGGAAGTTCACGCAACGGGCGTGACAGCAATGCGCAACGTCTCGGCGTAAAACGCTTCGGCGGCCAGGTGGTCGCGGCCGGCAGCATTCTGGTCCGGCAACGCGGCACAAAAATGCATCCCGGACAGAATGTCGGCATCGGCAGCGACGACACGCTGTTTGCCCTCGTTGATGGCGTTGTGAAATTCGAGCGCGTAGGGAAGACGAAGCAGCGCGTCAGCGTCTACCCGCCCGCAGCCTAAGTTTTGCACCGAGGCCTCCCTCATCTGCGGGAGGCCTTGCTGTTTTCTCTCCCAACCGTTACACTGATCTCAACTAATCAAGCTCTCTTCAACGTCTTTCTCGAGGAGGATCTCTATGAAAATCACCGTCATTGGTGCCGGTAATGTTGGCGCCACCGCAGCACAGCGTCTTGCTGACAAAGAGCTCGCGAACGAGGTCGTGCTTGTTGACGTGGTCGAAGGCATGCCACAGGGCAAGGGCCTCGACATGTACGAAGCAACACCAGTCGAAGGCATGGACACACGCGTTATTGGAACGAACTCGTACGACGACACGGCGAATTCTGACATCATCGTGATAACGGCAGGCATCGCCCGGAAACCCGGCATGAGCCGAGACGACCTCCAATCAACAAATGCCGGCATCGTCAAATCGGTAACGGAGCAGGCAGCGGCCAAATCGCCGAATGCGATCCTTATCGTGGTCTCCAATCCTCTCGATGTCATGACGTACGTGGCGTGGAAAGTCAGCGGATTCCCCCGCCATCGCGTGATGGGCATGGCTGGCGTGCTCGACTCCGCCCGATTCCGCACCTTCATCTCAATGGAACTGAAGGTTTCGGTTGAGGACGTGAGTGCATTCGTGTTAGGCGGACATGGCGATTCCATGGTTCCATTGCCGCGCTACTCCACGGTTGCCGGAATTCCTCTTCCCGACCTGATGGATCAGGCGACGATTGACCGGCTCGTCAAGCGTACGCGCGACGGTGGTATCGAGATCGTCAACTTCCTGAAGACCGGCAGTGCTTACTACGCCCCTTCGTCGGCGGCAGTCCAGATGGTGGAAGCCATCGTGAAAGACAAGAAGCGGATTCTTCCCTGCGCTGTCTGGCTGCAGGGTGAATATGGCATGAACGACGTCGTGGTCGGGGTTCCGATCAAGATCGGCAAGAAAGGAATGGAAGAGATCATCCAAATCAAGCTGACAGCGGATGAGCAGGCGGCCCTGAACAAGTCCGCCGCGGACGTCAAAGCCAACATGGCGAAGCTGAACATCTAGTGCGGATTCTCCGGAACGAAATGCGACATCCCGGCCTGAAGGGGCCGGGTTTTTTTTGTGCTAAGAGTGAAAAATCTGAATTGCGATTGGGACAAGAATATCTGTATTTTCCAAAAAAAGGAATTTGGTAATCGTTGCCAGAAGTGATCTAAATCCTTCATACTCAATAGAAAGGAGTGAACCTTGAAAGGACCAACTGTTCGCATGAGCGGCGTTGTAGTATTGCTGATTCTCTGCTCAACGCTCGCAACTGCCGGAGGATTCCAACTCAACGAACACGGAGCGAGAGCGATGGGAATGGGCGGTGCGTTCGCCGCCAGGGCATCAGATCTCTCGGCGATCTACTTCAATCCTGCGGGGCTCGCGTTCCAGAAGGGCAGGCAAGTCTATGTCGGCGTTACGCTCATAGCACCAAGCTCAACCTTCTACGGGCCAGACCAGCTCAACACAAATCAGGAAACCAAAATGAAGAGCCAGGTCTTCAATCCGATCAACGTTTATGGGTCATACAGGATCACAGACGATCTTATTGTCGGATTCGGCGTTAACAACCCCTACGGACTCGGCACGGAGTGGCCTGCGGATTGGTCGGGAAGGTTTATCAGCACAAAAGTGAACCTCGAGACGTTTTTCTTCTCGCCGACGGTTGCCTACAAGGTGAGCGACCGGTTCTCGTTGGGAGTTGGAATGAACTATGTCACAGGAAAGGTGACCCTCAAACGCGTACTCAGCGATCCGTTTGATCCTCATGCGAACGTGACGGTCGAGGCAACTGGAAGCTCGATCGGATGGAATGCCGGCGCACTGTACAAGGCAACTGATAATTTGTCCATCGGAGCTTCGTACCGCAGTGAGGCAAAGATTGACGCCGAGGGAACTGCTACATTCGAGCCGAACCGCAGTGTCTATCCCGCAGGCGACATTTCTTCCTCCCTCACGCTGCCGGCTACGGCATTCGTAGGTGTCGCATACAGTCCCTTCAAGAACCTCACCCTCGAAGTCAACTACCAGTATGTCGGCTGGTCCAGCTACAAAGAACTTGCTCTGACGTTCAAAAAGGACAACTCAGTCTCTGTCTCTCCGAAGAACTATGAAAACACATACATTATCCGCGTCGGCGGGGAATACGACCTAGGCGACTGGCAACTGCGCGCCGGCTACATTTACGATCGCAGCCCGGCACCCACACAGTACGTCGAACCGCTCCTTCCTGATGCGAACAAGAACGAAGTCAGCGCCGGCGTTGGGTACCGCATCAGCAAGAACGTCACGCTTGACCTTGCATACATGTTCATCAAGTTTGACCAGCGGAAAGCCGTCGGAACGGAAATCAACTTCGACGGAACGTACAACTCAACGGCGAACCTGTTCGCACTGAATTTCGGATACTCATTCTAAAGAGAGACTGAACGTAACGAAGGAGCAACCATGAAACTGATGATGAAATCACTCATAGTATTGACCGGGCTAGCGGCCTTGAGTCTGAGCGGGTGCAGTGATTCCGCTCCCAGCGGACCGGTATCTTCACTGGGACCTGTCACGATCAAAAAGTACGTTGCCGTCGGCAACAGTCTGACTGCAGGATATCAGTCAGCCGGCCTTTATCAATCGGCCCAAATCTATAGTTATCCAAACCTCATCGCCCAGCAGCTTGCGAAAGCGGGAGCCTCTCTCGGTACCTTCGAGCAACCGTTGTACTCCGATCCCGGCACGCCAGATGCTACCGGCAAGGCCTCGCGGTATGAGATCATTAGCCTTGCAGGGCCGGTGATCGGGCCGAAAGGCCTTACGGCTGGACAACCGATCAACTCGGGGCTCGCCCGGCCGTTTGACAATCTTGGAATTCCGGGCATACCGCTTGCGGGATTCATGGACACAACAGGCACCTATCAATCCGCGCCGCTCGGCAGGGATGCGATTCTCCGGTGGACGAGCGGACCATTCCCGAAGAGCGTTTACCGGCAGGCGGTAGCACTCAATCCCGATCTGCTGACCTTCTGGCTTGGCGCGAACGACGTTTTGGGCTATGCGACGAGTGGCGGCGTTTCCCCCGCCGCGCCGACACCCGCAGCGGTATTCACGACCCTCTACACTCAAGCCTTGAGCAGCATTAAGACATCACTCCCGAATGCAAAGGTGATCGTAGGGAACATTCCTGATGTCAAGGCAATTCCATTCTTCCGAACCGTCGGACCCGCTGTCGCAGCCAAGATTGGTCCGCTCGGCGTGAAGCTGTATTATCAGAAGGCCGGCGAATCGGGAATGGCAACCGGGCAATCCTCGCTCACTGAGGCGAACGCACCGTTGCTGACATTGACTGGCATGACGTACGCTGCATATATCGGACAGCCGTCCGGACTGTGGTACAAGGCGAACAAGTACCCTGCGCTCCCTGCAGGAATTGACACAACGAAGCCTTTCGGCCTTCATCCGCAGAATCCCTGGCCGAACGCTCTGGTCCTCGACGCTGATGAGCAGGTCATTTGTGCCAACGCGATTAGCGCCTTTAATTCGACAATCGCCAGCGTGGCAAACGCGAATGGCGCGGCCGTTGTTGATTTCTACTCTTTCTTCAATACCGTTTCCCAAAAGGGACTCACACTCGCCGGTGAGGCCTTCACCACCACCTACGTCACAGGTGGACTCTTCAGCCTGGATGGCGTCCATCCTTCGTCGCGAGGAAGTGGAGTCGTGGCCAATGAGTACATCAAAGTTATCAATGCGAAGTACAGTACGAGCATCCCGTTAGTTGACATTTCTCAGATCCCCGGTATCCCCGCCCCCTTGGGCAAGATCTCGGAGCTGAGCGGGCTGCCTGTCCTTCCGGCCGACGCATTTAGGGATTACCAGCGGATGTTCGGGACGACAGATCTCAAGTAGCAAAAACCTTCTTCTTAATTTTCGCAGCAGAAAGGGGCTGGCCCACGGGACGGCCCCTTTTTCTATAGAAGAAAAAGGGGCCG
>Ga0233422_10000123_pt1 | contig 42381 bp, 39 predicted proteins | sample Watercolumn_Mata_2_FD_182724 | JGI IMG/M metagenome (GOLD analysis project Ga0233422, IMG submission 182724) | Freshwater microbial communities from Lake Matano, South Sulawesi, Indonesia - Watercolumn_Matano_2014_110_MG | ecosystem: Environmental > Aquatic > Freshwater > Lake | place...
TTGGAGGCTTTTTGGGCAGGCCATAGCCCGAATGCTATGCCGACGATTAATGAAAACGTTGTGGCAAGAATTACCGAAAGCAAAGAAACCCTCGCTGTCCACCCCGCAAAAACAGTTATCAGCATGGATACGCCGCTTCCTAATAAAATACCCGTAACCCCGCCGATAAAAGACATCAGCACTGCCTCAATAAGAAATTGAACCATAATGTCCCTGTTGTTGGCTCCTATGGCCTTGCGCAGCCCGATTTCGCGCGTGCGCTCGGTTACCGACACGAGCATAATGTTCATAATCCCGATACCTCCCACTAAAAGCGAGATAGCAGCAATCGCCCCCAACAACAGCGACATTGTTCTGGTAGTAGCCTCCAGCGTATTCTTGATTTCAGCCATATTGCGTATCTGGAAGGAGTCTTCTTCGTCTTTATTAAGGTGATGCTGTTTAATAATAACCCTAGTTATCGCTTCCTGCGCCGGGTCTATCAATTGGGGGTTTTGCGCTTCCACGTAAATCGTATCGATATAATCTTTTCCGAAAACTCTATACATCGCCGTAGTAATGGGGATGAGCACTGTATCATCCTGGTCGCGAAAACCCCCTGCCCCCTTACTGGGCAATACGCCGATTATTTTAAAGTTAAGAAGATTAATCTTTAAGGTCTGGCCGACGGGATTTGCGTCGCCAAAGAGTTCCCGCGCTACGGTTGTGCCAAGCAGGACAACTTTATCCCGCATTCTCAATTCCTCTTCGGTGAAAAACCTTCCCACTTCCGGATGCGCTGCGCGTATCGCAGCATAATCTACGCCCACGCCTTCAACCAGAGTATTCCAGTTTTTATTCATATAGACTAACTGCCCTCTGTCTGAGACCGAAGGGCTTACTCTTTTTACTTGTTCCTTAAGTTTCTCAATAGCAGCCACATCCTGAAAGGTAAAACGCGTAGCCGAACCTGTCTCTAAAGCTATGCCGCCTAACTTTGGCGAGCCAGGCCTGACTAAGAGAAGATTAGAGCCTAAAGATGCCAACTGTTTCTCAATAGACTCTTTTGCGCCCTGGCCCAGCGCAAGCATGGCAATAACCGCAGCTACGCCGATTAAGATGCCCAGGATAGATAATAACGAACGCATTTTATGCGAAACCATTGCTCCGGCTGCCTGGCGCAGATAATCAAAGAATTCGGTCTCCCTGGCTTTTCTTTCGTGTTTGGATAAAATAACGTCTATTATTTTATCCGCTTCGTTTTCTTCTGAAGGTTTCGGCAGAACCTCGGCTTTCTCGTCGGAGATAATCCTGCCATCGAGCATACGGATGACCCGGCGGGCGTGCATGGCTACTTCCTTCTCGTGGGTGACGATGATAACGGTCTTACCTTTTTGATTCAGCGCCTTCAGGATGGCAATTATCTCGTCCTTGCTTTTGGAATCGAGGTTGCCTGTCGGCTCATCCGCGAAAATTACCAAGGGTTCGTTGACTAACGAACGGGCTATGGCTACGCGCTGCTGCTGTCCGCCGGAGAGTTCATTAGGACGGTGGTTCATCCTGTCGGACAGCCCTACCTCTTCTATTTTCTCTTTCGCTTTTTCTTTTAAATGGCGCTTTCCCGCGTAAATCAGGGGAAGTTCAGCATTTAGAAGGGCGGTCATCCTCGGTAATAAATGAAACTGCTGGAACACAAAACCTACCAGGCGGTTACGCACCGCGGACAATTCCTCATCGGAAAATTCATTAATCCTTCTTTTGCCTAAATAGTATTCTCCTGAGTCCGGCCTGTCCAAAAGGCCCAAAATATGCATCAGCGTAGATTTGCCCGAACCGGAAGGGCCCATAATCGCCACAAACTCACCCGGGGAGATTTTTAAAGAAACGTCCTCCAGGGCCTTTACCGCAACCTCTCCCATTTGGTAGGTCTTATATATGTTTTTTAATTCTATCATCGTCTTCTGCGCCAGGGGAAGAACGGATTATTTCCGACATTACTCTGCGGAAGGCTGTATTTTTTTGTCGCCATTATTATCCGGTCATTTACATTGAGCCCGGAGACGACTTCCACATTTTTATCGTCGGAGATGCCGAGGGTAACTGCTGTTTTTAACGGCCCTTTGCCGTTGTTTTGTTTTATTAAAACATAGGTTGCATCTTTTTCCTTGAGCACCGCCTCCAGCGGTATAAGTAGGGCGTTTTCTTTACTCTGCTCTATAAAATCTACCGTTGCATTCATCCCTGAACGGAAAAACAAAGGCACGGTTTCAGGACACAAATCTACGTTGTATATAGTGACGTTATTTACGGTTTGCGACTCATAGTATATATGCTCTACGCTTGCCTTTATTTTTGTATCGGGATACGCATCCAGCACGATAAGTGCATCCTGGCCGGTCTTAATTTTCCCGATGTCGGTCTCGTCAACCTGGGCGCGGACAATCAGGTGGTCTGATAGGACAACCACTGCGTCGCTTGTAGTCACTGTCTGGCCCGGCTGCATAGTCGCTACTATAACTTCTCCGTCGATAGGCGAAAGTAACGGTATGGATTTATATACTTCTTTCCAATACTTCAGTTTTTCTTCTCCTTGCCCCTGCGCAGCATCCAAGAGCGCGGCCCTCTCAGTAGAACTCATCCAGGCTAAAGTCTGGCCTGTTTTTACCTTTTCTCCCTCCTTTACAAGGATGCTCTCGATGCGGCCGTTAACCGGAGGCTTGACTTCCAGGCGGTTTTTAGGCAAAACCGTTCCTGTGGTAGAGATAAAAGTCCTGATTGCGCCTTGAGTCGGGCTGATTTCTTTTATTATCTCGTTATCTGAGACCTTGCTTTTCATTCTCGTTATAACAAATGCCGAGACAACCAATATAACCAAGACCGCAAAGGTAATTTTTAATTTTTTATTGCGCATATTCTAACGTCTCTCCTTTCGCCTGGACCCAGTTTGCCTCTGCCAGTAATGCATTAGCCTGGGCATCCAAAAAAGCACTTTTTGCGTTAACCAGGTTATCTTCGATAATTGTCCAGTTATCGTAGGAAATGAATCCCGTGGAAAATTGCGCCTGGGCTATGTTTGAGCGTTCCTCGGTTGCAATTAAGGATTTTCTCTGCACCTCTACGTTATCCACCGCATCCTGCAATGCTGCCCAGGTCTGTTCCAATTTTAAAACAATCGCGTCTCTTGAACTCCTTTCGTTTTGCCGCAGCTGGTTTAATAAAGCCTGAGCTTGCGCAACCTGCGCAAACCTTAAACCTCCCTCAAAAATGGGCATAGATAAGGTAAGACCCAGATTCCACTGGTCGTTCTGCGGCGACCAGTGCGAACCAGTCTTATTTGCGCCTCCCTGTCCGGAAAGCGTAGGGGAAAAATTGGCGTAGGCAGACCTTAAACTGAACTGCGCCGCATTCTCCTGGGCGATAAGCTGCTGCAGGGAGGGGTTATTTTTAGCCAGGGCTTCAAAATCAGGCCTGACTTTTACGGCATCGCTTACTTCAAAAACGCCCTTTGCCCGTATGGGGGTTAAATTCGCCCTCCCCAATTCTTTCGCGAGGTTCCTCTGGCTGACTTCAAGGTTCCTTTCAGCCTGGGAAATTCCATATTGCGCCTCGGCTAAATTTGCCTCCGCAGTCAACAAGGCGCCTCTGTGCTCCAGCCCAGATTCGTAGCGTAAAGTGATTAACTCCAGGTTCCCCCTGCGGATATCATAAATCTCTTCCGTAATACGCAACATTTCCTGGGCTTTCAGCAGATTAATAAAAGCGCTGCGCAACCTGAACCTGACCTGGCTTGAAGTAAATCTAAAGCCCTGTTTTGCCGCGGTTATAAATTCTTTCGCGGCTTTTACATCGCTGATTGTTTTTGTCCCGTCGAATAAAAGCTGCGTCCCGGTCACTCCGTAAGTATAGGTATCGCCGGTGCTCTTGGAAGTGCCGGTATCGGTCCTTGCAGTTGATGCGCTTAAACTGCCGTCTACCTGGGGGAAGAGCGCGCTTGCGGTGATTTTTTTACTCGCTTCCGATTCTTTTACGCCTTCTTCTGCGGCGATTAAATCCGGGTGGTTTTTCGCTGCCTCTCTGATACACTCCTGCCAGGTAAGCAGTTCTTCTGCTTTTGCTTCATAAGGAAGGGCGCATAAGAATAACAGGATTATTGATAAAAATCTTATCCTTCTCATTTTGTATCCTGGGCTATACGGCGCTTTTCTTCACCTTAGCCAGCATTTCCGTCATATGGGTTAAGAACCCACTAAACTGTTCCACAGGCACAAAGCCGATAGGTCCCCCCTCTTTAGCCAGGACAATCAGCCTGTCTCCGGGATGAATGCGGTATGCTTTTCTAATCCTGGCCGGAATTACGACCTGGCCCCGCTCTCCTACGGTTACCGCGCCATAGACCTTAGGCATCGGGAATCTCTTCATTTTAGCCTCCTCTAATTAAATAGTTAATAAATGATTTGTATGAATTGTATGATTTATATGAGAAGTATAATATAGTATGTTAAGCCTGTCAAGAGAAAAATGCGGGGTTATTGATGCGGGGCCTGTTCGATATTTATATAATCTTTAAACTCTATTGCTTCTCCTAACTCCTGCTTTACCACCCTGATTCTGTCCGGGACATAGGGGTGGGTTTTAAAATAGGACCTTGGCTGTAGCGGTTTTCGTCTGTTAATCTCCCATAATTTCTCCAGGAAATTAAGCATCCCGTGGGGGTCATATCCGGCTAATTTTAAATAACGCGCGCCTAACTGGTCGGCGAGCAGCTCGTCTTCTCTGGCATATCCCAATAATAACTGGGTGAAAGCGATATCCGCGGCATTACCCGCCTCTCCCGAACCCGGCGCTGCAGCAACCAATATCCTCAACAAAGAATACCCCTGGAGTGCCTGGAGTTTCTTGATGCTGTGCCGCGCAACAATATGGCCGACTTCATGGGCGATAACGCCTGCTAGCTCGCTGTCGTCAGCCGTCTTTTCAATCAATCCCTTGTTTATGTAGACAAACCCACCGGGCAAAGATACGGCATTTACCTCTTCGTCATCCAATACCTTAAAATGGTAGTCTATCTCTTTCCTGTCGCATACACTGGCTATTTTCTTGCCGATATCCTCTACGCGTTTCTGTATTAAAGGGTCGTCTACGAATTTGTATTCCTTTGCTACCTGCTGCGCAATAGCCTCACCCATCTGCACTTCCCTGTCGGTGCTATAATAAAATATCTCTTCCTGGCCGGTAACTATGTTGTATTCGGTGGAACAGCCGGAGAGAAAAACAGTAGATAGCAGGCAGTAGATAGTAGATAGGAAAAGCAAATATAACTTTATATCGAGTTTCTTTAACATAAGATAGAGCTTCCTTAAGGGCAAGCCTACCACGTTATAAAAACACCCCTCGATTCTCCTGATAAAGAAAGCGCCCCTTCCCTGGATATCAAAACTCCCTGCTTTATCCAGAGGGGAAACGCATTTAAAATAATGGTCTATTTCTTTATCGGTTAGTTTATCCATATAAACCTTGGTCTTTTCATAATCAACCAGCGCCTTACCTTTGTCCTTATCGATTACAGCAATGCCGGTATAAAGCCACTGCGGCTTGCTGGATAATTTTTTCAGCATTACCCTGGCTTCTTTTAAATCTTTGGGTTTACCGAATATTTTCTTATCCTGCACCGCAATAGTGTCTGCAGCGACAATAATGCCGTGTTTGAGTTTCCGCGCAGCCTGCTTTGCCTTCTCCCCGGCATTCCTTTTAACCAGTCTTGCGTAAGATAAATTTCCGGCGATTCTCTCCTCCTTAATCCTGCTCGGCAAAACCTTGAATTTCAAGCCGAATACCTCAAGAAGCTTTTTCCTGGCTTTGGAATCAGAGGCTAAATATATATTTCTCATCTAATTTAATGCGGCGCTTTCTCCGGCAAGGTACCCCGTAGAAAACGCTGCCTGCAGGTTAAACCCGCCTGTGTCCGCATCCACATCGAGCATCTCGCCGCTAAAATATAATCCTTTGATGCGGCGCGACTCCATAGTGCGCGGGTTTATCTCCTTTAAAGAAATTCCGCCGCGGGTGACCGTGGCTTCTTCTATTGGCCTGGGCTTAACAATATCCAGGCGCACCCCTTTAAAAAGAGATACCATATTCTTGCGCTCAAGCCCGGTAACTTGGTTTGCTTTTTTATCGGGATTGATATGCGCAATATCTATGAAACAATCAATTAATCTTTGCGGCAATAAATTCTTAAGCGTATTTTTAAGGCTCTTTTTGGGATTTATCTCGAATTCCCTTAAGAGCCTGGCGTTTAATTGCTCTCTGGATAACGCAGGCTTTAAATCTATCTCTACATAGACGTGTTTATTCTCGCTTAGCCAATCTACAATCTTTCCGCTTAAAGTTAAAACCAAAGGCCCTGATATGCCGAAATCCGTAAACAATAGTTCTCCGATTTCAGAGAGAATCTGCTTTTTGCCGTTACTAAACCCAACTCCTGCGTGCAGGGGCTGGGTAAATTTAAGCCGGATGTTCTTCAGGGTTAATCCCCCTAAATGCCTGGGGTATTTCTGCCTGATTTCCAGGGCTACAAGACCCGGTCTTAACCTGACTATTGAATGCCCTAATTTTCTGGCTATTTCCAATCCTTCTCCTGTTGAGCCGGTAAAACTGTAAGAGACGCCTCCGGTAGCTAAGATAACCTTATCAGCGGATAAGAATCTCCCATCGCTAAGTAAAATCCCTTTTACCTGATTATCCCGAAGCAATATATCTTTCATTGCGGATTTATAAATAATCTTTACTTTATTTTTCTGTAACTCTTTCCTTAATACTTCCAGGACGCTACTTGCCTTATCCGTCACGGGAAATAACCTCAGCTGCCTTTCCGCTTTTAACTTAAGGCCTCTTTGCTCGAAGAAATTTATTAAATCGCGGTTAAAGAATTTCTTAAAGGCATCCCTTAAGAATTGGCTGTTCCCGGAAAATCTTTGGAGAAACGCGTCTAAGTCGCAAAGGTTAGTGAGATTGCAGCGGCCTTTACCGCTTAAGAGGAGCTTTTTCCCTGGGATAGGATTTTTTTCTATGAGAGTGACGTCTTGTTGTAATTGACCAGCCCTGATCGCTGCCATCATTCCGGCAGGGCCTGCACCAACCACAACTATTCTTTGTGCTTTCACTACAGACCAAAATCTTTTATTGTGAATATGGATTCTAACTTTAAACCCGCCTTTGCCAGGTTTTCTCTTGCGCCTTCATCCCTATCTACTATCACAATCGCGCTGCTAACCACAGCGCCTATTTTATCCAATGCTTCCTTTGCCTCAATGAGGGCCTTTCCCGTCGTAGCTACATCATCGACCAGGATTACTCTGCTCCCCCTTTTTAATGCCGGGCCTTCAATCCGACGCTTAGCGCCGTGCTCTTTGGCGCGCTTACGCACGATAAATGCCTTAAGCGGGATGCCGTTAATATGGCTAAGGCAGGCAACTGCTCCAGCAATAGGGTCAGCGCCCAAAGTAGGCCCGCCGATAGCGTTGATTTTGCGGCCTTTTATGAGTTGCAAGATAATGCTTGCCACAAGATACGCGCCTTTGGGAGTCAAGGTGATTATCCGTCCGTCAAGATAATAGTTACTAACCTTGCCCGAAGATAAAACAAACCTGCCCCTCTTTAAAACTTTCTTCTTAAGCAGGGCCAATAATTCTTGCTTCAACTCTTTTAAATTTTCTCTACCCATAGCAAGTTTATTTTACTATCCTAATACTTCCCTGTCAACCATATTAAACAGGGGCTCCCAGCGGGTGACTGCCGAGCCGAAGACCTTGCCGCACGCAGCGCAAGCGAGGACGGCGAGGTGGCTCGGCAGGCAGGACCCGCTGGCCTAATAAATTTTGACAAATCCTTATTTCATTGTTATCATATGCGTATGTTCCGTCGTCTTATAAACGGCCTTGCGGATATTATATATCCCAAGAGGTGCCTGGCTTGCAAAAATAAACTGGGCGTATCATCAGTTGACGAGCTTATCTGCGCGGTTTGCTGGGCTGACATTAAAAGAAACGTACCTCCCTTTTGCTACAGCTGCGGCAGGCACCTGGAGACCCAGCCCCTGCGCGCAGGGGCTGGGTTTACCAAAAATATCTGCCCGCATTGTATTAAGGGAAAATTTCACTTTGACCGCGCATTCAGCCCCTGTGTTTACACAGGAATAATTAAAGAACTAATCCAGGCATTTAAATATAAAGGTAAGGATTACCTCGGTTTTCCTTTAAGCAAACTGATGGTTGAATTTATCAGAGAATACAACGTACCTATCGATTCCCTGGACTTTATCGTTCCCGTGCCTTTGCATAAAGCGAGGCTGCGCGAGAGGGAATTTAACCAGGCAGAGATTCTGGGTAAATATATAGCAGAGGAATTTAAAAAAGAGATGTTGCCTGACGCGCTCCTGCGCCATCGTCACACAAAGACGCAGACAGATTTAGAGCCAGATAAACGTCTCTTGAATGTAAAAGACAGCTTTTCGGTAAACAGGCTCAGAGATATAAAAGGCAAAAATTTACTCGTAGTTGATGATGTCCTGACCACAGGAGCGACCTCTTCCGAAGCAGCACGAACCTTAAAAGGCGCAGGAGCAAACATCGTATTTGTCCTGACGCTGGCTAATTAAACTTATGAAAATATTAAGGAATTATTTCTTGAGGGAATTTATTGGGCCACTCTTTTTATCGCTGGGCGTGCTCAGTTTTGTCATGGTCCTGGTAGGGAATCTTAAAAAAATAGCCGACCTGGTAATTAATAGAGGCGTTGATATTTACAGCGTATTAAAACTCTTTATGTTTATGACGCCTTACATTGTCACCTATGCCCTGCCTATCTCTGTATTGATTGCAGTGCTTATATCCCTGGGCAGGTTATCCAGCGACAATGAGATTGTGGCAATAAGGGCAAGCGGCATAAATTTATTCAGCCTGATACTGCCGCTGATTATCATAGGAATAATTTTAAGCCTGGCGCTGGTCATATTCAACGACCGCGCTGCCTCATACGCGCATTACGCTTATAGAAAGACATTGATAGAGGTAGGCATAAAAAACCCTACCGCCGCGTTTGAAGAAGGGGTGTTCATTAATTCTTTCCAGAAATATATCTTGTTTATCTACCGCGTAGACCAGAAGAAGAATAAACTCGGCAACGTGCGTATCTATGAGCCGCAAGGGGAAGGCAAGCCCACGCGCACTATCATTGCCAAGGCAGGCGAGTTTATTGCCGTGCCGGAAAAAAATACCATTAAACTAAAACTTATGGACGGGACAAGCGATGAGCCCGACCCGGAACATCCTACTAATTTTTATAAATTAAATTTCAAGACTTATTTTATGAATTTAAACCTCGCCCAGGCCCAGGATAAGGACAAAATCGGGAAGAAACCCAAAGATATGAGCATACAGGAACTAAAAGCCGAAATCGCCAAACTAAGAAGCGAGGGGATAGACGCCGCCCCCTTGATTACGCAGATACACGAAAAGATAGCCCTGGCCTTCTCCTGCCTCGTATTTATACTCCTGGGTTCATCCCTGGCAATGATCACCCGGCGCCGGGAGAAATCCATCAATATCGGTATCGCGATACTCGTCATAGTCGTATATTACCCTCTCTTTATCGGCTGCGAGGCGCTGGCAATAGAAGGCAACCTGAATCCCCAGATTGCCATGTGGATTCCCAATATTATCTTCGGAATAACCGGCGTAATCTTAACTTATAGATTATGCGCATCTTAGACCGTTATATATTAAAATCAGTCCTCTCCATTTTCTTTTCCTGCATTTTCATCTTCCTTTTCCTCTATGTGATTATAGACCTGCTCTCGCACCTGGAAGACATATTAAAACAGCAGGTCAGTTTATTCATTTTAGCGCAATATTACATATCCTACCTGCCCATTATGTTCGTGCAGGTTGCGCCTTTTGCCTGCCTCCTGAGCACATTATACACGTTCGGCAAACTGAACCACGATAACGAGATTATTGCCATGCGCTCATCAGGATTAAGCATATTCCAGATAACTAAAACCGTAATTATATTCGGCTTATTGCTCAGCCTGTTTATATTCTGGGTCAACGACAGGCTCCTCCCGCAATCCCTGGCATTAACCCAGAAAATAAAGGTCCAGATGGAAGAGGGTTCGAAAAAAAAGGAAAAAAAACAGGAGGTTATTGATAATCTCACTATGTATGGTTTGAAAAACAGGCTTTTCTTTGTAAATAAATTTTATCCTGCCGAAAACACGATGGAAGGCATAACCATCCTGGAGCACGACGAACGCCAGAATATAACCAAAAAGATAGTGGCGAATAAGGGTATTTACGCGGATAACCTCTGGAAGTTCTACCAATGCATTACCTACAACTTTGACGTTAACGGGCACATCTTGCAGGAACCCCAGTATTTTGAAGAAGAGATAATGGCTATACCCGAAACCCCTCATGACTTTATAAGCCAGAGGCAACGGCCGGATTATATGACTATAATGCAGCTTGACGATTATATATGGAAATTATCCAAAAGCGGCGCCTCAACAGTTATACGCAACCTTAAACTGGACCTTTACCAAAGATTTACCTCGCCCTTTACCAGCGCGGTTATTATCTTTTTGGGCATACCTTTCTCGTTAATGCTCAGGAGGCGTGCGACGGGGCTGTCTTCCATAGGCGTATCAATTATAGTGGGATTTTTATATTACATATTGGATGCTGTAAGCATTGCTTTGGGCAGAGGGGGGGTCCTTGCGCCGGTCCTGGCTGCGTCCTTAAGCCATATACTTGTTTTCCTGTTCAGTTTACACCTGATTAACAGGCTGCCTTAAATGTATAGCCGGGGAATGCGGCTGCCCAGGCCGCAGACAATTTCGTAAGGAATGGTTTCGCAAATTCGCGCTAATTCTTCCGCAGTAATCTTATTTTTACCTTGAGAGCCGATAAGCGCTACCTCATCGCCGATTTTAACCGGAAAATCTCCCACATCCACCATAATTTGGTCCATACAGACTCTTCCGCAGACTTTAAAACGCCTTCCTCCTATTAAGACCGGCGCCTTATTTGACAAATTGCGGGGGTAGCCGTCCCCGTAACCGATAGGTAAGGTTACGATCTTGGTATCTTTCTTGGTGACGTAGTCATGGCCATAACTTATGCCATATCCTCGAGGCACCTTCTTGATAAATATGACTCTGGTCTTTAAACTCAATACGGGTTTTAGTTTTATCTCCAAATTTTGCGTGGGGCGCAGGCCATAGATTACCAAGCCGGGCCTGACCATATTAAAATGGCTGCCCTTATAATCAATTATACCCATACTGTTTGCTGCGTGAACCAAAGGTATATTTATTCCGCCTTTATATAACCCCTGGATTAAACGATTGAATAAATCTATCTGGTATAATGTGAATCTTTTATTCATATCCGCAAAAGCGAAATGCGTAAATATGCCTTCGATATTTATAAATTTCAATTTATGAATCTTTTTTACCAGTTTCTCCGCGTCCTGATGCAAAACCCCTATCCTGCCCATCCCTGTATCAACCTTGATATGGACATTCACGGGTTTACCAAACCTCCTGGCCTTATGGTTTAAGAAAAGGGCAAACTCCTCATCAGAAACGGTTGTAGTAAGTTTGTATCTAAATACGGGCGCGATATCTTTTTTAAGGATTAAACCAAGGATTAAAATAGGCAGGCCTACCCCTTCATCTCTTAATTTTATGCCCTCATCAATAGAGGCAACGCCGAGAAAATCCACTCCGTCGGATACGAGCCTTCTGGCTACGGGAATTAAGCCGTGGCCGTAGGCATCCGCCTTGATAGTAACCATAATCCTGGTAGAGGGCGACAGGAGTTCTTTTATCTGTTTTAAGTTGTAGCTAAGATTATTCAGGTTAATCTCAGCCCAGGTAGGCCTGTATCCAATATAATCTTTAGTCATCTTAGGCTAACAATTGCAGTTAGGGTCGGTGGTCGATAGCCTATAGTCGATAGTTTAAAACTATAGACCATTGACCATAGACTATTGACCCGATTATTTTCTTGCCTCGATTTGGCATTCTTTCGGATAAAGATAAATCGGTTTTATATCAAATGGGCTTTCGAATTTCTTATCCCTGATTCTCTCCAGGGCAAGCCCGATAATATGGCGGGCTTTAGGATACCAGTAATCCTTGTCTAAAATAACCGCTCCCCTTATGTTCTTTTGGAGAGTTTCTTTGTATAGACTAACTGCATCGCCTAATATTATACTATTAGGCCTGGCGCACCTTAGAAATTCTTTTTCGCTTAAAAGCATATAAGGTTTCATTCTGCTTATCCTGCCGTCCTTATATTTGTAAACGGAGCAATAAAACAGATTCCTTTTGGCATCAATAGCGGGGATGACCTGTTTATCCGTATCCGTTACATTTCTGGCCAATATCTCCAGGGTAGATATTCCTGTAATGGGCTTCTGCGTCACCCAGCTCAAAGCCTTTATGGTAGCCAGGCCAACGCGCATCCCGGTAAAAGAACCCGGGCCTAAACCGCAGGCAAAATAATCAATATCAGAAGCCTTCCAGCCCAGCGCATCCAAAACCCTTCTTATGCTTTTAACCAATAAGGCAGAAAGCATTCTGCCTACTTCTAAATTATACTCATATACCTTATTACCGTCATAGATGCCCAGGCACAAAAACTTGGTGGTGGTATCAATGCCCAATATCTTCATGAATTCTTCCCAATAATTCTTTATAGCGCCTGCCGAACGCAGAGAATTTCAGCTGTCTTTTTGAATCCAGCCTAAGGAATAATTCTATTTTGAGAAATTCTCTTGGCAAGAGGGATTTCAGCCTGTCTGCCCATTCTATAACCGAAACGCCTTCGGAATAAAAATATTCTTCGTATCCTATGGCCGCGATATCTTTGGGGTTCTTTAACCTGTAAAGGTCAAAATGATATAGCGGGAGCCTGCCCTGGGAATGCTCGCGTATCAGGACAAATGAGGGGCTGACAATCCTGTTTTTCTTAATCCCCAGGCCTTCGGCAATTCCTTTGGCCAGGACTGTCTTACCGGAGCCTAATTCCCCGAACAGGCAAATAATGTCCCCTTTTTGCAGGTTCTTTGCTATGACCTTACCTATATTTAATGTGTCGCTAACAGACCTGGAGATTATTTCCACTAGAAGTGCCTAAAGCCTTTGGGCTGAAGAATCCTTTCCCTGTTTCTTTTATCTATTAACCTTAAGCCGAATTTTCTCTCTACGATTTCTCCGATGGGTTTAAAATCGGTTAATTTCTTACGTAAAATTTTTCTGGCATCTTTGCGCGATAGAGTAAAAAGGAGTTCGAAATCCTCTCCCATATAGAGCGCTTCGCTAAACCCGGCCGCCTGTTTGCTTACGGGGATTAAATCCTCGTAAATTATCGCGCCCACCGAACTTTGCCTTAAGATATGGCTTAGGTCGGAAGCCAATCCATCGGAAATATCAATCATCGCATTTACTTTAAAATTCTTTGCTAAAAACCTGGCCTCTTTTAACCTGGGTTTAAATCTGAGGTGTTTACCCCGTATAGAACCGCCGAGCTCACCGGTCACAAAAATTATGTCGCCTGCCTTAGCCCCGCTTCTTAAAGTCAGATATTTCTTTTCCACAATGCCTAACATACCGACGTCAATCGTGACATCCCTGGCAGAGCTGATATCCCCTCCCGCTATGTTGATATTGTATTCTTTGGCAATGCTGAGCATCCCTTTAAAAAGCCTATCCACGAATTCAACAGAGGTATTCTTTGGCATTGCCAATGATACCAGGCAGTGGCGCGGCAGGCCGCTACAGCTGGCTATATCGCTAACTGATGCAGCCAAGGCCTTTCTGCCGATAAGACACGGCTCATCCTTAAGTGTAAAGTCCACCCCTTGGACTATCATATCGCAGGTAAACAACTGATATCTTTTTTTATCAAAGACAAGGACAGCGCAATCGTCCCCTGAGCCCTTGATAACCGAGGCGTCAGTCTTGATTGATTTTTTTATCCTTTCTATTAACCCAAACTCCCCTATTTTATTTATTAGCATTTGCTTTTTACTAACTACTATCTACTAACTACTTTCTTAATATTTACCCCGTACGGAGGCCTGATTATGCCCTTATCCGTAATAATGGCGCTGATTAAATTATTCGGAGTTACGTCAAAAGCCGGATTAAATACCTTTGTGTTCTTTTGCGCGATTGGGTATTTAAAAAACAGCTCTGTGACTTCTTTAACCGGCCGTTGCTCAATAGGGATATCTTTACCGCTCTTTATTTTCAAATCAAAAGTAGAAACAGGCGCTGCAATATAAAAAGGTATTTTGTGAAACCAGCTTAAAACAGCTAAATTATAAGTGCCAATTTTATTGGCAGCGTCTCCGTTTGCGGCAATCCTGTCAGCGCCGGTGATGACCTTATCAATTTTGCCTTGCTTCATCAATGTAGCCGCCATATTGTCGCAGATAAGAGTTACGTCAATCCCCTTTTTATTGAGTTCCCAGGTGGTAAGGCGGGCGCCTTGTAAGAGGGGCCGGGTCTCGCAGGCGTATACTTTTATCTTTTTGCCTTCCTCTTTTGCGCGATAAATGACTCCTAATGCTGTGCCGTAATCAAGCGTTGCCAATATCCCGGCGTTACAAATGGTTAGTATCGTGTCTTGGTTCTTGATTAATTTTGCGCCGTAATAACCCATCTTCCTGCAGGCAAGCCTGTCTTCCTCAATTATCCTTTTAACTTCGCGAAGCAAGAATTTCTTTATTAAAGATACGGGTTTGCCCCTGTTCTCTAGGACAACCTTACGCATCCTCTCCAAACCCCAGAAAAGATTCCTTGCCGTAGGACGGGAAGAAGCCAGATACGCAATTGCCCTATTCAATTCTTTATTAAATGCGGTAAAATCCCTTGCCTTTGAGTCTTTGAGGCCCAGATATACTCCTAAACCCGCTGCTACTCCTAATGCCGGAGCGCCGCGCACCTGTAAAATCTTTATGGTGCGCCAGAGGGTTTTTAAATCCTTAACGTAGATATACTCTAATTTTAAAGGCAACTTTGTCTGGTCAATGAGCTTAATAGAGTTATTCTTCCATTCTATAGTGCGAATATTCATAGGCCGATGATTTTGGCGAATACGCTCTTTTTCACTTTAATTGCCGACGCAGGGCAGGCCTCCTGGCAGCAAAAACAGGCAATGCATTTGGAATAATCAAAAACAATGCGTTTATTTTTCATAGTTATCGCCTGGTTAGGACAGGCCTGGATGCAGGCAGCGCACCCGATACAATTATCGCGCTCAACACAGGGATAATATTTAATGAGTTTTTTGGCTAAATTAATGACCGGACGCGGTATATTCTTTTTAAATGGCGAAGTAGTGGGCAATAAAAAAGGCTCGGCTATAACTTCTTCTAATTTCTCTCCGAGGATTTGAATGGAATTAATCTCAGCTGTGCCCAAACCCCTATTAGCAGCTTCTCTGGTGCTTAATATATCAAAAGGCTCTAAGCCCATAATTAAAGCCATCACGCTATCCAGGGATACGCAATCAGCGCCTGCCAGCAATAAATTCAATTCGCGCAATTTCCCGCTGGTTGCCGGGCCGTCCCCTTCCATGGCTATTATCCCGTCCACAACCGTTAAAGCCGGCTTTGCCTCCTGATAAATATCTACCAGAATCCGCGCAAAGGACTCTTTATCAAAATAGTCTTTATGCAATTCTGTTTTATACGTTCCTGAAACCAGGCCAAAAAGGTTCTTTATTGCGCCGGTCAGGATAGTAAGGTCGTGCGTTTTAAACTTCGGCATATTTACAAGGTAATCGCAATTATCCAGCCAGGTAGTTAAAGGGAACTTCCCGTGCCACCTACGCTTATCAAATTTCACCAAAGAAACCCCCTCCTCCTCGCAAACCCTTTTTACCCCCGATCTTTCATAAACTTCGTCTACGTTCTCTATCTGGTTACCCCACACACTCGGCCCGTCGCCGACAAATATTTCGCATTTAATCCCCTTTAGAATCTTTATCAGTGCCCGCACAACCTCAGGATGCGTATCTATGCCGAACTCCGGCTCCTTGGCCATTAAAAGATTGGGCTTTACCAATACTCTGCTTTCGGGTTTTATAAAAATAGAGATACCGCCAAGTGAATCGACAGCTTTCCTTACCGCTCCCTGTACTAGGGAAGGCTCATAACCAGCGCATTTTACAATGGAAACTCTGGAGTCCATATTTAATACTCTCAAGTAGCGGGTCCTTGTAACAACGTCCTATTGCTTTCCGTCTTTGCCTCCGCGTGCTGAAAATTTTCTAATGCACGCTCCAGCAAAGCCGCGAAAGCAATGCAAGTCAGCCACAAAAATGAACCTGTTCGGGTCTTCGAGCGAATATTGGTTTAGCGGGTGACGAGGCTTGATTTGAGCAGCACATTGAAAATTTGAGCGGGCAGGGTTGCCCAGCTAAATACGTTAGTCAGGCAGAGCGAAAATTTTCACTGAGCGAGCAATTCCTCGCTGGGGAATTGCGAGCGGTGCTGCGAGAACAAGCCTCGGCAGGACCCGCTAAAGTTAAAAAAGAGCGAGAAGAACGACAGATTCATTACTTTATATTAAAGAACTTTGTTGCGTTAGCTGTTGTGGCTGCTGCTACCTCATCCAAGCCGAGCCCTTTAATCCTGGCTACTTCTTCAGCGAGATATTTCACATAAGCCGGTTCATTCCTCCTGCCGCGAAAAATATCGGGAGATAAATAAGGTGCATCGGTCTCCAATAAGAGCCTGTCTAAGGGTACAAGCTTAACGAGATTTCTCAGGTTATCTGCCTTCCTATATGTAATATTGCAGGTAAATGAAATATAAAAACCCAGGCTCAGGCATTCTTTTAAAAAGTTCTCGTCTCCGGAAAAACAATGCACCACTGCTTTAACCGGCATTGACTCTTTTAAAACCTTTAAGGTATCCTCGCGTGCCTCGCGGGTATGTATTACAAGAGGAAGAGCAAAATCTTTGGTTAATTTTATGAGGGATAAAAAAAGCGCCATCTGGTTTTCTGCCTTGGAATAATTCCTGTAATAATCCAGGCCTGTCTCTCCGATGGCAACTACTTTCTCTGACTCTGCCAGCTCCCTTATGGCAGCCTCTTCTTTTTTACCATACCCATCGGCATCATGCGGATGGACGCCTACGCTTGCGTAAATAAAATCGTATTCTTGCGCTAACTCGACACCCCTCGTAGAAGACTTAAGGCTTGAGCCTATATTTATAATATAACCTACGCCTTCATCTTTTGCGCGTTGTATAACTTCTTCCCTATCCTGGTCAAACTCGGGAAAATCAAGATGGCAATGGGTGTCCACTAACATATCCGGGGAAATAAAGGTTTGCCTTTTTTGATTTTATCTTTGCCTAATTGCTCATTTATGGATTCTGCAGTCTGCGGCATAAAAGGTGAAAGGCTCTGCGCGACTTTCCGGATAACCTCTACTAATAAACGAATAAATGCCTTGAGTTCATCAGCCCTGTTTTCCCTGGCTAAATGCCAGGGTTTTGTCTCTTCAATATGTTTATTTGCCAGGTTAATCAGCTCCCAGATTCTTTCTAAAGCCGAACTGAAATTAAAATCAGAGTCGGCCTGAAGCCGAATAGCCGCTTCTTTGGATAAAGCCCCTATTTTATCATATATTATTTTAACCTTTTCATCCTGCGCAGCCGCCTGAGGGACATCCCCCTGAAAATATTTCTCAATCATCGTCAGCGTGCGATAGACGAGGTTACCCAAGTCATTTGCCAAGTCTCCATTAAACCTCTTGATTATGGCGTCTTCCGAAAAATTGCCGTCTAAGCCAAAAGGCACGTCGCGCAAAAGAAAATACCTGTACACATCTATGCCGTATTTATTGACCATATCTATCGGATTAACCACATTGCCTTTGGATTTGGACATTTTAGTTTCGCCAATCATCCACCAGCCATGAGCAAATACGGTCTTTGGCTGTTCTATATTTAAGGCGTGTAATATAGCCGGCCAATACACTGCGTGCTGCCTTAAGATATCCTTGCCGATGAGATGCAAAGACGCAGGCCACCAACGCGATTTATAATTCCCCTGTTTATCAAATTCTCCCACAGCGCTAATGTAATTTATCAAAGCATCCACCCAGACATAGGTTACGTGTCCGGGGCTAAAAGGTAAAGGTATCCCCCAGCCCAGTCTTTCTTTTGGACGGGAGATGCACAAATCCGTCAGCCTATTTAATCCCAGGAAACTCAAAACCTCATTCCGCCGTATTTCTGGCCGGATAAAATCAGGGTTATTTTTAATATATTCTATTAACCAGCTCTGATGTTCGGATAATTTAAAGAAATAATTTGTTTCGCTGATTTTCTCCAGAGGCCTTGCGCAATCCGGGCAATTTTGACCTGTCACCTGCGTATCGGTCCAGAATGTCTCGCAGGGCGTGCAATACCAACCCTCGTATTTTGCCTGATAAACCTGTTTCTTCTCATAGAGTATTTCTAAAGCCCTCTGCACAGTCCTGATGTGGCGCTCCTGCGTAGTGCGGATAAAATCGTCGTAAGAAATCCCAAGGGTCTTCCAGAGCTCCTGGAATTGCAGGACCATTTTATCCGCAAATTCCTGCGGGTCCAATCCCTGCTCCTCTGCTGCTCTTTGAATTTTTAGGCCGTGCTCGTCTGTGCCGGTCAAGAACCAGACATTTTCTTTACCCAAGGCCTGGCGCATATAGCGCGCCAAACAATCAGCCGCAATATTAGTATAGGAGTGGCCTATGTGCGGTGAGGCATTTACATAATATAAAGGAGTGGTGATGTAGAATTTATTTGGCATAACTGACTTCTATCTGCGCTCCGTCTTCAAGCTCAACCATGGCTGTGCGCTTAAAGACATTGACGCTGATAACCTTGCCTTTTCCTTGCTGGGTATGAACGTGTTCTCCTTCGCGGGGAAGGCCTTTGGATAGAAGCTTGTATGTCTCATATTCAAAGGAAAGGCAGCACATCAGCCTGCCGCATAGCCCTGATATCTTGGGCGGGTTTAAAGGCAGGCCTTCTTCTTTTGCCATCTTTATGGTAACCGGCTCAAAATCCTTTAAAAACCTGGCGCAGCAAAGCTCCCTGCCGCAGGGCCCAAACCCGCCGAAAAGCCTTGCCTCATCCCTTACCCCTATCTGCCTTAATTCAATCCTGGCCTTGAAAATCTTTGCCAGGTCTTTCACTAAATTCCTGAAATCAACCCTGCCGTTAGCGGTAAAATAGAATATGATTTTGGCGCGGTCAAAAGAATACTCTGCCTGCACAAGCTTCATATCCAACTTATGCTCCTCTATCTTTTTAATGCAGGCATTAAATGCCTCCTTTGCCTTTAACCTGTTCTCCTCAATCTGTTTTAGGTCGCTTTCTTTTGCAAGGCGCAATATCTTCTTGAGCGGCTCTTTTGAGTTGGTATCCGGCAGGACGCTTTCGCTTGGGGAAACAATCTGTCCGTAATCCAACCCCCGGTCATGCTCGACAATGACGTAGTCCCCTTCTTTGACCTCCAAGTTACCCGCATCGTAAGAATGCACCTGGCCGGAATCCCTAAGCCTCACGAGAATCACTCCCTGCATAACAGGCTCCTTAAATCGTAGAGCAATAACTTAACGTTGATATTACGCTCCAGGTACGCTATTGAATCCGATATGGAGTGCAGAATCTCATTTAAATCCGGGAAAGAAAAACGACCCATCAGCTTCAACAGTTCGTCTTTGCGGTCAAGATTAATAATTTCCGAATGCGGCATCCCTACCTTGAGCAAATAAATATCCCTGAACCAGCTGGCTAATATATTCAGGTAACTACGCACATCCTCCCTTTCTATCGGCAGGTGCGCTAAATCAGAGGGTTTGCGCGAAAGAACGAACCTATCGATGATTCTATTCTTTTGCCTCAATACATCCGTATCCTTTAGCCTTAAGGCGCGGCCGAGCCTGCCTTCTGAAAAATAGGCTACAAAGTGAGCCATATTAGCGTCCAGGCTGTAATCTTTCCGGAAAATATCCTTAAGTTCTGTTCTCTTTAATGGGAAAAACTTCAAGAGTTTGCACCTTGAGATGATGGTCTTAAACAGTAATGCCGGCTTATCGCTCGTCAGGATAATCAAACTTCCCTTGGGAGGCTCTTCCAATATCTTTAAAATTGCTCCCTGCGCCTCGGCAGTCAATTTATGCGCGTTATCAATAATGAATACCTTTCTTTTCCCTTCGTACGGCCTTAAACTTATATCCCTCTGCAGCTGGCGGATACTTTCTATCTTTATCTCAGGCTCGCTGCCTTCGATAATATGCACGTCAGGATGCCGATTAGTTTCTATTTTCATACACGACGCGCATGTATCACAGCAATCAATGAATCCTGCTTCGCAATTAACCGCCTTTGCCAGTGTTTGAGCGACTAATTTTTTACCCACGCCTTCTGGCCCGGTAAAAAGATACCCGCCTTCAAGCCGAGATTGTTCAATATAACCCTGCAATATGCGTATCGGCTTGTCTTGACCCCTGATATCTTTAAAGGACATATTTTTCTACAATTTTCCTTATTTTTTGCTGGGTTGCGCTTTTATCTTTATCCACTTTGACAATTTTTATTCTTTCTGGCTCCTGCGCACCCAACTTAAGGTAACCCCTGCGCACGCGAAAATGATACCTGAAATTCCTCTGTTCAATGCGGTCCCTGTAAGCTTCACGGTGTTTGAGCCCCTTTTTAACAGGCAGGTCCAGCAATATAGTCAGATTCGGCTTTATCCCTGCGCTAGCAAAAGCACCAATTTTTTTTATAAAATCAATGTCTATACCCAATCCATAACCCTGATACGCCAGCGTCGAATCCAGGAACCTGTCGCAGACAACTATTCTACCTTTAATAATGGCTGGTTTAACAATATCATTAACGACTTGAGCCCTGGCTGCCATATAAAGCAGGGTTTCGCAAACCGGGCTGATATGATTTGCGGGATCTAATAAAAGACTCCTGAGCTTCTCGCTAATCCTGGTGCCTCCTGGCTCGCGTAGATAAACTACATTATAGCCTTTGCTTTTTAGATATTTATAAAGGAGCCTGGATTGCGTGCTCTTGCCGCAGCCCTCCGAGCCTTCAAATGTAATGAATTTGCCTCTCATGTTCTCATATCTCTAGGAATGAACCTGTCAGTCTTCTCGCTCAAAGTCGCTTTTCCGCTGAAGTTTTAGTAGCGGACGCCAGAGTTCTTTCGCAGTCTCGGCTCCTGCGCAACTCGCCCGTCGGCGCTTACGCGCCAAGACGGGCTCAGACATGCTCGTCGCCCGAATGCTTCCGCGTTCGGGTTCCCTCGACTGCTCAGGTCATTTGTTAGATTCTCCGTCTCCAAGTCGTCTTTCCGTCTTTTGTATCTTCTAAAATAATACCCTTTTCTTCAAGTTCTTTTCTAATTTTATCTGCTTCCTTAAAATTCCCTTTTTTTCTTGCTGCACTGCGTTTATTGATTAAAGCCTTGATGCCGGTATTGAGGTTATTAGAACCGTCCCCTTTTCTTAAATCCAAGCCAAAGATATCCTTCAATTCAAATAATAGATTCCTGGCTTCAGATATAAAGCCTGAATCATCAATATTTTTATTGGCTGCATTTACCAATTCAAATATCGCTGCCAGCGCCTTTGTCATATTAAAATCATCATCCATTGCGGCAATAAAGTTATTTTTTATTTCTTCTATCTCTTTAGACTTACCGGAGGCCGCTGGCCAGCGACCGACGGCTCTCCTTTCGGTTTTGTCCAAAAGAATAAAAATCCTTTCCAGCGCCTGCTTTGCTTCTTCTATCTTTTCCTCGTTGTAATCTATCGGATGCGAATAGTGCGCGGATAAAAAGAACATTTTCAGTAAATCCGCATTTTTATATTTCTCCATAAAGTCTCTTATCGTTACAAAGTTTCCTAGGGACTTTGCCATCTTCTGGCTGTTTATGGTCAATAAGCCGTGATGGAGCCAGTATTTTGCAAAGAGTTTTCCTGTCAGGGCTTCTGCCTGCGCAATCTCATTCTCATGGTGCGGAAAAATCAAATCCCTCCCGCCGGCGTGTATATCAAGCGTATCAGTTCTTAAGAATTTTTGCGACATCACAGAACATTCTATGTGCCAGCCAGGCATCCCCTTTCCCCACGGGCTATCCCAGAAAGGCTCGTTTTCCTTTGATTTCTTCCACAAGGCAAAATCCAAAGGGTCTTTTTTGAGTTCTGATGGTTCTATCCTTACGCCCTTCTCCATGTGGTCTATGCTTTGGCCGGAAAGCCTTCCGTAGTTTGGAAATTTCCTTACATTAAAATACACATCCCCCCCTGACTCATAAGCAAAACCTTTATCGATCAGCGCTTGAATGTGCTTAATCATATCTTTGATATTTTCTGTGGCCCGGGGCTCGCAATCTGCCTTTTCAATGCTAAGCGCCTTAAGGTCTTCATAGTACCTGGCAATGTATTTTTTAACCAAATCCTTCCAAGAAACCTCAAGCTCATTGGCGCGGTTGATAATCTTGTCGTCTATATCGGTGATATTGCGCACGAAATTAACCTTGAATTTCCTGTATTCCAGGTATCTTCTAATCACGTCAAAAACATAAAGGCTCCTGGCGTGGCCTATATGGCTTTCATCATAGACAGTAACTCCGCAGGTATAGATGTTTACTTTGGGAGGATGAAGCGGAATGAATTCTTCTTTCTTGCGGGTAAGGGAATTGTATATAATCAAAGTTTTCGTAATTGGTAATCGGTAAATCGTAATTGGTAATTTAAAATTACTGATTACCATTTACGATTTACGAATTACGGCATTTAAGAATCTCAATTTTTCTTCTCTAATTCTTCAATCCTCTTCTCTAGCTCTTCGATGGATTGCATTATGGGGTCAAGCACGTGGATATGGTCAAGGCTCACATCTATTTTCTTGCCGTCCTGTTTGGTAATCCTTCCCGGGACACCTACGACGGTAGAATTTGCCGGCACATCTTTGATGACCACGGCATTTGCGCCGATGTATGAATTATCTCCTACGCTGATATTTCCCAGGATTTTAGCTCCGCCGCCGACAACAACGTTATTTCCAATAGTGGGGTGGCGCTTGCCTTTCTCTAAGCCTGTGCCTCCTAGGGTTACGCCCTGGTATAAAAGCACGTCATCTCCGATAATGGAAGTCTCTCCGATTACCACGCCCATCCCGTGGTCAATAAAAAACCTTTTCCCGATTTTAGCGCCCGGGTGTATTTCAATGCCGGTCATCCATCTTGAAACCTGGCTTATCAGCCGCGCCAAAAAGAATATGTGTAATCTATAGAAGAAATGCGCAATGCGGTGGGCTACCAGGGCATGCAAACCCTGATAGAGAAACAGCACTTCTAAGAAACTCTTTGCCGCAGGGTCTTTCTTTTGCGCTGCCCGGATATCCTGGTAAAAGAAAATGGCTATGAGTGTTAACTTTATAATAACTATCGCCAAAATAATAAGCAATATCTGTAAAATGCAGGTCATTTCATTCCTCCCTGATTAGCATGGCTACAGCATAGCTGGCAACAGCTTCTTTTCTGCCGATTTCACCCAGGCCTTCATTTGTCTTGGCTTTAATATTCACGCAAGCCTCTTTTATCTTTAAGATGCCGGCTAAACTTGCCTGTATCTGTTTTTTAAAAGGCGTAAGCCCTGGCTCCTGGGCAATTACCACGGTATCGATATTGCAAATACTGTAACCTTGTTTTTTTACTAATCCAACAACTATCCTTAATAATTCTAAACTGGAAATCCCGTGGTATTCAGGGTCTGTGTCGGGAAAATGCTCTCCGATATCCCCCTCGCCAATCGCTCCCAGCAGCGCATCGCATACAGCGTGCACCAACGCATCCCCGTCGGAATGGCCTAATAGCCCTTTAATATACGGAATCTCAACCCCGCCTAAAAAAAGCTTTCTATTCTCAACTAAACGATGTATGTCGTAGCCAATGCCTATTTTGTATTCCATTTTTCAGCTATCGCTTCTGCCAGTGTCAAATCTTCCGGAGTAGTAATCTTGATATTCCTATACGAACCCAAAACTACGCTTACCTTTGCGCCGAGTTTTTCTACTAACATAGCATCATCCGTGGCGTCAATATTGCCGAATCTTTTATAGGCTTTTACTATTACATCTTTTTTAAAGACCTGGGGCGTCTGTATCTCCCAGAGGTTTTGCCTGTTAAGCGTCTTTTCTACCATAGGCTTTGACCTGACACCTGACACCTGACACCTGACACTTTTAATGGTCGCCTTCACCGGCACACCAGCAATCGCAGCGCCGTTTTTTTTCGCCTCGCGTATCAGCGAAGAAACCAGCTTTTTATCAATAAAAGGCCTGGCTCCGTCGTGTATCATAACCAGATCCGTGCATCTGTCTACAGCCTTTAAGGCATTACGCACTGAATCCTGTCTTCGCCTGCCGCCCTTAACCACCCGCAAAATTTTACTTATTTTATATTTGATTATCCGATTAAAAATTCCCTTCAGGTTTCTGGCATTAGCCGCAACAACGATATCTGTTACCAAAGGATGTTTGCTAAAGACGCCGAGCGAATAGATTATAATCGGCTTTGAGTTGATTTCGACAAGCGGCTTAGGGATTCTGGATTTTAATCTTCTTCCTCTGCCTGCCGCAAGGACTATTGCGGTTACATGCATACTAACGTTCTAACTTGGTAAAAATCATCCTTCCCGCCTGAGTCTGGAGCACGGAAGTAACCGCGACCTTTACTTCCTGGCCGATAAGCCTGCGCGCATCCTCCACCACCACCATTGTTCCGTCGTCCAGGTATCCGACTGCCTGATTATGCTCCTTGCCTTCCTTAATCAATTTAATCTGCATTGCCTCCCCCGGGAAAACTGCGGGTTTAAGGGCATTGCTCAATTCATTTATATTGAGCACCCTTATGCCCTGGATAGTGGCCACGCGGTTCAGATTAAAATCCACGGTTAATATCCTGGCTTCCAGTAACTTGGCTAACTTTACCAGTTTCGCATCCACTTCAGCGACCTCGGGAAAGTCTTCGTCGTGTATGGATATATCGAGCCCCGATTCTTCCTGAATGCTGTGCAGTATCTCTAAGCCGCGCCTTCCCCTCTGGCGTTTTATCGGGTCAGTTGAATCGGCAATCTGCTGCAGCTCTTTCAACACAAACTTAGGGATAATTATCCTGCCGGTTAAAAATCTTGTTTTACAGATATCAAGTATTCTGCCGTCTATAATCACGCTTGTATCCAAGAGTGTTACGTGCTCGGCCTCGCCTTGCCTGCGCAGTCTTACGTAAGGAATAATAATGTTAAATTCGTCTTTGCCGCGCAAGCCTATCAACATCCCTAAATAACAGAAGACTAGGGTAAGCATCAGTCTTATGCGTAAAAGCACGTCCGCAGATACGGGCGCCAGGCTAAAAGCGTCGCCGACCAGCTTTGCCATAATCAGGCCTAAGATAAGGCCGAATACGGTACTGGAGAGCCCTTTTACCGAAGTCTTACGCATGCCGATTTCAGCAATTATGATGAGCCCGCTAGCTACAGCGCCTATAGAAGCGCCTAAAAGGCCGGCTGTTTCCGGCGCCTGATAATAGCCGATGATTACGCCGCTGAGTATAAACAGGATACGCACCAATAATAAGTTCATATATATTTACCTCCCTAATATTATATCCAGCGCTTCTTTTAAGGTTGAAACGGGGATTAATTCCATTGCCTTTTTATCCATTTTCAGGTTCTTATAATTATTTCTCGGCAATACGCAGTGTTTAAAGCCTAATTTTTCCGCCTCATTTATGCGTAATACCGCCTGCGAGATGCTCCTGATTTCACCTGCAAGCCCTATCTCTCCCAGGACTACTGTCTCAGGCAAAACCTGCTGTTCGCGGAAAGCCGAGCACACTGCTACCGCCACGCCCAAATCCGCTCCCGGGTCTTCTACTTTTATTCCGCCAGCAACATTGATAAAAATATCCTCTGCCTCAAGGGCTAAACCAATGCGTTTTTCTAATACCGCAACTAACAGGCTCAAGCGGTTGTAGTCAAACCCCTGTGCCCGCCTTCTGGCATAACCGAAACTGGACTTACTCACCAAAGACTGGACTTCCACTAAAAGCGGACGCGACCCTTCCAATATAGAGACCACCACTGAACCGGAAACGTCTTTCGGCCTCTCTGATAAAAATATCTCGGAGGGATTCTTGACCTCGGCTAGGCCCTTTGAGTTCATCTCGAATACGCCAATCTCATTCGTGGAGCCGAACCTGTTTTTTACCGCCCGTAAAATCCTGTATATAGAAAACCTGTCTCCCTCAAAATAGAGCACCGTATCCACGATATGCTCAAGGACCCTGGGGCCGGCAATAGCCCCCTCTTTAGTTACGTGCCCGATAATAAAAATAGAGGTGCCGCTGGTCTTAGCCAGCTGTGTAAGTATTCCGGCGCATTCTCTTACCTGGCTGACGCTTCCGGGAGAAGAACTAATGCTCGGTTCAAACATTACCTGTATGGAATCAATAATTACCACGTCAGGCTCAAGTTTTTTTATATACTCGACGATTAAAGAGAGGTCCGTTTGGTTAACTATATATAGATTACCCGCCTCAGCAGGACCCAAACGCTTTGCCCTTAATTTTGTCTGCGCCACAGATTCCTCGCCGCTTACATAAAGGACTGTTTGGCCACGCCCGGTCAATTGATTGGATATCTGCAATGATATCGTGGATTTGCCGACGCCGGGGTCTCCGCCGATTAATACTACCGAGCCCCTGACTATTCCTCCGCCCAGCACCCTATCCAGTTCCAGAATGTTTGTCTTAAGGCGATTTTCCTCCTTTGCTTCTACATCTTTTAATAACACCGGCTCATCCTTGTATAATGCCACTCTTTCCTTAGCCTTGGCAACAGGCGGGGTATAATCTTCCTCCACAAAAGAATTCCAACTGCTGCAATCAGGGCACCTGCCCAGCCACTTGGGTGACTGGTGCCCGCAATTCTGGCAAGAAAATACTGTTTTGGTTTTCATTATTTCTTTTCGGGTTTTTCTTTGGTCTTGATAAATAATTTCCAGGGGTGCTTTCTTATATCAGTAACCAAGGCTTCCAGTTCTTTATACAGCGTGTCATCATAAAGGAGTTTGCCGATTGTGCCTTCCTTATTATTCAGCCCGATGAGGACCTGGTCTATATCGTCTCCGATTTTCTTGGCTAAGACCGTTACCTCGTGCATAGGCAGAGGGTCCTCCCCTTTTAATTCCTGGTTCCTAGCCAGGCACTTGCTGTAATCCTTGCCAGGTATAATTTCGATATATTTTTCGCCGAGGAGCCCCAGCGTATTTACCCAGATAGTGGAATCAAGGGGTATCCTGACATTGCTCCTGACCCAGCATACCAGCCGCACCCTTGTGCCACCGGGGTTCCTGGGGACAATAAGGTTAACGTGCTTGACCTCTCCGACATCAACTCCGGAGAACCTTACGGGCGCGCCTATCTTTACGCCATTGACAAAATTAAATATAAAACTGACGTTGTAACCATAGGTCCAGGTCTTAAACCCTCCTATGGATAAAACGAATACAGCCAAAAGCACAATAGCTATAAAGACAAAAACCCCTACCTTTAACTCTAATTTTGTCTTTCCGAATATCATTTTACGGCCTCCATTTAATGGAATTGCTCCAGGGTCTCTGTTATAGGGCCCTTGGCTAGTCCGTTTATAAACTGGTGCACTACCGGGTGCTGGGTATTCTGAATCTCCTCCGGAGTGCCTTCCGCGATAATCTTTCCCTGGTACATCATGGCTATCCTATCGCCTACCTTATAGGCGCTCTTCATATCGTGCGTTACTACGACAGAGGTAACCTTTAATTTATCGTGGAGGCTTTTTATCAATTCATTTATACTGTCGGCGGTAATCTGGTCTACTCCGGTCGTAGGCTCATCATAAAGTATAATCTGTGGCTTTATGCATATTGCCCTGGCTAAGGCCACGCGTTTTTTCATCCCTCCGCTTAGTTCTGTAGGCATCAGGTTTCCGATACCGCACAAATCCACCAAGCACAATGCCTCCTCCACCCTCTCCAGTAGTTCTTTGCGGCTGATATTATTGTGTTCGATAAAACTAAAACCCACGTTCTCGGCAACGGTCAGCGAGTCAAAAAGCGCTCCTCCCTGAAAAACCATGCCGACCTTCATCCGCAGGCGGTTCAACTCTTCTTCATTAAGCCCTGTAGTCTCTCTGCCATCAATGAATATTTTTCCCTTATCGGGCTTGAGTATGCCGATGATGTGTTTTAAGAGGACAGACTTGCCGCACCCTGAACGGCCGATAACCACACAGGTCTCTCCTGTGTTTATCTTAAGGCTTAATTCGTCCAAGACCTTATGGTTCTCAAAATTCTTGCTTATCCCGGATATTTCTATCATAAGTGAAGCCCAAACTTACGTAGCGCAAGCGCACGTAAGTTTGCTGGCTGAACTTATCCCCCCTTCTTGCTTTCGCAAGAAAGCAGGGGGGATTAATTCGCACAATAACTTACTCACACTTCGTGTTCGTAAGTTATGTGCTCATTAAGGAAATATAAAATAAAACAGCGCGGTGAAGAAACAGTCGGCAACGATAATCAAAATGAATGTCGTAACCACCGAACGGGTGGTTGCGCGGCCGACCCCCTCCGCTCCCCCTTCTACATTAAAACCTTCGTAGCAGCTCACAAAGGCGATAATCATACCGAAGAATATCGTCTTAAATAAGCCGGTAAATAAATCTTTATATTTTAACGCGTCGAAGGTAACATGCAGGTACATACTGGAAGATATCCCCAGTTTATATACGCAGATTAAGTAACTCCCCAATATCCCGATAGCATCGGCGTAGAGCGTCAATATAGGCAGCATTAGGCTTAATGCCAAAAGCCGGGGGACAACCAGGTATTTTACAGGGTCTGTGGCAAGGGTCTCTAATGCGTCTATCTGTTCGGTGACCTGCATTGAACCTAACTCCGCGGTTATTGCAGCACCTACCCTGCCTGCCACTATCAGCGCAGTAATCACCGGTCCCAGTTCCCTTGTGACGGAAAGCGCAATCAGGCTTGCGATATAGAGCTCAGAGCCGATGCGCTGCATAAAATAGGCGGTCTGCAAGGCAAAGATAAAACCGATGAACAAGGCCACCAGCGACACTATAGGGAAACTGTCGTAACCGGCTTTTTTTGCCTGCTCAAAAATATGGTCTCTTTTAAGGGGTGTGGTAAAGGTTAAATAAAAAGCCTGGCCCGCTAAATTAGCCAGCCCGCCGAGAAAATATAGGAATGAAAGTACTTTATAGCCTAAATTTATGAAAAGTTTGCTTATCATCACTCAAAAACCAACTCTTCGTTCTTGCGCAATACCTTAACGTGAGAACCCTCCTTGAACCTCTTGGAAATTATTTCAGAGGACAGGGGGTCCTCAAGAAACCTCTGTATTGTCCGCTTAAGGGGCCTTGCGCCGAAGATAGGGTCAAAACCCTTTTCAATAAGCAGGTCCTTTGCCTCCTGGGTCACTTCAATGGTTATGTTCTGCTCGCGCAACCTTTCGGCTACGTAACCGATTTCAATATCAATGATGCGCTGTAAATCCTCTTTTGCCAGCTGCCGGAAGACTATGATATCGTCTATGCGGTTTAAAAACTCCGGCTTAAAAGTGCGCTTGACCTCCTCTAACAACCTATCTTTCATCTCCTGGTAAGTAATCTCTTCTTTCTGGGTTTTAAAACCAAGGGAACCGGTCTTGCGGATTAATTCCGCTCCGACATTAGAGGTCATAATGATGACCGTATTCCTGAAATCCACCTTCCTGCCGAAACTATCCGTGAGCCTGCCGTCCTCAAATACCTGCAGGAGAAGATTAAATACGTCGGGGTGCGCCTTTTCAATCTCATCCAGAAGTATTACGGCATAGGGCCTGCGCCTTACCTTCTCGGTAAGTTGTCCCCCCTCTTCATAACCTACGTATCCCGGAGGAGCGCCGATGAGACGGGAAACATTGAATTTCTCCATATACTCCGACATATCTAACTGCAAAAGCGCATCCTCATCGCCGAACATAAATTCGGCTAAGGCGCGCGCAAGAAGGCTCTTTCCGACTCCGGTAGGGCCTAAGAATACAAACGAACCTATAGGCCGTTTAGGGTCCTTAATGCCTGCGCGCGAACGCCTCACTGCATGGGCAATTGCCGCAATAGGCTCATCCTGCCCTACTACGCGCTTGTGTAGTTCCTCTTCTATCTTTAATAATTTCTCACTTTCTTTTTCTTCCAATCTGAATATGGGTATGCCTGTCCACTGCGCCACAATCTTGGCAATATCCTCCTCCGTTACCTCAGGCCGCATCTTATCCTTGGCCTGAGACCATTCACGGTTCAATTGTTCTAATTCCTGGCGCGCGATTCTCTCCTGGTCCCTTAATGACGCTGCCTTTTCAAAATCCTGGCTCTTGATGAATGCCTCTTTTTCCTTGCGCAATGTTTCTACTTTTTCCTCTAATTTCTTTATATCCGGCGGGACAATTAGGACATTCAACCTCGCCCGGGAACCTGCCTCGTCAATTAAGTCAATTGCCTTATCAGGCAAAAATCTGCCTGAGATATAACGGTCGGATAACTTTGCCGCTGCCTCCAAGGCGTCATCCCTGAAATTAACGCGGTGGTGCGCTTCATACTTATCGCGTAAGCCCTTTAATATCGCAAAGGTCTCGCCTACTGTCGGAGGCTCAACCATAATCGTCTGGAACCTGCGCTCAAGCGCAGCGTCCTTCTCAATATACTTCCTGTATTCATCCATGGTCGTAGCGCCGATGCACTGCATTTCTCCGCGCGAAAGCGCTGGCTTCAAAATATTTGAGGCGTCAATCGCTCCCTCTGCTGCGCCTGCGCCCACCAGCGTATGCAGCTCGTCGATAAATATGATTACGTCCTGGGAACGTTTTATCTCTTCCATTACCGCCTTGATTCTTTCCTCGAACTGGCCGCGGTATTTTGTTCCGGCGACCATCAAAGCCAAGTCCAAAACAACAATGCGCTTGCCCCTTAATATCTCAGGGACATTCCCTGCTACAATTGCCTCGGCAAGGCCTTCAACTATGGCGGTCTTGCCTACGCCTGCCTCCCCTAACAGAACAGGGTTATTCTTGGTGCGCCGGCTTAATATCTGGATAACGCGCTCAATCTCTTGAATCCTGTCAATTACCGGGTCTAATTTATTCTCTTTTGCCAATGCAGTCAGGTCGCGGCCAAAGGCATCCAAGGCAGGAGTCTTGGTCTTTGCAGCTTGCGCCTGGCCAAAGCCGGGTAATGCCGAACCCAGAAGCTCCATTACCTCATTTCTCACGGTGTTTAAATCCATTCCTAAGTTTAATAATACCTGGGAGGCTATGCCTTCTCCTTCACGGATGAGCCCCAGCAAAAGATGTTCGGTGCCGATATAATTGTGGCCGAGTGCGCGCGCCTCTTCTGCAGCAAGTTCCAATGCCTTTTTTGCGCGCGGGGTAAAAGGTATGTCCCCGATAATCTGGGTGGTTGGGCCGGGCTGGACTAATTTCTCAATCTCAAGGCGGATGTTCTCCAAAGAAACACCCATCTTCTCTAATACTGCTGCGGCAACCCCTTCCCCTTCGCGCACGAGCCCCAAAAGTATATGCTCTGTGCCGATATAATCGTGGTTAAAACGCCTTGCCTCTTCCTTGGCTAAAATAATTACTTTTCTTGCCCTCTCGGTAAACCGGTTAAACATACTGCCTCCTGTCATAATATCTTCAATCTATCCCTGATGAGCTCTGCGCGTTTTACATCCCGTTCCTGGGAAGAAAGTTTTTTATTCTCTATTTTTTGCAGGTGCGCCGGCTGCGTGATAATAAACAGTTCGTTAATTACAGCGCGGTTAATATCTTTGAGTATCCCTAAGTCAACCCCCAACCTTACCATAGACAATAATTCTATTGTCTCTTGGCTGGATATAATATGGGCGCTCTTAAGTATGCCGAGGCTGCGGTTAATCCTGTCTTCTAAAACCGCCCTGTTTTTAGAAAGCAGGGCTTCTCTGGTCTGGTTCTCCTGCTCTATAATCTGACGGATAACGCCGTTAATGCTGGCGATAATCTCGTCTTCGCTGTGCCCCAGAGAAACCTGGTTTGATATCTGGAAAAAGTTCCCGCTTGCCTGCGTGCCTTCCCCGTACAGGCCGCGCGTGGCAAAACTTAATTTGGCAATCGCAGCCAATACCCGGTCTATCTGGCGCGCCATTACCAGCGCCGGAAGGTGCAGCATTACCGAACCGCGCATTCCCGTCCCCGTATTTGTGGGGCAGGCTGTAAGATAACCCCAGTCAGGAGAAAATGCAAAGGGTAATTCTTTGCTCATCCCGTCGTCTATTTCATTAATGATATTCCAGGCCTCAAAAAGATTAAAGCCCGATTGCATCACCTGCATCCTGATATGGTCTTCTTCATTGACCATTATAGAGACTATCTCTTCGTTATCAATGGCTATCGCTTTATGGTCGGGCCTCTGGGCGTGCTCCAGGGACATCAGGTGCCTTTCTACCAGGAACTGTTTATCTATGCTGTCTAAATCGGTTAATTCAAAAATTGTCGTCTGTTTCAGAAAATTAACTTTGGGGATGGCCTCCTCAATTATTTTCAGCGCTTCTTCTCCCTGTTTTTTATTTGCCCAGTGCGAAAAGGCAAACCCCTCCAGGTTCCTGGCTAAACGGATGCGGCTTGAGATTACGATATCCGAATTAGGGCCTGTGCCTTTCAGCCATTCGCTGGTATGATTAAGTAAATCATTTAGATTCATTCTGCTTCTTCTCCATTTCCTTTATCTGGTCGCGGATTTTAGCCGCTTCTTCAAATGCCTCTATTTCAATTGCCTTTTGCAGTTTAGCGCGCAACTCCTGCAAATCGGTCCTTTTCTTTAAGACCTTAGCAATCTTAACCGGCGGCTTGCCCACATGCTGGCTTGAACCGTGTATCCTTCTTAATAAGGGCACAAGATATCTCTTGAAGGAATTGTAACATTCGCCGCAACCGAGCCGGCCTATCCTCTTAAAGTCAGCAAAGGTCAGTCCGCAGTTCGCGCATTTAACGGCTGCCACGGCTTCTGCCTCTTTGGTGTCAGGCTTACCGAACTCTGCCATACCGGCCAAAAGGTCGCTTAATCCGAATTGAGACTCCATCTGCGCGCTCTTCTGGCGCGCGCACTCCTCGCACAGGTGCAGTTCGTTCATCTGGTCGTCAATGATCTCAGTCAGGTGTACGGTAGCTTGGTTCTTGCCGCAGATATCGCAGAGCATAGTTACCTCTCCATAGCACGGGTCAATAGTCTATGGTCAATGGTCTATAGTTTTACACTATCGACTATAGACTATAGGCCATCGACCCATATCTCTATCTTGCAACTAATACCTCACTCCTTCTTTTTTAGTCAATTCCCTAAACTTCTTCATCAGGCTGACGGTCAGCTTTCCTGGCTTTCCGGTGCCGATTGCGCGTCCGTCAACCTTAACCACGGGTATAATCTCCGCCGCAGTGCCGGTCAGGAAACATTCGTCGGCTATATACAGTTCGTGGCGGGTAAATACGTGCTCATGCGTCGGAATCTTACTGCTCTTGGCAATACCCAGCACTGTCTCGCGGGTCACGCCGCTAAGCGCGCCCATACATTCGGGAGGCGTATAGAGTTCATTTCTCTTCACGATAAAAATATTATCCCCTGTGCATTCGGCAACATATCCGGAGTCATTTAACATCAACGCCTCTTCGTATCCGCAATTCGTAGCCTCAATTTTCGCCATTATGTTGTTAAGGTAATTCAGGGACTTTATCTGGGGGTTTAGCGCCTCATGGGCATTCCTGGTAGTGGAAACCGTGATGATGTTCATCCCTTCTTTGTACAGCCTCTGTGGATACAGGGAAATCTTGTCGGCAATCACGATGACTGCCTCTTTGCCGATGCATTTTTTGGGATCAAGGCCCAAATCCCCCTCGCCTCTTGTAACCAGAAGACGGATATAGGCGTCATTAAGCTTATTCTCCTTGAGGGTCGCGATGACTGTTTTAATCATCTGCTCTTTGCTTAAGGGAATCTTAAGCATAATGCTGTGGGCGGACTCGTAGAGGCGGTCAATATGCTCCTCTAATTTAAAAACCAGGCGCTTATAAACCCTGATTCCTTCAAATACCCCGTCCCCGTATAAAAGGCCGTGGTCAAACACGGAAATCTTTGCCTCGTTTTTTTCATAAAACTTGCCGTTGATATAAATTTTCATAATAACGCCTCCCTTTAGTTCTCTAATATGCCGTCTTTCAAATGATACACTTTATCCGCTGCTTTTGCCAATTCTATATTATGCGTCACTAAAATCACTGTCATGCGGTTTTCCAGATTTATTTTCTTGAGCAAAGAAGTTATCTCTTCCCCGGCCCTGGAATCGAGGTTGCCAGTGGGCTCATCGCAAAGAAGCAGGCTCGGCTGGTTAATGAGGCTGCGCACGATTGCCGCCCTTTGTTTTTCTCCTCCGGAAAGCTGACTGGGAAAATGCGCGATTCTTTGCTCTAATCCCACTTTTTTTAAAAGACTCAATGCATTTTCCCGTAACTCGTAACTCGTAACTCGTAACTCGTAATTAATCAATGCGGGCATGCAAACATTTTCCAGGACCGTAAATTCCGGCAAAAGATGATAGAACTGGAATACAAAGCCTATTTTTTTATTTCTTATCCTGGAAATCGCAACGTCATTTAAATTGTATAAATCTTCCTCTTCAAAGATTACCCTGCCTTGCGTCGGAGAATCCAGGCCCCCTAAAATATGCAATAAAGTGGACTTGCCAGCGCCCGAAGGCCCTACGATAGCTATAAAAGCGCCCTTTTCTATACTTAAATCTACGCCCTTTAAGACTGCCAGGGCTTTTTTGCCGTTATTATAAACCTTGTGTATGTTCTTGGCTTCCAGCATTTATTCGTATCTTAATGCCTCAACCGGTTTTAACTGGCTCGCCTTTAGAGCCGGGTATATAGTTGAGGCTAAAACAATAAGCATTGCCGCTATGATAATTAGAACAATGTCCGGCCAGAGCTCTATAGATACAGGAAGCCTGTCAATATAATATATATCCTGAGGCAATTTTATAAACCGGTATTTTTTAAGCAAACCGCAGAGCGCCACGCCACCCAGCGTGCCGAAAAAAATACCCAGGATTCCGATAATCAAGCCTTCATAAGTAAAAATTCTTCTTATGTTTGATGAGGCCATGCCCAGGGCCTTTAATATGCCTATATCCTTGGTCTTTTCTACCACCATCACAATTAGAGTGCTCACAATATTAAAAGACGCCACCAACACGATTAACGTCAGGATGACGAACATGGTTAATTTCTCTAATTTTAAGGCGGCAAAGAAATTCTGGTTTGCCTCCATCCAGGTCTTCAGGATGTAATCAAAGCCTAAAGCATTGGCTAAATCCTGCTTTACCTTATCCGCCAGGTAAAGGTTATCCAGCCTTATGGCTATGGCAGTCACCTGGTCAGGCAAACCTAAAATATCCTGAGCGCTCTTTAGATTTACAAAGGCAAGGTTCATATCATAGTCGTACATCCCGGAATTAAAGATTCCCGCTATTTTTAAATTATACTGTTTGCCAAATGGCGAATAAACCGTAAGGCCGGAATTTAACCTTAATCCCAGAGACAAAGCCAATTCCTTACCGATGACAATACCGTCGCCTTTTAAATTATCGAGGCTGCCGGCGATAACATATTGCTTTATCTTCGTCACTCTGGTTTCTCTATCAGGATCTATGCCCTTTAACCCTATTGCAAAGAATCTGTTGCCTTCCCTGATTAATACCTGGCCTGCGATATTAGGGCTTATGCCTTTTACGTGCGGGTTTTGCGCTAACTTTTTGCTTAAACCCTCATATTCATTATTATCTATTGCTTTAAAACCGGTTAAAGTAATGTGCGAATAATTGCCCACAATCTTATCGCGCAGGTCTTTATCAAAACCGGTCATTACGGCAATGACTACAATCAGGGCGGCAACGCCTATGGCCACTCCCAAAACAGAAACAATGCTAATCAGCGAGATAAATTTCTCTTTTCTTTTGGTGAGTAGATAACGCCAACTTATGAATAACTCTGTTTTCATTGTTGTTCCGGCCTAAGAAGGGGAAACAAAATCACATCCCTGATTGACGGCTGGTCAGTCAAGAGCATCACTAATCTGTCTATGCCGATGCCTAAGCCGCCTGCAGGAGGCATACCGTGCTCAAGCGCCAGGCAATAATCATCGTCAACCTTCTTTTTTTCATCGGCATTTAATTCCTTGAGCTCCTGTTCAAAGCGCTTCCTCTGCTCAATAGGGTCGTTTAACTCTGAATAGGCATTGCCGATTTCTAACCCCGCTATAAACAACTCAAATCTCTCCGAGAGGCGGGGATTGTCTTTTTTGCTTTTGGCAAGCGGAGATAAATTTGTAAAATAATCCATAACAAAGGCCGGGTTCAGGCTCATATCCTGCTCCAGTATCTCCTCGATTATCTTATTTACCTGCGAACGAGTTAGGCGCGCCTTGTCTTTGGCAAAGCCCTTGCCTTGCAGTTTCTTCAGCATAACAGCTGCCTCATCATCGGGCTCAATATTGAATTTTTCCTTTACCATTTCAGAAAATGAACGCCTCTGCCAGGGAGGGGTTAAATTTATAGTCTTGCCTTGATAAACAATTTCCTTTTTACCCAATACCTCTTCGGCTACCGAAACAATCAAATCCTGGGAAAGCTGCATCATATCTTCGTAATCCGCATAAGCCTGGTAAACCTCAAGCATGGTAAATTCCGGGTTATGCCTGGTGGATACGCCTTCATTGCGGAAAGAGCGGTTTATCTCATAGACGCGGTCAAGCCCTCCGACTAAAAGCCTTTTTAGATACAGTTCCGGAGCAATCCTTAAATATAAATCTAGGTCATATTCATTGTGATGCGTATTAAAAGGCCTGCCTGCTGCTCCGCCGGCAATTGCATGCATCATCGGAGTCTCAACCTCCAAAAACCCCCGGCTATCCAGAAAGCCCCGGATAGCTTTAATAATCCTTGAGCGCGTCAGGAATACTTTCCTTACCTCTTCATTTGCAATTAAATCTAAATAGCGCTGGCGGTAGCGCAAATCTACGTCTTTTAAGCCGTGCCATTTCTCAGGCAAGGGCCTTAAGGCCTTGGCAAGTACAGTAAAATCCTCCACCTTAACCGTAGGCTCTGCGCTGTGCGTCTTAAAGAGTTCGCCTTTTATCCCTATGATATCGGCGATATCCACGTTTTCAAAGAGAAGAAAACGCTCCTGGCCCACGAAATCAGCCTTGATATAAAGCTGCATCCTCCCGGTAGAATCCCTTAAATCCAAGAATAACACTTTCCCGTGCGACCTCTTAGCCATAACCCTGCCGGCAATAGTGAGTTTTTTACCCTCCTGGAAATCAGCCAGCACCTCACCTATGGTTGTCCTGGAACGGCTGACACTATCGTAAGCAGGTATGCCTTTTTCCTTAAGGGAGGCTAATTTATCCTTCCTTTGTTGCAGGATTTCATTCAGTTCCATAGATTTATAATTATATCCTATAAGTGTTTTACTGTCAACACATTAGCGCCGCCAAATATTATACCATTGCCCTTTCAAAATTGTAAACAAAAACCCCCTGCAACGTACTTTGCTACAGAGGGTTAGGAATCTTATTTTATGCTGTCTCGGCGACCTGGTTACCTATGCAAAGAATTTCTTTAATGCTCCCGTCGTCGTCGATAATGGCTTTATTCGTCCATAAAATCCGCACGCGCTCGCCGTTACTGCGTATATTTTCGTTCTCGTTTACGGAATGGCGTTCCGGATTTTCTATGATATCTTTAATCATGGCCGCTAAATCTTTACCGGATAAGTCCTTTTCGAAAACGATGGTCCCGATGACGTTCTTGCCCAGTATATCATATTTATAAAAACCGAAGAACCTCTGGGCAAAATTATTAAAGAAGGTAATGTTGCCCTTGGTATCCATCATCAGGATAATGCTGTTGGCATTCTCCACTATCTGCCTGTACCGGATTAATTCAGCCAATAAGTCTTCCCCGGCCCTGTTATTATCCATATATTATCCCCCCTCTTATTGCAAATAAAAACCCCCGATGCCATTTTATAGCATAAGGTGAGTAAAAAAGCAATCCTTTTTCTTACGCCCTCTCTGTAGTAAGTTGCTTGGAGTGACATTAAATACTGGTAAGTAATTTCTGCTTTTTGCTTGACTGAAATAGTATTTAAGGTAAAATATCCCTACAATTCCCCCGTAGCTCAGTTGGTAGAGCGAGTGGCTGTGCCGAGCCCGAAGGGCGAGGCAAAAATCTTCGGGCACGAGCAGAAAGGGAGGTTGATAATTTGGCGAAGCTCGATACACGTAAATATGCTGACCGCCGCCAATATCTAATTGCTGCTGTTCATAAGAGGCGTAAGAAAATTAGACAGATGGCAATTGAGTATAAAGGTGGGCGATGTCAAGTATGCGGCTACAACAGGTGTGTCGAAGCTTTAGAATTCCATCACAATAATTCTTCCGGTAAAGACTTTAGTATCTCAGAGAAGGGTTATACGAGAAGTTGGGCTAAGGTTAGGGAAGAATTAGACAAGTGTATATTGCTTTGTGCCAATTGTCACCGTGAACTTCATGCTCAAAGTGCAGCTCCCGCGGGAAACCGTGGCTGAAAAAGCAGGAGAATTGCTGGAAGCCCAAACGTAAAGGCGAGGGTAATCAGCAGCCGAGCCCTGAGAAATCAGGGAAGGTTCAGAGACTATGCACCTGCTGCCTAAAGTAATTAACTATGGCAAAGATATAGTCCAAGTCCGAACGTAATTTCGGGTACTTGTAACCACCAGGTCCGAGGTTCGAGTCCTCGCGGGGGAGCCAATTCTCTTTAAGCCCTATTCCCGATACAAGGGAATAGGGCTTTTTGGTTGAAAATAAAAGGTTTCTGTCTTTTAGGGTGAGGTTCGAGCCGAGAATTTTCAAAAAATCGCGCTTGGCGCTGGGGTTTCCTTGCCAAGCGACAGAACCAGCCTTGTTACAAGTAGTTACGAACTCCTTTGCCGGTTCGAGCCACCCGCCGCCATTGGTTCGGATATTGTCCACTTGCCCCTCAAAGTCTTTCTTTTCGTTGAGCAATTTTGACTTCTTGCGTTGATACTCTTCTTGAGTTATCTCCTTAGCCACATAGAGGTCTATCAGGCGCTCAATCTGGCTGTCAAACTCTTTAAGCTTCGCCTGGGCTTGAGCGAGGCGAGAAGAAGCCCCTTGCTCATCTTGGCGGTTCAATTCTTCAAGGCGGCGCAAAATTATCTCTTTGTCTTCGTTATTAATGAACACTTTTAAGATTGCCTGATTGATCTGCTCAAGCAGGGCTTCTTCTCGCAGATACTTTTGCGTGCAGGCGGTGACTTTCTTGGTACAGCGGTAATAAATATGTCCTTTCTTGAACTCTGCGGTGATACTTGCCCCACACTCGCCGCACTTAATAAGCCCGGTGAAAGAAAATCTATCTATTGTCTTCTTAATAACCCTGGTTTTCTGGTCGAGCACCGCCTGCACGCGGTCAAATAACTGCTTAGTGATAAGCGGCGGGTGGCTCGCCTCGTATTCCTCGCCCTTGTAGATCATATGTCCGTAGTAAAAAGGATTGCGCAGCATTTTGGCCAAGCAACTTTTAAAAATAGGCTTGCCCGCCTTCGCAGTCAGGCCCCAGCGATGCACTTCTTTTAGCAACTCCTCAAGCGAATATTCTCCTGTCGCGTATAACTCAAACGCCTTAAAAACAAAACGCGCTTTTTCCGGGTCAGGTTTTACGCTGTGCGTGGCAAGGTCATTATAAAATCCGAGCGGAGCGATGGCGGGCCACTCTCCGCGGCGTATCTTCTCGCGCAAGCCCCGCTTAACATTCTCGGAAAGGTTATCCACATAGTATTTACTCTGCCCGAAGGCAATAGAGAGCATAAACTTTCCTTGTGCGGAGTTATCAAAGCGGTAAGTAGGGAAACGCAGGTCAACGATCTTACCAATATCCACAAGATAGATAACCTTTCCGCCGTCAACAGAGTTGCGGGCAAGCCTATCCGGATGCCAGGCCAAAATGCCGCTCGCAAGACCACCCTCAATCTGTTTGAGTACATAGGAGAATATCGGTCGCCCTGGTTCTTTAGCAGTCTTAGCTTCGGTAAACTCTTCGGCTATTTCTAAGTTTTCTTTTTTGGCGAATTCACGAAGTTCGTTAATTTGTGATTCAATAGACATTATCTGCTTATCTTCTTCATCGGTGGACTTGCGAGCGTAAAGGAAGTATTTACTCATTCTATCCTCCTAGTGTTCTGTCGCTTGGCCAAGAAAATTTTTGAGGTCCAGTTTAACCTCAAAAACTTTCTTCCTCGCTTTAGCGAGAAGGAAACCCCAGCGCCAAGCGCGCATTTTTAAAAAATCTCGGCTCGAACTTCAGCCTAAAAGACCGAACCCTTTTATTTTCAAACAAAAAGCCCTTTTCCTGCATAGCAGAAATAGGGCTTAAAGAGAATTGGCTCCCTCTAAGCGACGAAATCAGAAATTATTTTAAAGGAGCGATGGCTATTTAGGCACCGTCCGCCGGAGGCGGACTCCCGTATCTCCCATGCCCCATTCGCCCCGCTTGGGAGCGGGGCTCATTCGGCGCCAGCCTGGGCTGGCTTCTTGCTAATTTTAATGCGGGTGCGGCATACTGCGCCTCTTGCGAACAACGCTTGAGTGCTCAAACAAAAATGCAAATTTTCCTGCCTGCTGTCAGGCAGGGTTCGGTTAAAGTTTGGCTTTTGGCAGAAGGAACAAAAATGTAAATAAGGTCATTTTTAGAGGGTAAACAAATTTATGTAACACCAATATGATAATGTCCTAATTAGCCAAAATAGGAATGTCCTACTTGTGGTAATATCCATAACGCACAAGAAGGAGGCGTTATGGATCAAAAAGGGGACATTCTTATGATGACTAGAGAGGAGATTCAGCGTTACCAGATTATCCGCAAGGTTCTGGAGCGCGAGATTAACCAGCAGGAAGCTTCCGAGTTCTTAAAGTTAAGCGACCGGCAGGCAAGAAGGATAGTCAAAAGAGTAAGAACCGAAGGCGAAGCAGGGGTTGTGCACCGCTCGCGTGGCCGAGCAGGCAACCGGAGTATCAAAACATCGTTCAAGGAGAGGATTTTAAAGCTTTACCGCAACTGCTACGAAGGCTTTGGGCCGACCTTAGCGTCAGAGAAGCTCTTGGAACGCGACAAGCTAAAGGTCAATGACGAGACCTTGCGTCTATGGCTGATAAAAGAAGCTCTTTGGCAAGCAAAAGTACGCAGAATACGCAAAAGCCTAACCTGGCGGGAACGCAAGGCCCATTTTGGCGAGATGGTGCAGTTAGACGGCTCCCACCACGACTGGCTGGAAGGCAGAGGCCCAAAACTTGTGCTTATGGGCTATATTGATGATGCCACTGGCAGGTTCTACGGAAAGTTTTACGGCTATGAAGGTACCATGCCGGCTATGGATTCGCTCAAGGGTTATATCAACAAGTATGGCATCCCCAAGAGTATCTACCTTGACCGGCACTCGACGTATAAGAACAATAAGAAGTATATTTATACAGATTGGCCCTTTAGGGATAAGGAAGAGCTTACCCAGTTTGGCAGGGCTTGTAAGCAACTTGGGATTGAGCTAATCTATGCTAATAGCCCACAGGCCAAGGGCCGGGTTGAGCGCGTCTTCGGGACACACCAGGACCGTTTAACCAAAGAGCTACGGTTAGCTAAAGCCAAAGGCTCTAAAGAAGCCAATATTGTTCTGGAGCGTTACCAGGATAGCTTTAACAGCAAGTTCCAGGTAGCAGCCAGAAGAAAAGGCAATCTTCATCGGCCCGTGGATAAAAGGATCAAGCTCGACGATACCCTGTCATTCCAGACCCAGCGCTCTTTGCGTAATGACCGCACGGTCTTGCATAACAAGAGATGGTATCAGGTGCTAAACAGGACCCGTGCCAAGTATATTACGGTCTATGATTATCTTAACGGCCGGATGGGCATTAAATATGATAACAATCGGCTTGACTACAAGACAATCAAAGGGCCGGTTATGCGTATAGCGCCTGTAAAACTGAAAGCCTTTAAACCAAGATTTCCAAAACGCTATGTTCCATCTAAAGACAGTTACTGGCGTATCGGCTTCAAATTGCCCGGCTCTTTAAGAAC
>Ga0233422_10000126_pt1 | contig 41692 bp, 36 predicted proteins | sample Watercolumn_Mata_2_FD_182724 | JGI IMG/M metagenome (GOLD analysis project Ga0233422, IMG submission 182724) | Freshwater microbial communities from Lake Matano, South Sulawesi, Indonesia - Watercolumn_Matano_2014_110_MG | ecosystem: Environmental > Aquatic > Freshwater > Lake | place...
CTGGGTTTAGCGTTGCAGTGGTAGAGAATAATACTAATCTTACAGGTGTTTTTGCTGCAATAAAGAACTCAACGGGATATTACAACCTGTCAGGAAGCAGGATTTTAGGCGACTTTACAAACTGGACAAACCTTCCAAACTTTAATCTTTCAAGATACTCTGGCACATACACAAATAACATAAGCAGCAATAATCTTGCAGACGGAAGCTATCTACTCTATGTTAATGCCAGCGATTACTTCTCAAACAATGGCACCGCTCCAATAATAAACATAACAATAGACAATACTGCGCCGAATGCGTCATTAATCTTTCCCGATAATGCAACCTCCACAACAACCGCAACTCACATATTTTCGTGCAATGCTTCTGATGCCTCAGAAGTTGCAAATATAACATTTTATCTTTATGACAGCTCTAACAGCTCATTCGTCAATATTAGTGCGAATAATGCTTCGGGGGCGTTTAACCACTCAAACTTTTCATATACTATTCCCTATATAGGAACATTCTTGTGGAATTGCAGGGCGAATGATACCCTGAATAATACTGGATGGGCTGGCTCAAACAGGACAATAACAATTAACGCAGTGCCTGCAGCGGCAGCATCCTCTGGCGGCGGGGGAGGGGGGACAGCGCCTGGAATAACATCGGACATAGGAGCATTAACATTAAGTTCTACTAATGAAATGAAGATAGGAGACACTGTCAAATTTACAGTCGAGAGCATAAATCATAGTATAAGGGTTATTGGGCTTACAGCCAAGACAGCATCTATCCAAATAAAGTCGGACTTTATGATGAAGACGCTCACATTAGGGGCACCTGCAGAAGAAGTGGATGTAGATAATGACGGCGTTGCGGAAATCTCATTGAAGCTTGAGAACATAAGCCTGTCAAGTTCCAAGGCAATTATCACAATCTCTCCCTTATTAGGAATTGCTCCTGCTGAACAACAACCACCTGCACAACCTGAAGAAAATGCAACAGAGAAGCCAGCAGAGCCAGAGAAGCCGCCTGCAGCACCATCAGCGCCCACTCACGAGGAGGAAGGCAATATATTCCTGATTGTTATTATTGCAGGAATAATACTTGCATTATTTGCAATAGTATTTGTTGCATTTTATACTATAAGAAGGCAGCAGCCAGAATACATAATAGAACAGCAGACAGAGCAGATAAGGCAGCAGTATATCAGTGAAATCAGGCAGTTGGGCAAGGACTATCTGTCTGCAAGCCAGAAGTTCAGGCAGCAGCCGCAGCAACTGGAAAAAATCCAGCAGCAGGCAAAAGAAAGGCAGCAGCAGATAAAGCAGAATTTTGTGCAGCAATTACAGCAATTGAGGCAAAGGTATAATCAGCAGCAGTTAAAGGGAGAGATAGAAAAGCGGGCAGGGCTTTTGAGAGAGCAGTACATAAATGAGACAAGGCAGCTCGGGCAGAAATACATGCAGCTGCAGCAGCAGTTCAAGCAGCAGCCGCAACAGATGCAGCAGATACAGAAGCAGTTTATTGAAAGGCAGCAGCAGGCAAAGCAAAGGTTTGTGCAGCAACTGCAAAGATTAAGGCAGGAATATCAGGAATAAGTTTTCTCAATTTAAATTAAGAATAAACAACGCAGATGCCCAGAGATTATTAAGATTAACCAGATTATTCGCTTTGATATAATATATTTTCTGCTGTGTTCCAGATACAGGAGTATACATAAAGGATTTGAAAGTCCCTTCGATGCCATATAAGGAATCTTTGGATAATCCGTTATCCTTCTCTGAGGGCTCCAGAAAAACCTTGAAACCCTTGTCGTCATAAACATACCAGAGCAGATTAAAATCAGTGGTATATATCGTTGTTTCCTCTCCCATTATAGCTTTAATCCTTATTGTCTTGTTCATATAATCCTCTGGATTTACAAAAAGCTCTTCTATTGTTATATAATCGCCTGCCTGCCGATTTTCCCAAACCTTTGAAGGGCCTTGCCTATAGATTTCTTTTATATCTATGTGGAAAAACCATAAAGCCCCGACAACTGCAACAAGAATGCAGGATATGACAAATAAAGCCAACAGAACATTACAAGAATCCAGCCGATTGCGCATATCCTTACAAGGAGAAATATATATTTAAGGATTGCTTTTGACTGGATAATGACAATTAACACGCCGACGCCCAGAATCGAACTGGGAGATCCTTGCGGAAACCTGCTGGCTTGTTATACACTCTTTAGGGAGTGTCACCATGAAAATCTTGGAGATTTTCAGGGCATAGGAAATCAAGAGATTTCCTCTGTAAGAGAACCGTTAGGTTCTTTTATAACTCAAGGCAGGCGGAGTACCATTGTCCCACGTCGGCTTACAAGACAATAAGAGATTTTGCTTTTTAATCTTTGCGAAATATATTTTTTTCTCTTTATTAATCATTATCATAAATATTCTTTCTATGCCCTACTTTAAGAATAAAAATAGTATTGCCAGATATCTCAAAAATAATTCTGTAATCTCCAACTCTTAACCTGTAAGCAACCATGCCCTTTAACCTCTTAACATCTTTAGAATAAGGATTTTCTGATAATTCATCAACCTTTTTTAATATTCTTCTGGAAATTGATGGTTCGAGTTTATTTAGCTCCTCATACGCCTTCTCATTCCACAATATTTTAAAATGCATTATAATCCTAGTTTTCCCTTTGCCTCTTCTTGAGTCACAAATTTTCCAAGTTTTATCTCTTTCCTTCTCTCTTCTATTTCCTTTTTTGTTTTTTCATTTAATTCTAAGTCATCCTCTATCATTCTTTCTATTATCTCATTATAAGTCTCTCGATTAAACATTTTCATTCTATCTAATATTACCTTTACATTATCTGAAATCTGGATTGTTGTTGGCATTTTTTATAGTTTATTATAACTGATTATAGTGAATTATAGTTTATAAATCTTTCGCCAAATAGAGAAGTCACTTAATGAGCATATAGGGAACGCCGTCTTTTATAACATAAGATTTTCTGCACTTTTTGCATTTGAGGGAATTTTTATTTGCCTTCAATCTGCCCTTGCATTTAGGGCATACCAGAATTGAGAGCAGTTCAGGGCTTATCTTGTTTTTATCGTCGCTCATTTTATTTACGAAATTAATTAGGCAAGGCACAAGAGCAGGGCTAGGATAATCTCTTCGGTGTTAAGAATAAATAAAAATTTAACCGAAGAGGGCGCTGAGCCCTTCTGCAGCCGCTTCTGCCTTCACTTCTTCTTTCTTCTCTTCCTTCTTGCTTTCAGTTGCCGCAGGAGCTGTTGTTGCGATTGCCGCCTCGCTTATGGCTTTCTCTATATCCACTCCCTGCAATGAGGCAATAAGCGTTTTCACTTTTGTCTCATCCACTTGGAGGCCCGAAGCTTCAACTATCTTCTTTATGCCTGCCTCGTCTATCGCCTTTCCAGCCTTGTGCAGCAATAAAGCCGCATATATGTATTCCATTTTTTCTCCTATGAGCCTGATGTTTGTGATGCCGATGAATTTAATCTTTCAATTGCATTTGCCTGCGAAACCGCCCTTGCGAGCAATAACCCTATTATCTCCTTTGCAGGATATGCAATTGAGAATGCCAATGCCCTTGAATTTGAGAATGCCTCCTTAAGCTGCTTTTCTGTTTTCTCCCTGTCAATCTTTATCCCAGCATAAATTTTGTTTTCTTTCCCGTCATATGCGCCAAGAGTTTCAAGTTCTGCGGTGAAAGGGGTTATCCCCAATTTGAGAAGGATGCTCGCAACAACTTCGGATATTTTTTCATCCTGCCTTACAACAATCTTCGGCTCCTTTATTGCTATCTTGCCGTTTTCTATTGCAACCTTCAAGCCGACAGATGACAATTCAGATATCATCGGGCCTGCGGGCATGTCTGTCGGACCCGGCTCAACATCAATGTCCTTTGGCGAAACCTGCCCTGCCTTTGCTTTTTTTGCAACCCTATTGTCCGCAAGAATCACAGCAAGCTCAAACGGCGAGAGATTTGAGAACAATAGTATTGAGCTTTCCTCAATGCATTTTTTCAAGTCAGTTATTGAACTTTTTGTCTTGCTTATCTCCTCTATTGCCTTTAGCATAATCTGCTTCTTTACAACCTTCATTACTGCCTTTCCTTTCAAGTTATTCCTTATCTTCTGCAGTTGCGCCGAGGTTATGTTTCTTGCAGACGACACAAGAAGAGTGTTATACTTATTTGAGAGATTTACAATTTCCTCAAACATCTTCAGCTTTCTTGGCGCTATTGCCTTGCCTTCCTTTTTAGTTTTTGAAGTTGCCATTTTATTTCAAATCCAGTTTAACTGGCTTGCTCATTGTTAATTTAATCATAACTGATTTTATGTTCTCTTTCTTTCTTGGCAGCGCATTTACTGCCGCATTATAAACGATTTCTGCGTTCTGCGCTATTTTCTCATTTTCCATATTCTCCTTTCCAATCATTATCTTCACGCTTGGCTCCTTTGCCTTTATCCTTACTATCTTCCTCATCTTTTCGGCAAGCTCCTGCATTGAGAGCTCGTCCTGCGAGGTGATAAGCCCAAGCTGGGGCGAGGGCATTTTCCCAAGAGGACCAAGAATCCTACCGAATTTTGTTGCAACCAGCGACATTAGCTGGGGAATAGATGCGAAGAAATCATAATCCCTCGCGAGCCTCTTGATTTCCTTTTTGTCGTTCCACTTGTCAAAATCCAGCTTTGTTATGCAGAAGTCAAATGCCTTATTGGGCCTTTCAATGAAGGCGCAAATCCTCTTTTCGCTTGGCGGGAAGGGCAGTTGCGCAAATGTGTTAAGAGAGTCCTTTCTCGTGTCAAAGTCCTTTAGATTGATTATCAAATCTACAGATTGAGTAAAATTTCTTTTAGGGGCTTTCTTCCTTAGCTCTTCCAATGAATTCAAGAATTTTTCTTTCATTTTTCACCTTCTACTCTAAAGTGCTAAATCATAGCCCTTAGGTAGTGTTATAGGTAAATTAAGGACAGGAAAGGGGTTTTTAAACCTTTTCTTGCCTGTTCCTTGTCTCTCTTTCTGTTAATCCCTCTTTGTTTAGGGCCCATTCGCTAACATTAAAATTCCTGCATAAACCTGTTTTGCTAATTCTTTCAGCATCTTTAAGAAGATAATAATCCAGATTAGAAAGTTCTGCAGGAGTGATGAAGATGACAGGAATTTTGTATTTTTTGTAAAGCCTGTTTTTCTCAACTTTTGATTTCCATGCCTTATAGTATCCTCCATAATATTCAACAAACACATTAAACCCTTTGAGGTAGAAATCAGGGACTGGGTCCATTTCAGGCAGGTTTAATTCTATTGCCTCATACATTGCAGGCTTTTTTTTCTCAAAAAGAAAATCTGCAATTCTCTTTTCCCCAAAACTTCTCACAAGAAAGCCCTGCCTTGTCTTAAGATGCCTTTTCAGGGCTTTTTTGCCGTATTCAAGCAACCTTTTCAATGCAACAGGGTGTTTCTCATAATAGAGCTGTTTTGCCTCGCTAATCTCTTTTTTAAGGTAAGGGTGATTTTTGTACCTTTCATTCATTCTTGCAGAAGCAAGCTTCCTGTTTAACGGATTCGCAAAGAATTGAGAGGTATTCTTTCCTATGAGCAGTTTTATTCCAGGATGTTTATTATAATACTCTTTTTTTATCCCGCTTAATCTTAACCTCGTTTCAGGATGATTTTTGTAATATCTTTTCAATGCAATGCTGTCCTGCCTTCTTTTTTCAGCAGTAAAATACTTTTTCATAAATATTCTGTGCATCCTTGCAGTTTCAGGATGCTCTTTGTTGTATCTAATCAGTTTGGCACTAAGTTTTTTGCCAAAATTCTTATTCCTTTCAAGAAAATTTAATACAGCTTTTCTTGTCTTTTCCCTGTTTGCAGGATTTTTGTAATATCCTTTCATAAAAGAGGAATGCTGTTTTGCAAGTTCTGGGTTTTCAAGATAAATCTTCTTTTTTCCTTCAGAGTCCTTTAATTTCCACCACAGAGGCATTTTCCTACCCTTTAAAGGTGGCACATTTCCTTTCGCAAATCTTCCCTTGTCATCCCTTTTTATTCCTTTAGCGCCACTTTTTGCCATCCTGAACAGCAAGAGATAGGAATATAAAAAATATATGCCTCAAGGCAATGTTATAAGATTATTATTAACTACATAAAACTTTAAATATGCTCGATAACAGGCAAATAATAGGGCTAAAGGGAAGAGGAATAACGTAAGGAACTGGTGTTTCGGGAGAACACCAAATTGTGTCTAAGGGGAAGAATGATTAAGATTACTAATGATATTTTCAGAAGCAAAAAGGCAAAGACGGCAGTTTCTTTGATTCTATTATGTGTTGTTGCCCTTTTCTTTATTTTTATGATTATCAAGGGTGTTTTTGGTGAGGGGGGTGCGATAAGATATGTTGATGATGACAATCCAAACGCTTCCGAGGCCACTTGTTTGTTGATAACAAACCCCTGCGAAAGCATCCAAAACGCAATAGATGTTGCCAATAATGGAGATATAATTCAGGTTTTTGCTGGAACTTATGATGAAGAACAGATTACTATAAGCAAGTCACTTGTGATAACGGGCACAATTGATAACCCGCCTACGATAAACGGGGATAATGCCGAACTTGTTGATGCAGGATTAGTCAGAATAACAGCAACAGGCAATGTTACATTTAGTAATTTTATCCTTAATAGCACAGGAGCCCAAACTATTGACTCAAAGACATACAGATATGGGATTTATGCCTCATCCGATACCTCTAGAATAAACTACACAATTTCAAATGTCAAAATCTATGGGAATAATACTACTGATGATGAGGAGGATATAGGGTTATACTCTAATGGAAAAGAAGATTTGGTATTTACTAATAGTATGATAACCCAAACAGGGACAAATCCAATATTACTTGAGAATCACACAGGCTCAAGCGAGATAAGCAATAATGTTCTTGATGTTGGCGTTTATGGGGACGATGCAATATCCTATATTGCTTTTGGGGTAGATATAACAACATTGCAGAATATAAGCAATAATACAATTGATGCGGGAACAGGAGGACCACCATTTACTTATGACCAGAGGGCATCAGCAATCAGCTTTCATAGCGCCAGCGGCGTGTCTACGGGAAAATTCACAAGCATTCAGATTACAAACAATTCGATAATTAATGTGCAAAGTTACAGGAAAGGGATATCATTCTGGAATAGTGCTGCAGGTGACGGCACTTTGGGGGAAATCAGCTCTCCATATATTTACGGAAATAACATTACAGGCAACGCTGACGCAAACGAGAGTATTGGAGTCCAGTTTACTGGACTTGTAACGAATGCAAATATATCAAATAACTATTTCAGAATTTTATCAACGGGTTTCAATGGAAGCATTGGAACAAGCGGCAATCATTATGCAACTGGCTCATTAATTAATTTTAATTCTTTTATTAGCAACAATAGGAGCTTGTCTTGGAATGGCACAACAACACTTAATGCTGAAAAAAACTGGTGGGGCAATAATGATGGACCTTTGTGGAACGGGCAAGTAAATGGTAATGTTGATTATTCCCCTTTCTGCAGTGATGCATCATGCACACAGACAACAACTGGAACATCACCAGCAGTAAATGTTGGAGCGGATGTTAGTACAAATAGCCAATTTACCAAGACAGCAACCGCGTCTGATAGCGGAAGCGGGATTGCTTCTTATTTATGGACAAGAGAATCTGGCACAGGGACAATTACTTTTGGCTCACCAGCAGCAGTCAGCACGACAATAACTGCAGATACTTCGGATACTTACACTATCAGATTAACTGTAACAGACAATGCAGGAAACTTTGCTTATGATGAATTTGTGCTTACATGGACTCCGAGCAATACAGCACCAGAAGTCAGGAATATAACAATAACTCCAAGCCCTGCAAATACAACAGATACTCTTAACTGTTCTGCTATTTATTATGATGCAGAGGGTGGCAAGGGAAATGTTAGCATATATTGGTATAATGGAAGTGTTGAATTTTCAAAGGAGATTATTACTAATGTTAATAATGGTATGATGCTAAGTTTTCCATTACCCAAAAAAATATACCAGAATCCTACAAATGAGACAGGATGTAGTGGAAATTTTGACCCCACAGGACCCTGTAGTAATGCTACTGACAGTGATTGGGACACTTATGCTACAGGTGATGGAAATGGGGGATTTATCTACGAAAATTTTACTATACCCTCTTTGGTTACTTCTGCAAATTTAACAGTCAAACTAAGTTCTTACCCTTCTTCACAAAAAGGAGACATAAATATAACGATATATAATAATCTTTCCAGCAATTTTGAACAACTGAAATATTATTATGAAATTCCTTTGACTAATGAGACATTAGAGATACCTAAAACAAGCTTGAATAATGCAGTGAACAATACTCTCCAGTTAAGAACATTTATTGAGTATAACCCAAACCCCATACCTAGGATAGGGCGCTATTACGAGGGGGCGATAGAGTGGTTAATAGCAACACCTCAAGTAAAGGGAGAGACATGGAACTGTACGATAAATGCAACAGATAATTCCAGCTTGGCAGGGGCTCCAAATTCAACAACGAAAACAATAATCAATTCCCCGCCTACAACACCACAAGCGGGAGGAGTGGAAAATAACTCAAGAACAACATCAAATTTAGTAACAATAAAGGCAGAGAATTCAACTGATGCTGATGGCGATGCAATCAATTACACCTTTTGGAATTGGTCAGGTTCTGTTCCCCTGCTTTTGCAGAACTTAACTTCAACTTCATATAATTGGACAACAGTTGATGGCTATTCATACTGTTGGTATGCTAATGCAAGTGACAATGCAGGTGGTGTCTCTGAGGGAACACCAGAAATCTGTTTTATTGAAAATGCAAAGCCAGTTGTTACAAATATATCAATTTCGCCCTCGGTTGCCTATAGTGGCAGTGCACTTAACTGCAGTGCAAATTTCTCAGATGTACAGGGATATGCTTGGTCTGGAGATCCAGATGTTGAGTATGACAAGCTGAATGTAACTTTCTCTTGGTATAATGGCTCTGAATTGTATTCAAGAATAACAATAAATAATATATCGCAGAATGGTACAAGCACAGCTTCTTTCTCATTGTCAGCAGGGATTGCATCAAAAGGCGAGGTTTGGAACTGCAGTGTTAATGCAACAGATAGCTATGAAGAGGGTGCTCCAAACTCTACAACAATAACAATAAGTAACACGCCTCCAACAGTAAACAATATCATAATATCCCCCACTCCTGCGTATGCAAGAGACACATTGAGTTGCTCTGCAATTTACAATGATTCTGATAATGATAAAGGAAATGTAAGCATTACATGGTATCTTAACTCTGCCTTTTATTCCGCAACGACAATCCTTAATGTTTCCAATGGCGATGCTGTTTCAAAGACACGCCCTTATATTCCAGAAGAGAGGCAGCATCATGGGCAGATTTGGAATTGCACGATAAATGCAACTGATTCGGGTGGCGTAGCAGGATTGCCAAATTCAACAGCAATAACTCTAAGCAATACTGCACCGCAGATTTATAACATTTCTATAAACCCAGCAACTGCATATAAGAATTCAACATTAAATTGTTCTGCCTTTTTTGAGGATGCTGATGACTTTGACAAGGGGAATGTAAGCATTTACTGGTATAATGGCTCAACTATCTACTCAAATGTAACCATCTCTGACATCTTTGAAGAGGGATTAGTTTCTTTTAATTTGACATCAGGAATGCAGGCAAAAGGTGAAACATGGAATTGCACAGTAAATGCAACTGACAATTCAAGTTTGGCAGGGGCTCCAAATTCAACAACAATAACAATAACCAATACCGTTTCAGAAATATTTAATAGGGAAATCCTGCCAACTACTGTCTATAAAGCTTCTAACTTGACTTATAACTTTACTATTGGAGACATTGACACAGGGGATGTTGATTGCATAGTGATGCCCTATAAAAATGATGTTGCGCAGCCTTCATTGCAAAAGTTGTTTGTTAATCAAGCCAATAACTCACAGATATTAGGAAACTTGACAAACACAAGCTATAGCAAGGGAGAAACTTGGCTGTTCCAGATTGTCTGCAATGACAGTTCTAATTTGAATTCCTCTCTTGCTAATACCTCAAGCAAGATAATACAGAATTCGGCACCAGTATTGCTAACAAGTCCAATAGCTACTCCAGATACTATCTATAAGACGACTATCGGGATAAACTGTACAGATGGAATCTATAGTGATGCTGATAATGACGCATTAACAAGAAATTACTTATGGTACAGCAATAATATCTCAACTTCGGTAAACACTCAAAATATGAGTAATTCCTCATCATACTTCGTGAAAGGTAATCAATTAACATGCTATTTTTATGTAAATGATGGAACTGCAAACTCTGACATACTTAGTTCCAGTAATCTGACTATCTTGAATACTCCCCCATCAATCCCCACGCTTTATTTCAACGACACTAACACAAGCAATAATCTTCCAACATTCAACTGGAGCAACCCAGACGACGCCGATAGTGATGTAATAAGCTATAGTTACGAAGTTTATAATAATACAACTTTTAATGACACTTATTTAGTCCAGAGGAATTTCACAGGACAGAATTACACCTTGACAAACGCATTGCCCGAAGGAAGGTATTACTGGAGAGTTCTGGTAAATGACACAGAGCCAAGCAATTCAAGCTGGAGTTCAAACAATACAATTCTGATAGATACAACAAAACCTTCAATAAACTACACACTACTTAGCCCTGCCGAGTTAAAGTTTGGGCAAAACTTATCCATAACTGCTAAAGTTGTTGATAATCCGAGTGGTATCGTGGTTGTCCAGGCAAAGATAATTGGTAGGGAAAATAGCACAGAACTTGAATTAAGTAGTTTGGGCATTTATAATGCAATGTTCGAGAATATTAGCAGATATATAACACAGGATGGAATTTATAGCATTGAAGTTAATGCAACAGATTACGCAAACAATAGTATTTCCCAAACAAAAATATTTAATGTAAGCTCAATATCTTCTGTAGTAAATAGTTATCTTAATACAACCCTCAATCTGACACGTTCTAGCCTATCAAGTATAGCAGCAGATAATGTTAATACATCCATTGAAAACCTTAATGTTTCCTCAAATTTAACAACGAGCATTTCAATAACCCAATCATCATCTGCTGCTAATTCAAGTTTTGTTGGGATACCCGAACTTGGTAAGTATATAGAGATATTTGCCCCAGAGCTTGAAGGGAAGATAAATAGTGCAATTATAAAAATATATTACAGCGATAGCGAGGTTTCTGCTAAGGGAATAGACGAGAGCACATTGAGATTATGGTATTACAATTCAACTGATGCAACATGGGCAAAATATGATTCACCAGATGGTGGAGTAGACACAACTAATAATTATGTCTGGGCTAATACAACTCACTTTTCGTTATGGGGTTTGTTTGGCTCATCCCCTTTCGTTGCACCTCCAACAACAACGGGTGGCGGCGGCGGAGGCGGGGGTGGCGGTGGATGCTTTACAACATGGAACTGCACTGAATGGAGTGATTGCATAAATGGAAACCAGACAAGAACATGCACGAAGATTAAACCCCCCTGCAATGCAGACAAGAAACCTGAAGAAAGTCAGGCATGCACTATTCAAAACATAACACAAACTCCAACCCCTGCAGCTAACATCACAATAAATGCAACAAATCTAACCACTCAAATAACACCTCCCGCACCGCAAGGATTTAATCTTGGCAGGATAACTGGCGCAGCAATAAGGACAGCAAGAAATATTTTAGGCGAGGACATTTATCAGGTTGGAAGGAGTGGCTATTATGCTATAAAAAACAACAAGAGGATTGTTTTCGCAATAATTATAATAGCGGTTATCTTATTATTCATAGTGTCAATGCTCTCCTCACCAAAGGGCTATTATGACAGGGCAATAAGATTGCATAGAAAGGCAGAGATATATTATAATAATGGAAATTTTGCAAAGGCAAATGCGCTTTTTAATGAGGCACAAACATACAGGGAGAAGGGCGAGGAGGCAGAATTGTAATGGAAAATGATGAAAAAATAATGGAAGCCGTGAGGAAGCTAGTATATTACAGCGCAGCAGGTAGCATTGTGCTTCTTGAAGGCAATGGAGAAACAAAAAAGATAGTATTAAGGGATGCTATACGGGAAATAAGAAAAAACTGGAATGTGATTTATATTGGAAAGAAATATAAGGATAACTGGGAGATAGAGGAATTGCTGTTGGGGAGCAACGGCTTTTTCAAGGGAATAATCTTTGGCGTTATGCCAAGAGAAAGGGTGCTTGTCATCAATACGCCTGAAGCAATCTCTGCAAAAAATCTTGACAGGATAAGATACTTTTATGATGAAAATAACCTAAAGTCTGTCATCATAGCGACTGAAGACGCCTCAATCATAAATAAATTTCCCGAGGCATTGAAAAACAGGATAGGAAACAGGATAATAAAAATCTAGGAGTTAAAAATGAGAATCAAGACATGGTATAACGAGATAGGATTTTACAGCAATCCCTTCAGCATAAAGCCTGCTGCATTCAGCGACGAGCTTTTTGGCTTTGAGGAGGCGGTTGAGCAACTGATAGGAAATGTCCAAGATGGAAGTTTCTACCTTATAACAGGAAGTTACGGCAACGGCAAGACAACATTGTTAAAAAGGATTGTAAATAATTTGAGAGGGAAGAGAGTAATCTATCATAACTACCTAAAGAGCAATTCAAACATTGATTTTGAGGAACTTTTTACAGGAATGAGTTTTATGAGAAGCCTGTTTGGGGTAATGAGGAAGGATAATATCCTATTGCTTGATGAGGCGAAGAACATAAGTGAGGATGACATGAAAAAAATAAGTGAGTTTTCTGAAAAGGGCTACATAAAGTCAGCAATATTTGTATCGCCTGATGACAGGATAGAACTTATAGAAGAGATAAATGATAGGCTAGGCAGCAATAGGATTGGACTGAATCATATTAATGAGAAAGCAGCAATTTCTTTAGTAAGAAAAAGGATAGGCGAGCTTAAGCTTCTTCCAGACACTGCAATCGCCAAGATTTTCAAGATGGACAAGAACCCTAGAAACTTCCTGAGGAATTGCGAGGATGTATGCAAGTATGCAGTGGATAACAGCATAAAGAGGATTAACGAAAAAATTATCAAAGAGGCGCTGGAATAAATTTAATCTGATTTTTCAAGCTCTGCAAGATACTCCTTTATTCTTGTTATTATCTGAGGAAGCAAGAAATTTTCTATTTTTTGCTGAAAGATACTGCTTAATGTCTCAAACTCACTCAGCTTGTAGTTGTTCGCATTCTTCTCCGCAATCATCAAGTCTCTCAGCCTTTTCAGCTGCCTTCTAATGTTTGAGTCAGCTATTCCCTTAACTTCAAGATTATTCTGCTCCCTTAATTTTATTGCCTTCTCTTTTATTTCCTCGAGGGGAATCTCCTTTTTTTCCTTTGCCGCATCAATCAATACAAGAAGTATGTCAACAATGATGTCTCGGCTGTCGCCTGCCTGAAGCAAGCCCAAACTTAAGCATATTTTCTTGACAAGCTCCCGTCTGCCTAGATTATACGGCTTTTCATATCTCCTCAAGATTATCTCTGAAAGGGGCATCTCTTTTACAACCTTTGCCATAAAAATCTAAACAGAAGTTGATTTATTAAATCTTCCTTTTGCATCAAAAATGATTAAAAACAATTGTTCAAACCCAACAATCTTTATAAATCCTCGATAAATAGAAGTTTTATGGAGCTTGTTGCATTATTATCAACCGGGCAGGGCTCATGGAGCCAGGTTGCAGGACTTATCAGCCAGGGCGAATGGGACAAGATAATACTTGTTGGCGAGCAGTATGCGGAAAAATTTGATGCGGGAAAGCCGGCAGAATTCATTCTTGTTGATTTCAATCAGCCGATTGCCACTTTAAAAGACGAGTTAATAACAAAGCTTAAGGAGAAGATTACTGGGATAGAGGTTGCATTAAGCATCGCTTCTGGCACAGGAAAGGAGCATATGGCTTTGATATCAGCGTTATTGCAGATTCCAGTAGGAGTAAGATTTTTTGCACTGACAAAGGAAGGCATTGTTGAATTATAAGAAAAACAAATATAAACACTGATTATCCATTTTCTTTATGAAAATACTTGCATTCACAGACATTCACGCTGATTTAGACGCAGCAAGAAAAATAAGCAATCTTGCCAAAAAGGAGAAGGTTGACTTGATGTTATGTGCAGGAGATATGACTTTTTTTGGGAGTGGATTGCCTGATATGATTAGAATTTTTGATATTGGAATACCCTTGCTGATTATAGCTGGCAATCACGAGACATTCAGGCAGATTAATGGAATGGAAAAAAGGTTCAGTTTTGTTAGGAATATCCATCTCAAGCCATTCAAGAAAGGCAGTATAATCCTTTTTGGATGCGGGGGGAGCGGCATAACCCCAAATAACACACCAAATGAACTGAAAGAAGAAAATTTCAAGGATATGCTCTCAAGGTTCACGAATGAGAAGGACAATCTTATTCTTTTAACACATGAGCCTCCCTATAACACGAAACTGGATTTTATAGGAAGCCATAATGGAAGCAGGCAGATAAGAAGATTCATTGAGGAGCATCAGCCAAAATATTGCATATGCGGGCATTTCCATGAGAATGAAGGCAAGCAGGACAGGATAGGAAGAACAATAGTAATAAATCCAGGACCTTCAGGAAAAATAATTGAGATTTAGATTTACTTATACTCCTTTATCAATTTTTCTAATTTCTCTTTTAATTCTTTAGGATTATTCACATAATTGACATTCCCTTTAAGTTTTTTAATGTATTCTTCAATTTCACAGGGTAATTTATCTTTGACAAATGGCTTATAAACGATAGCGCCGAAAGGAAGATGCTCGCCGCATCTCACTTCCTCGTGAATCTTTTTCTTCATTACATTCACTTCTGGTTTTTCACCCATAAACAACTTATAAAGATAATACCCATAAACCAATTCGCCAAGACTTCCGAGACTTGTTCCAAGCATTAAAATATAGTCCCCATAAATACAGCAGGTTAAATCTTGCTTATACCAATTCTGGGTGTCAATAATCTTGTCTATTACTTTTTTTCCATTTATTTCTGCATTTATATATGGCTCAAGATGCTTTATTCCAAAATCATTGTCGGAAACAGGAACAGTCCCATAAACTTTTCCTCCGTTGAATCTCTTGTATAATTTTGCAACCTCAAAAGAAATTCCCCTGTCAGGCAAGAGAACCAATTCAAGAGGCAAATCAGCCAGTATTTTTGAGATGCTCTCTATCTCTTTATCTAATTTTTGCCTTGGAATCCCCAATAATTCAGAGTAATGATACCCCAGATCCCTACCACCAATTAAGGATATTCTAAGCATTTTTCTACTATATCTTTGCAATTTTTAAATCTTCTTTATTTTTGCCAAGGACAACAACTCTTGATTCAGTCTTTTCATCAAGCAGTTTTAATCCTGTCAATGAAGAAATCTTTTCTGCAAATTTTTTTACTTCAGAATGCAGGGGCATCCTTTCATAACCCAGTCTTTTTCTCGAAAATCCAACGGACATAAATCCTTTTATTTCCAAGAAGTCAGGCATGGCTTTCTTGATGAGTTTTGCATAATTCTCTGCTTCAATCATATTCAAATCCCGAACAAGAGTCATCCTTAAAACTCTTCTTGTTTCAATCTGATGCAATAAAGCTAAAGTTTCATTAAGTTTTTTCCATGCATTTTTTACATTGCTTCTTACAGTTTCTTTGTAAAGTTTTTCACTTGGAGCATTTAATGAAACATACAATTGTGTTGGCAACTGCCCTTTTTCATTCATTTCCTTTATTCTTGATGGAAGCAAGCCATTTGTAACGAGAAAACTTGTTTTTCTTAACTTCCTTAATTCACTTATCAGCTCGCCTATGAATGGGTATATTGTTGGTTCTCCTGCAAGAGAGATTGCAAACTGGTTTGGCTCAATTGCCTCTTTTAATTTTTTCTCATTTACTTTTGAATTTCCCTTAAATCCGCTCAAAAGTATCCTTTGCTTATTAATACAATCTTCAATAATTTTTTTTGGTCCATCAACTTCGGATTTTTTCAACTTGTTACCTAAAGTGTATTCTATTGCCCTCCAGCAATGCATACATTTGTTCTGACACCACGCAACGCTTGGCGACATCTGGCAGCACCTATGAGAACTAATGCCATAAAACTGCTGCTTGTAGCAGTAACCTTCATTCAAAAGTGATTTTTTTGTCCACCTGCAAATCTGGACAGCAGAATTTTTCCCCGCAATGCCATAATGCTGCCTTCTTAATACTTCTTCTATCTTCTTTGTTATCATATATTCTCCATAAGAAGAATGAATTTAAATTTTTCCAATTAAGCCAAGATAAAAAAATAAAAAATCAGAAAAAGGAATAAAAAATAAAAACAAAAAATAAAAAAGTTTAGAGAAAACGCTTATTTATTTCTTCTTTTTTTTCTTCGCCATCTTAAAAACCTCTTTTCAATTGAAAATTTTGTTAATTAGATAAGTCGATGTTTATTTAAATATCTTTCTATTTTTTTCGCAAATTCCAAATTTTTTATTTTTCACGATAAAAAATACCGTCGATAAATTTTAATTATTTCTTAATGACGGAAATGTTCACCTATTTTTTCGCATTTCCGACATCCTAAAATCCTCTTATGAGGATTTTTTGATGATGAATTCTTGGACTATTGATTTACCAGATTATTGCTTCAGCCTTATTTATGAAACTATAGGCATCTTGCTTTATGCTTTCAGCTATCTCTTTTGTTGTCTGCTTTGTCACGCTATATTGTGCGATTTCCCTTTTATGCCTCGCTTCGGACAGCTTTTCTATCTCTGCTTTCTGGATTATTGCATTTTTCAGCAAATCTACATCTTCTTTAAACATCAGTTTCTTCTTAATAAAAAATTCTTCCAGCAGCTTTATTGTTGCAGTGTGATTCTTGCTTTTGTATCCAACTTTAGCAATCAGCGCCAAAGCTGAGGCATACATCGCATAATACCCACAAATAACCACCCATTCATCACTATCATAATCAGAGGGTATTTTCAGCATATCCCTTGCTTTCTTGTTATTGTTTATGCCCGAAAGCAGACTCATTGTAATCAAGTTATTTCTCGCTTTTTGTAGGTATTTTCTAGAAAGATTCTTGACAGAGTCGTCTTTTGTGATGTATCCTCTTCTAATTAATTCCTTGATGTCATTTATCATCTTTATACACCCAGGAATAGAAACTATCATCCCCCTTAAATACTATTCCATACATCTTCAAATCATTCCATAATTCTGGATTATCCTTTTTTATGGTAGGAAATTCGTGAATAGGCAATACTACAGGAGAAAAATTAATTCCATATTTATGCTTTAATGATTTGACAAAATTCTCTACTTCTTTTTCTTTATTAGGAAGGCATGTAACAATCAAATCAACATCACTTTGTTGAGTTTCAGTTCCTTTTGAGTAGCTCCCAAACAAGATTACATTCCATGAAAGAGGATTATTCTCTACCTCTTGGATTGCTTTGTATATTGTTTTATGCTTCTTAATAAATTCTACCTCTCTTTGAAGCATATATCTGTTAAACCCTAAGCTATAGGAGTATGGAACTTCTAAATCAATAGAATAAATAAGAGTTTTTCCTTTCTGTTTCTCAATAACAATCTTTTTCTCAGTTAGGGACTTTAAGGCAGAATTAACTCTTTCATAAGAATAATCTACTCTCTCCTGAATTTCTTTTATTGTCATCTCTTCAGCTTCTGGGAAAAAAGCAGAAATTATAGTTCCCTCTAAATGGGAAATTTCCAGTTCTCCAAAAATAGCCCTAAAGCCTTCTCCTTGTTTTCTTTTAATCTTCACCATTTTTCCTATTATTGATTTTTCAGTAATATTATTGATTTTTCAATACTTAAATATCTTTCGGCTGGGAGTTTGAAGCATTCTTTTTATAAGAGTGAATCAATACTATAAAACAAAAACAGAATGGACCCGCTGGGATTTGAACCCAGAACCTTTCCGCAGCGAACGGAACGTCTTAGCCGTTGGACCACGGGCCCGGAAATCAAATATTCACAAACCACATCACAGTAAGTATTGCAAATATAAGGAGAATCAGCGTTGTTGCAATTTTAAAAAGTATCCCTGCCTTTTTCTTGGATTTTGTTATTGCAAGGGCACTAAGGTAAAAGACCCTGCCTCCGTCAAAAATTCCCAAGGGCAGCATATTGACAAGAGCGATGCTTATATTCAGGAATATAATCCACCATATAAGATTGTAGATGAATACGATGAGCGAGGGATTCAATATAGGCCTATAGAATTGATGAGGGTCCCTTAATTTCTCGCCTATTTTTCGGGCATAGGAAAGAATTCCTTTTGCAATACTTTGCGTCTGGGCATCTGAAAGGAATGCTATCCCGAGAATTGCCTGGCTTTTATTATCCTTGCTTGCATCAAGGGCAACAGCATAATTTCTTGTTTTGTAGTCCTTGTCCACCACTTCTATATTTATTGTTTCACCAGGTTTATACTTCACCATTTCCCTCTTCAAGTCATTTAGATTATTAATTTTAACAGAATTAATCCTGTTTATTGCCCCCGAGAGCCCTGTTCTTATTGCAGGTGTATTTTCAAAAACAATTATTTCGCCGCCTTTCTTTATGTTTGCTTCCTGAATTCTTATCAGGCTTGTCATCCCAAAAAAGGTCTGGTTATTTGCAATTATCTTTGTGAGATTTACAGATTCGGAATCCATGCTTATTGCCAAATCATAATAATTGGCATCAAAATTCTTAAAGGCAGTTAGCAGATTGCCTATGCTTTCGTTGTTGATTTCCAAGCTTCCTACTTTTGTTATATCGCTTGCATTAATGCTTGTTACCATATAAGTGTCAAATAAGACTCCTGCGGGTGCAAAGAATACCTTTACAAAGAGCAGCATTATTGCTATGAAGACTATTGTGGTAATAAGATTTGCAAAACTTCCTGCAGCAAGGACTGTTATCTGCGCCTTGTTGCTTTTCTTTCTCAGCTGTTTCTCGTCAGGCTCAACAAAGGCAGCGATAAACGGGCCGAGAAAACCGAAGCCAGTTGATTTGACTCTTACCTTGTAATGCCTTGCAAATATCCCGTGAGCGAATTCATGAACGACTGCAATTATCGCTATTGATACAATCCAGTATGTGAAATAGAATGGCGGCAGATAGCTTACCTTGAAGACATTTGTGAAATACGGGAAGATGGGCATTATTGGCGGCACTTTGACAACTTTGAACAATGCAGGCAGTTGTATCATTGTCCTGAGCAGCTCAAAAAATAGCCATACAGATGAAATCATAAGCAGATAGCCAGTTGCAGGGACAATATATTCCATAACCCTGAAGAATTTCTTGTATCTCAAGCCGACATAATTAATGAATTTTAATCCGACTTTAGTCGGGTAGAGAAAAAATATCCTGCTCTCAACCTTCAGGTTTTTCCTTTTTCTGATGAGGAAAGTCACGAAGAAAATGCAGAATATTATCAGGAATATTATGTCATAATACAGAAATTTCATTTTAAGTTGCGATTAACAGGAACTGCTATTTCTTCCTCATCGGCCTGAATGCCCTGCCCTTGCATTTTCGGCATTTGACTTTCCCTTCAAGTATCTTTCGGGATTCTACCCTGATTTTTGAACTGCAGTTCTTGCAGATGAACAGGTTCTTGAATAATCTCGCTTGTGCTGCAGGAATTTTTACCATTTCTTATTTAGAGCCCCTTTATTTACCATTTCTTATTCAGCCGACAACCCTCTTTATTATTTTTATGCCCTCAATATCCCAGTACTCAACCTGAGAGCCATCTTTTATCGTGTCCTTCACTTCAGGGGATATAATTACTTCCATTGTCTCGTAATTTTCGACATCCATTATGCTTGCCTTTTCTCCCAACAGGTTAAGAACCTGCCCCCTTCTTTTTTCAACCATCGGAACTTCCATTCTTTCATCGCCGGGTTTTATTAATACTCTTTTTTTGTCATCAAGCAGGCCGATTGCCTCTATCCTGCATTTTGATGCGCCATGCTTTCCTGTTTTGCTTATTTCAACGCTTCTTACAACACAGGATGCCCCGTCTACAATTATAAAAGTCCCCTCTTTCAGGTCATGAGCGTTCATTAATTTTAGTGGCATCAAGAAAACAAATTAAAAGCATTTATAAAAGTTACCATTTCTCCTTTTGTTCTATTAAATCAATTTTAAGATAAACTTAAATACTATTAGTTGCATATAAAGATTATATTCAAGAGGCTAAAAAATGAAAGAGGGGCTTGACAAGAACAGGACTGGCTTGACATTGGGGATATTCTTTATGCTGCTGCATTCCCTCTGGGTTTTTATGATAGCAATCAGCGCGCAATTTATCCAGGGGATGCTTGGCTGGATTTTCAACATACATTTCCTGAAACCCGTTTTGCTTGTAACAAGGTTCAGCCTTGGCAGTGCATTCCTGCTTGTCATCCTTACATTTATTTGCGGCTATGCAATAGGATGGGTTTTTGCAGCAATCTGGAATTTCCTTGGAAAAAAAGGGAAATCATAAAAATCCCTGTGTTTTACCACATACTTGAGTATGCGGTTTGTTAGGATTTTTAGGATCCTAAAAACAAAACTAATTACTTACTGCAACATAAATGTTGTAGTTTTATTTTTTTGATAAAATAAAATCAATTTTTTTCTTTACTCAGGACTCTCTCAAATAGTCGGGACTTTTGTAACTTATATTCAGAAAAAGATTATTAAAAGTCCCACAAATTAGACAATGTTTTTAGTCAGAAGATTTTTAAAGCCCCTGCAAATAAGTAGAATACTGAAAATGGGACTAAAAAACAATGATTTCATTGAACTGGACTTTATTGGAAAGATAAAGGAAACAGGCGAGATATTTGACACGACAATAGAAGAGGAAGCAAAAAAGGCGGGTTTGCTTAAAGATGCAAACAATGAAAACAGGAAATTTGAGCCGTTGAGGATTTGCATAGGGCAGGGAATGGTTGTCAAGGGACTAGACAAGGAACTTGAGGGCAAGGAAATAGAAAGGGATTATGAGATTGAATTAAAGCCAGAGGACGCCTTCGGCAAAAGGGACAGCAAGCTTGTCAGGATAATGCCATTGTCTGCGTTCAGGCAGAGGGGAGTTGAGCCGGCTGCGGGAATGATGCTCGCACTGGATAATTTTCTTGTGAAAATCTCTGCTGTCACATCAGGAAGGGTGGTAGCTGATTTTAACAATCCCCTTTCAGGCAAGCATATCATATACAAATTCAGGATAAAAAGAAAAATTGATGATGCAAAAGAGAAGGTTGAGATATTATCAGGATTATTTTTCGGCAAGCCAGAAAAGGTTTCAATAGAGAACAATAAGGCAGTTATAGAATTAAAGATGAAACTGCCCGACAACATAAAAGGTGAGTTCGTAAAAAAATTCAAGGAAATTCTGGGCATTGATACTGACATAAAAGAAGCAGAAAATAATCAGCCAAAGGAAGAAATTAATCAGGGGTAATACTGTTTTTTGCCCCTGAACTTGTCGTATTTGTTTTCTATCTCGCTTACAACATCCTTCATTTCCCTCTTGGGTTTTCGCATCTTTGCGTATAATGTAATCACTATGACAAGAACCGCAAGTGCTATCATTATAACACCAAGCATTCTCAAGTCCTTTTTTCCCTCGCATTTGCCGATGCAGCATCTTGGCTCTACATTTGCGCGAAGATTGCCATTGCATGTTTCTTCTTTCTTGCAGACAGAGCCATTATAATCAAGGCATGTCTTGTTCTTTTCTGCTGTTATGTTTATTCTTACCTGAGATTCATTCTTTGTGAATGTTATATTAACAGGAAGTATTGCAGATATCCCTCCAGATGATGCTTCTATAAATCCTTCGTAATTTCCCGTCTTCTGCGATTTGAACAGCAGATTAACAACAACCTCTGAGCCGGCATCTATCTCGCTTATGTGCAATGATGTGAGGTTGAGGACATAATCCAAGTCCCTTGAATATGATATTAAAATGCCCTTTATTACCCTTGGAGCGAGGTTCTTTATTGTTACAGGAATTAGATTATTCTCTTTTACAAGCAGTGTTGCATTTATCTCCTGCTGCGTGAACTGGAAATGCTCTTTTGGGACTTCGGGAGTAAAGTTTGTTATTGCGCTTTTATCTGCAATAATCACAACAGGAATAGAATACAGTTCACTTAAAAATTTAGAGAGGACTATATCTATATTCCCGGTTATATTATCTGTTATCTCCTTGTTGCCAAGCTTTGAAGGTATTGCGAATTCTATCTTTTCCTCCCCGTTTGTTTTCACAGCAAAATCTTTTTTTGTCTTGAACGGAAGGAAGTTTGCAGATGCGGTTAAATCAACAATCCCCCTGTTCTTCACAAGGACTGAAATATTTGAATTGACTTTTGCCTTTATCACAGCAGGATTAATTGAAGAAATTGACTCTATCTCGCTATTGGAAAAAACAAAGGCAGAAGACAATAATTCATTTGTAAGGTTGCCGTAAATGTTTTTCTTCAGCCATTCCTTCCCCTTCTCTGCCGCATCATTCTCCTTTGCCTTGCTTAAAGCCCATACAGCAAATACTGTCGATTCAATATCAGGAGATGTTTCTTCAATCAGTGATTTCCTTGTCCAGTAACCGTCATTGTGCTGGTTATTCAATAAAAATTCTTTCAGCTCGGATTTTCCAAAATACAATGCAATCGACTTTTCCTTTGTTGTCTCTGCATTTGCCTCAAGCCAGTCAAGGGCTTTTGATTTGTCTAACCCTAAAGCATCCAGCGCAAGTATTGAGTAGGCAGTCACTTCTGCACTGCATTCACTCCTGTAGGAATTGCCAAAGCATTTTTTGTTGTTTAACACTGCAGAAAAAATATTCCCTTCCTTCTGCATAGGGAATTCATTTATCTTTCCCATATATGTGTGCAGTATCTTCGCATTAGCAACAGAACAATTGACAGAAATACTTAGTTCATCTGGCTTGCTCTTCAAGTCAAGGGCAATACTATTATCCCCCGATGTTACATTCTTCCTTGTTTTTTCTGAATCGATGTCAATTTCACATTGATTGTCACTTGCAGAGGTTATTACAATGTTCCATAAGCCAATATCAAGATTATTCTGGGCATCAACAAGCCATGACGAATCAGAATCAACAGAGCTTTTTTTAAGGGCAAACTGCGCGATAGAGGTATCATTTACGCTGCATGACGAGGCAGGCCAGCATCCTGCGGGGTTCTTTTTATTCAGCAGTGCATTTTTTGCCTGCAGGAAGAGAGAGTTATCATACGCAAGTGCAATCAATGCAAGTGAATTGCTCTCTGTATTAAGTGCTGAAAACTTGCCTGCTGTTTTGTCTGCAATATCCTTGTAGAATGAAGTTATGCTTTGTTTTATCCCAAATGCCTTTTCTTTTTCATTCCCCTTAAGCACGCCATCTTCCTTGTAAAGTGCATTCTTAATTGCAAATGTATAATTGCCTGTCTGCTGTGGCAAGTCAACATAAACCCAGTATTCCCTATCCGAAATTTTCAGAAGATAAAAGGCAAGCCCGACTTCTTTCCCATCTTTCATAAAAAAGATGTTATTTACTGTCAATGAGCTGATAAACTCTCCAGTTATATTCGCCTGAAATGTTTCTCCGGCAAAATAGGATTCCCTTAAAAGATTTATCTCCATTGCAGAAACAGAAGGAACACATATTATCGCGATTATAAGCAAAAAAAGCAGATATTTCATTTTATGGAAATTTTTCTTCTATTATAAAATTTACATCAGAGGAAATCTCCTGATTTCCTATGCCCTGAAAATCATTGATTTTCTTGGAATTGAAAATTATTTTAATTTTCATTTTCCTCTTTTCAAGTCCATTCTTGATTTATACTATAATTTCGAGAAATATCTTAATAAATTTATCTAAGGTTTATCTTCCGCTTGATTCTTTCAGCTTTTTCAGCGTTTCATCAAGTTCCTTGTCTGTCTGGGTTCTTCTTAATGAGGGGTTTCTATTCAAGGGGCTGTATGAGGCAAATCGTGCAGGCGGTCTTACTGGAGGCACACCAGGGCGTCTTGAGTATGCAAGCCCCCCCTCAGAAAATCTTGGCTTTCTTCCCTTGAATTTATCCCTGAAAAGGAATGCAACTAATCCCGCAACCAAAATTAATATTACTATAAAAAATATCCATCCATTATTATTTTTCTTTGAAGGGATAGAAGCGTTTGATTCCTCGCAGCATACATCCCCCTTGTCTGGGCAACTATCAGAATTTGACTGCTCGCCACTCAAACAGGAATCAGGCCTGCACACATGATTGTTGCTTTCGCATATATTCACAGCTTCTTTTGTGCAGTATCCCATACAGCAAATCCCTTCACTTGAGGATTTTGTTGTGCCTTCGCACCTGTAATCCAATGAGCTATCACATAATAAGCCGCCCATTTCATTGCAGGTTCTTGTTTTTTCCTCATATTTCTGGTTGCAGCAAACCTTGAAGGAGGAATCCTCACACGAATAATCTGTAATCCTGTTTTCAAAATCGCAGTTATAGCTCTGCTCGCAGTAGAACCCATAATCAATGCATTTCAATTCCTTCTTTGCAGATTCCTCAAATGGTATGTAGGCGCCTTCCTTGGGCCATATTGCATACAGCAAAAATGCAGTGTCTTTCTTGTTGCTCCCCCAGCTTCCTGCTGAATCTCCTGTCTGAACCTGCTCGTTCAGGAGCCATGCCCTTGTATTGAATTTCTTTTCAAAGTTATATGACTGCAGGGCAAGCATTGCGAGTGCTGTATCGTAATATTTATCATAAGGAGTCAAGTCAGCCTGCCAGTAACCGCTTTTTCTCTGAAGGTTAGTCAATGAAGTGACATAATCCTCTTGTCCTGTCAGCAGATATAGGAACGCATCAGGCAGAAGGCGGGTATTGCTGTCCTTGTAGCCAACAAGATAAGGCAGGAATATGCTTATGTCCTGTTTTTTTACAAGTGAAAGCGCAGTCCATGCAGTCGCCTCGTAATTGCAGCTTCCATCCTGCTTGATGCAGACAGAATTTATTTTCAAATCAGCATCGCCCTTGGCTGACTGTATTTTTGTGTCGCTTGAGATATAGACTGTTGTTGCGCCTGGCTTCTGGTAGAATAATGATGCAACAAAATCCTTGTCGCAGTTGATTGTGAATTTTTTTTCATAGCATGCGCTTGATATCTTGAACCAGTAATTCCCATAGCTTAAAATCAGGCATGAGCCAGCCGCCTTGTTTAATTTTTTATTTGTGTTTAATGTGACATTATAAGTAAATGTATCATAACTTATTGTGCATACTGATTCTTCGTTGCTATCTACTTGCATGAACCATGTCATCTCTGTCGGTGTGCCGTTCTGGGACATGAGCCATTCATCTGTTTCCTCGTCTGTAACGCCAATTCTTGCAAGGGCAAGCGATGCGAGAGCGGTTTCCCTTGGCTTGCACGATGCAGATGGCCAGCATCCTGCAGAGCTTTTTTTATTGGACAATGCGTCTCTTGCTTGAGAAGCGATATTATCATCATATGCAAGTGCGAGCAGCGTAAATGCAAGGTCTTCTGTGCTTGTTGTATTCTCTAATTTTCCGCTGACTGAATTAGAAAGCCAGTTGTATGCCTTGTTTATCCTCTCTGCTTCTGATGTCTCATTTATTGTAGTGGCAGCAGACACTATTGAAAGAGAAAGAGTGATTAGCATTATTGATGCAGCCAAAAAAAACAACAGCCTGGTATTGCCCATAAAAACCTATGGTTACAGAGATTTAAAATCCTTTCGTTTGAATTTGCTTGAATATACTTTTATTTAATATTCTATGGGATAACTATTTCTTATAATATCTGTTTTTGTAGAATAATGCTTAAAAATTATGAAAATAGCCCCATTTATGGCAAAAATAAGCCCCAAAGTATCTGAGAGTTTAAGCGAGTATCTTATTCTTCCTAGAAAGGTAAAATGTCCACCTGAGAAAGTTTCTATAAAAGCAAATCTTGGGGAAATATGCCTACAGTATCCATTCATGACTGCAAGAATGCAGTCAGTAGTAGGACCTGAGATGGCTGTATCCGCAGGCAAAAATGGCATACTTACTGTGGTTCCAAGAAGCCTTAGGAACGAGGACAAGCAGGCAATTCTTGATGCAAACAAAAAAGCAAGATTAAGCAAAGGGGACATAGAATTCCAAGAGAATCCAGAATTTGCAAATCCAAAAGATACGCTCGAGGAAGTGATAAATAAGGTGGAGAGAGTAGGGCATTCTGTTATTCCTGTAATGGACAGGTTTTCAAAGTTGTATGGCTTTTACATACACAATCCGAACAATCTGCCAGCAGCCCCTCCATACACACCCATTAGCAAGGTTATGATTCCCTTTGGAAAGGATAAGAGGGGAGTTCTATATACTATGAATGAAGATAAAAAAACAATAAGAAGCATATTAGCTAAAGAAGAGAAAAAATTTATCCCAGTAGTTGACAAGAATATGATTCTTCAGAAGCTTGCATTCCTGCAGAAGTTTAATACAAATTACATAGGGATAGCAGTCACCACAAGAAGGGGCTTTGAAGAGGAAATAGAAAAGTTCGGTCCGCAGGTTGACACACTGATGATTGATTCCTCCAATGCGTGGTTTGAAGATGCAAAAAAGATTCTAAAGTATGCAAAGAAGAAATTCCCAGAAAAGCCGTTTGGTATAGGGAACATAGTAACGAGAGAGGCATTTGAGATGTTTGCAAGAGAAGGCGCTGATTACATAATTGCCGGAATGGGTGTTGGCTCTATATGCCAGACAGGCTCCCAGAGGGGGAATGGCAGGGGGCAGATGACTGTAGCGAGGGAGCTTGAAAAAGCGAGGAATAATTATCATAAAAGGAAGGGGCGGTATGTCCCACTTGTTTTGGACGGTGGGATAAGGGATGTGAAGGACATGACTATCGCTCTCGCATTTGGGGATTTTGTTATGATGGGGAATTACTTTAACTGTTTTTATGAGGCTGCTGGTCAAAAACTTAATGCGGATAAAAAACCCACCTACAACGAGAGTCTTATTAAATATGTGGAAAGCTGGGGTGAAGGACACCCAAGAGCGAGATTAGTTGCAATGTACGGAATGAATTCCAAGCAGGTTGTGTCTCAAGGGAATCCAAAAGATATTTCTGGACTTAATGAAAGATATGGGCATTCAAGCATTTCAAGTGCTACAGTAGAAGGAGTTTTTGGGCCTGTGGAATATAAAGGAAGGTTAAAACCCTGTGTTGAGAATGATGCAAGATACATAAGGACAACAATTTCAAATTCAGAGGCTCATGATTTATCAAGTTTCAGGGAAAAGGCAGTGATTGAAAAGGCTTCTGCAAGAACAATATTAGACATGCTGCCTCATGACGTTGAGGCCACAAAAGGATAAAATCCAATAAAATGCCAAACACAATAGTAATAGGAATGCAGTGGGGCGATGAGGGGAAGGGAAAAGACATAGACATTCTTTCAGAGCAGCATGATGTTATTGTGAGATATCAAGGAGGAGGGAATGCAGGACATACAGTTGTTATAGGGGACAAAAAATATGCGCTCCATCTTATTCCCTCAGGAATACTAAGAAGAGGCAAGCTGAACATAATAGGGAATAATGTTGTTATAGACCCAGTAAAGTTTTTAGAAGAAGTTGATAACTTAAAAACACAAGGAATTGAAGTAACCCCTGAAAATCTTTTAGTTTCTGATAAGTGCCATTTAACATTACGCTATCACAACGAACTTGACAAGGCCAAAGGAAAAGCTATAGGCACAACTGGAAGAGGCATAGGCCCAACTTATTCTGACAAAGCATTAAGGATAGGTATCAGAATTTGTGACTTGTTTAATTTAAAAGGTTTGGAAGAAAAAGTGACAGAAAATGCCCGTCTTTCAAATCATATTCTGGGTTATTATAATGCCCCTCTTCTAATTATTGATGAGGTGTTAGATGGCATATTAAAATCAAGAGAAGGGATAATGCCCTTTGTCAAGCGGGATGTAGGAGGGGTTATATTGGAGAATAATGGCAGTTTATTATTTGAAGGTGCCCAAGGAACTCTTTTGGATATAGACCATGGCACTTACCCATTTGTTACAAGTTCAAACACGACTATTGGAGGTGCTTATACAGGAACAGGCGTTTATGTGGATTTTGACAAGAGGATAGGAATTCTGAAGGCTTACACAACAAGAGTCGGCAACGGGCCTTTTCCCACTGAACAGGATAACGAAACAGGGAAGAGATTCAGGAAAATAGGAAATGAATTCGGGACAACAACAGGCAGGCCGAGAAGATGCGGATGGCTTGACTTGTTTGCTGCAAAATATGCTGCAAGAATAAATGGTATAAATGAGATTTCATTGACAAAACTTGATGTGCTGAGCGAGGAGAAAGAAATCAAGATATGCACTGCTTATAGGAATGAGCATGGAATTACGGTAGATTACTTTCCCTCAACAGATTTGGATAATTATCTTCCTGTTTATGAAACACTGCCTGGATGGAATCGGGATATAATCAAAGCAAGAAAGGCAAGTGAGTTGCCTAAAGAAGCCATGAATTACATAAAGACAATAGAGGATTTTCTTGAAGTTCCTATTAAGAGAGTTGGTGTTGGAGAAAGAAGAGACCAGACAATAGAGCTTTAGATTTTTTTAATTCTCTTATTATTTGAGGTTTTTGAATTTGAATTATTTGAGAATTTTGCCTTTCTTACGACATAATTTACAGGATTCTTTATCAGATTGCATAATGAATCAGGATTGCAGACAGCAATGTCCTTGTAATTTGGCTTGTCGCAATTCGGAGGAAGAATTGCCTTTTGCCTCTTGAACCAGAAGAGCTGTGATTTTATATAACCCTCCCGCAATTGCTTGTAGTTCTTTTTGTTCCATTCTGTCACATTCTTTTCTATTTCATCATTGTCCATTTGGATGCTCTTGAAGAAATTAAGAAGGATAAATAACGCCCTTTTTCTTCCGTCCTGCTTCACGCCCTCCAATATTTTAGTTATGCAGGGAGGATATAATGAAGGCGATAAGTCCTTGACATTGATTTCTGTTTTAAACTCACGTTTTGTTTCTGTCTTTTTCTCTTCCTTTACTGCATCAAGCGCCTGCATTACAAGTTCTCTTGCTTCATTCTCCTCTGCTTCAAGAAGATACTGCTTTGGAACTGCGATGTCAGGTTTTGCCCAGCTTGGCTGGAAATTTTTAATTTGTTCGGGTTTGATTACTATGCTTGATAATCCTGATTTCTCGTGAAGGGAATATGGCATTCTGAACAAGTGCCTTGGCGAGACAAGTATCACATCAGGCATTAGTTTTTTCACTGCATCCTCATCATAAATTCTCCTGCCCTTTAATTCGGCATCCAAGTCCCTTATCCTTTCTGCAAGCTGCTTTCTTATCATGCTGTAAAGATATGCAACTATCTTTCTTGGCAAATCAGGAAAGGAGTTTTTTATATCACTTTCACCTATCTGCTTCGGGAATGCCTTCCACGGAACGCATATATGAAACCCAGAGCCGCCTGAAAACTTGATGCCAAAATTATTTACGTTATGGAATCTTAATGCCTCTATCAGCAATTCTGCGGCAATCTTGCCATATTCTATGTATTTTGTGTCTATGTCAAGAAGCAAGTCCCAGCCAATCCTTAATTTGTTGAATTGCTCCTCGTTCATCTCTGTTTTTATCTGCAAGGGGTCGTGCCATAATTCCTCTGAGCAATGGAATGATGTTGCGCCCTTTTCAGCAAGTGCAGAAACATCTGACTCATACTGCAGGGCATCAGGGCGCTTTCCGAATGAGTCAATGTATCTTGGAGAAATTTCTCTATTTTGGGCAAATGAAACAAGGGCTTTTTGGATATCTTTTCTTCTGTAGTATCTTCTTGCAAGTTCCCTTATCCTCTCAATCTTTTCTCCCTCTGCCATTTTGGGATAGTTTTAAGTATTTTGTTTCCTTGTTAAAAATAGCGAAAATGGGTATAAAAGAATTATTAGTGTTAAGCATATTCATCTTTTTTGTTGTTCTTTTTAGCAATAGTGTCATTGCGGGGAATGGAGGTTATGTAAATATTGCTATTGCAGATGCGCCTCCGAGGATTTTAAGTATCTCTATAAATCCTGAAATTGCTTATGCTGATTCAGAAATATTTTGCAATATAGATGTTTATGATGAAAATCTGAGTTTATTGAGGCTGGAATATGAATGGAAAGTGAATGGAAAGGCAGTTTCAGGCAATGAAAGGCAATTAAGTGAACCAATTCAGGCAGGGGATAGAATTGAATGCAGGATTGTTGCTGTTGATTTATATGGAAAAGGCAGTCAGGCATCAAGCAGTATAATCAGAATACAGCCAAAAGGCATTCTGCAGGCAACGGGCTATGCAATAAGAAATTTTGATAATACAGGAGAAGCAGGCAAGGGCTTGGCAGGAGTAACAGCTCTTGGAGTTGTTTTGATTGCAGGTTTTGGCGTTAAAAGATTAAAAGATAAGGTTAAGAAAAGATAAGCAAGATAAATAGTATTTCTTTATACAATAAAGTTTAAAAGCACGCCACGATTCTAAAATCAATAGGGAGACAAAAGGGGACAATGCTGGTTAAACTTGACGAGCCGAAGATACTGAATGATGCGGTTTCTATAATTTATCAGTTGGTTACTGAAGTGAGGGCAAAGGTGAATAAGGACGGATTAAGCATTATTGCGATTGACCCAGCGAATGTTGCTTTGGTTATGCTGAAATTGCCTGCTTCTGCGTTCTCTCAATTCAAGGTTGAAGAGGATGAAGAGGAGCTTGGATTGGACTTGGAGGACTTGAAGGCAGTATTGGGAAGATGCGGGGCTGGAAGCAGCCTGATTATTGAAAAAGTGGACAATACATTAAAGCTCAGCATACAGGACAAGATAAAGAGGAGTTTCACACTTGCGCTGATTGACATTGATGCAGAGGAAAAAACTGTGCCTCAACTTGAATTCACGAGCAAGGTTGAGATTGATTCTTCAACGCTTGCAGAGGTTATAGAGGATGCTTCTGTGGTTGCAGATGCCTGCACATTCATCACAAAAAAGAAGGACGAGGTTTTTATTGTTGAGGCAAAGGGCAACCTGAATTCTGCGAGGGCAGAGTTTTCAAGCGATGAGGTAAAGATAGATGCCGAGGACGCAAAGGCAAAATACTCTTTGGAGTACATGCAGAAATTCATGAAGGGGGAGAAGATAAGCGAGAAGGTTATATTCCAGTTCTCTGCAGATTACCCCTGCAAGTTGGATTTCAAGGCAAAAAATCTTGAGATGGCATTTATCCTTGCCCCAAGGGTTGAGAACGAGGAAGATTAATAAGAAAACCTACGGTTTTCCTATGCTTTTCCCTTTTGTATCTATGAGCTTTATTATTGATAATATTTAAATATCTAGTTTCATTTTCGCAATAATGCTAGACATCAGATTTATCCGTGAAAACCCTGAATTGGCAAAGGGGAACATAAAGAGGAAATTTCAGGATGAAAAGCTGAAACTTGTTGATGAGGTAATCCAAAAGGATGAGGAATGGCGTGCATTAAAGGGAAACCTTGACGCATTAAGGCATCAAAGGAATGTTATTTCTGAAGGGATAAACAAGGCAAAGAAACAAGGAAAGAATATTGATAATTTGATAAGAGAGGCAAAAGAGCTTCCTGAAAAGATAAGGGAAGGCGAGCAGAGGGAAGCGGTATTGTCCGAAGAAATAAGGAAGATTATGTGGCAGATTCCCAATATAATTTCCAAGGAAACGCCGATTGGAAAGGATGCATCAAAGAACAAGGTTATAAAAAAATACGGGAAGATACCAAAATTCAGCTTTCAGATAAAAAATCATGTCGAGCTGACAGAAAAACTTGGGATTGCTGATTTTGATGCGTCTGCAAGGGTCTCTGGGAACGGGTTTTATTACCTGAAGAATGAGCTTGCATTGCTTAATCAATCATTAATAAGATTTGCTCTTGACTTTATGAAGAAAAAGGGCTATGAATATATTGAAACGCCTTTAATGCTTAATGAAAAATCAATTTATGCCTCTATGGACAAGGCAGCGATTGAGAATTCTGTTTATGCAATTAACGGAGAGGATTTGAATCTGATAGGAACAGCAGAGCAATCACTCTTGGCAATGCATTCAGGCAGGACATTTGAGGAGCAAGAACTTCCAAAAAAGTATTTCTCTTATTCAATGTGCTTCAGGAAGGAAATAGGCGCGCACGGAATAAACGAGAAGGGCTTATGGCGAACGCATCAGTTCAATAAGGTTGAGCAGTTTATTTTCTGCAAGCCAGAGGACTCAAACAAGTTATATAACGAGCTTCTGAAAAATTCAGAGGAAATCCTGAAGGCATTAAAGATTCCATACAGGGTGATTGAGATTTGCTCTGGTGATTTGAGTGACTGGAAATACAGAAGTGCTGACTTGGAGGTGTATAGGCCGACAACAAAAGAGTATGGAGAGGTAATGTCTTTAAGCAACTGCACTGACTATCAGGCAAGAAAACTGGACATAAAGTATATTGACAAAAAGGGCAATAAATCAGTCGTTCACACCCTTAATGATACTGCTCTTGCAACCTCAAGGATTTTAGTTGCATTGATAGAAAACAACCAGCAAAAAGATGGCTCAATAAAAATTCCTGCAGTTCTGCAAAAATATACGGGCTTCAAGAAGATTGAGATTAAGAAGCAGAACAAAAAAGAGAAAAAAATAAAGAGCAAGAATCAAAAAAGAAAAAAATAGAAAGGTGTTATAATTATACATCAAAAAATATAAACGCTATAAAAATGACAAAGGTAAAAGAGTTTAAGGTTACGCCGTGGGAGGTTGAGGGGGAAATAGATTATGATAAATTAGTCAAGGAGTTTGGGATTTCTCCGTTAAGAGAAATGCCGGATGTTTTTAACAGGAATCTGCTGTTCAGAAGGAAGATAGTCTTTGCCCATCGTGACATACAAAGAATTCTTGAGGCGGTGAAGGCAAAAAAGCCGTTTGTCATGATGACTGGCTTGATGCCGACGGGAAAATTCCACATAGGGCATATGCTTCTTGCGCAGCAGATAATATTTTATCAGAATCTGGGCGCTAAAATATATCTTGCTGTTGCAGATATTGAGGCATATCACGCAAGGGGGCAAAATCTGGAAGAGAGCAGAAAAATTGCAATTGAGCAGTATATAACAAATTACATTGCACTTGGCTTGAAGCAGAATAATTGTGATATTTATTTCCAAAGCGCGAGGTCAGATAACCCAAAAAAATCAAATGCCTATTATCTCCTGCAGAACCTTCTCGCAAAAAATGCGACTTTCAATGAGTTCAAGGCAGTTTACGGGGAGATAAGCCCAGGAAAGATGATTTCCTCATTATTGCAGGCAGCAGATATGCTGCATCCGCAATTGCCTGAGTTTGAAGGCGCAATCCCTGTCTTGGTGCCAATAGGAATTGACCAGGACCCCCACATAAGATTAGCGAGAGACATAAGCCAAAGATTTAAGGACTACAAATTTATACAACTAAGTTCTACCTATCATTTATTTGCCAAGGGATTAGGCGGCGGCAAGATGTCTTCTTCAGACCCACTTTCATACATTGCACTTACAGATACGCCAGAAGAAGCCGAGAGAAAAATCAGGAAATACGCATTTTCAGGGGGGCAGCCCACAATAGAGGAGCACAGGAAGAAAGGCGGAAATCCAGACATTGATGTTTCTTACCAGTATCTAAAAATGTTTTTTGAGCCAGATGACAAAAAGCTTCAGCAGATTTATGAAGATTACAAGTCAGGAAAAATGCTCACTTCTGAATTAAAGGAAATTTTGATAGAAAAAATAAGCAAGTTCCTTAAAAATCATCAGGCAGAGAGGCAAAAGGCAGGCAAAGTTCTTGATAAATTTATCTTAAGGGATTAAGCATTCAGGAATACAAAATATTTATAAACATCTTCAGCGTTGAAAAAATATGTCAAACAAGAGGGCCCAAGTCACTTTATTTGTTATTATCGCCATTGCTATTGTTGCAGGAGTCCTGTTGCTTGTTTCGTTAAAGCCAGAGTTAAATCCATTGGCAAAGGAGCCTGAGCCCTCAAGCTACGTTGAGAAATGCATGAGGGATTCTGCGTCAGAAGCATTGGATTTGTTAAGCGCGCAAGGAGGCACTTTAAAGCCGACAGGTTATGCCTTATACAATAACGAAAAGGTTTCTTATTTATGCTACACATCTGACTATTATTCAAGATGCGTCAATCAGCAGCCAATGCTGAAGTATTCAGTTGAGTCAGAAATAACTGATTATGTAAAGCCAAAACTTCAGCAGTGCATTTCTAATTTAAAGCAGCAATACACGAAAAGGGGATACACAATTGAAACAGGGGTAATGCAATTGAAAACAACATTGCAGCCAAAGAAGGTTGTTGTTGAGTTGAGCATGCCTTTGACTCTGAAAAAGGAGGAGGCAAAGAGATATGAAAACTTTGAGGCAATAGTCCTTCATCCTATTTACGACCATATAATGCTCTCCCAGGATATTGTAAATTCAGAAACGCATTACGGGGATTATGACCAGCTGAGTTATATGCTATACAGACCCCAAACAAGCATTGACAAGAAATCGCAGGGAGAAAATACTATTTATATCCTGCGCGACAGGAATTCAGACAAGAGATTCCTGTTCGCAGTAAGAAGTTATGTTATGCCTCCCGGGTTTTAAGAGGTGATAAATAAGATAGGCATATAAAAATGGAAGGGCATGGAGATTAAATATATAAAGAGCAAAGGATATGTAGAAAATCAAGAGGGACATTAAAGAATGCACAAGCAGAGCAAAGTCAAATTAAGGTTGAAAGAAGCAGTAAAGGAAAATCCCCGAATTGTGGGCGAGGCGTTATTCCAGATACTTAATTTAATAATTTCTGTATTTGCTTTCTCTGTTTTTATTGCTGCTGCTTCTGCAGTTGCTTCTCCTTCTGTTAAAGCACAAACCTCTCAGGGATGCTGCGAGAAAATAAAAGACAAAAGCCTTTTCTGCCAAAACTCACTTTTATCAAATTGCGATACAAAATTCTCTTCTGCCCCAACTTCATGCGACTCAACAAGCTTCTGCAAGCTGGGTTGCTGTTATGATTCAAAAGAAGGAACCTGTGCTGAAAACACTCCAAGAAAGGTATGCGACTTGAGCAACGGGACTTGGGATTCAAATGGCAATTGCAATATTCCACAATGCCAGATGGGATGCTGTGTTTTAGGAGACCAGGCAAGCTTAACGACATTAGTGAGATGCAAGAAATTAGCAAGTTATTATGGGTTGGAAACAGATTATCGCTCTGCTGTAACTTCAGAGGCAAGCTGCGTTGCGATTGCGCAGGCATCTGACAAGGGCGCGTGCATTATCACGACAGGCGTTGAAACAACATGCAAACTGACATCAAGGGCGGACTGCAAGGCCTTAACGCATAATGATACTGCCTTCAATAAGGGTTTTCTTTGCAGTGCAGAGCAGTTAGGCACACCATGCACAAGACAGGCAAAGACAGGATGCCTTGAGGGAAAGGATGAGGTTTATTGGTTTGATTCCTGCGGAAATCCTGAAAATATTTATGATGCAGACAAGGTAAGAAGCTGGAATTCTGGGAAGATTTTAGAAAAGGAGAGGTCTTGCGACCCAGCAGACAGCAACGCAAAAGACCCGTCTTGCGGAAATTGTAATTATTATCAGGGAAGCATGTGCGGCAGTGCAAGAACTGGGGTTGAGCCGAGGCCAAGTTACGGCGATTATATTTGCCGAGACCTAAACTGCTATGATACTTATAATGGAAATGATTACAAGCATGGCGAGAGTTGGTGCGTCTTTGATGGGGCAGTGGGCAAAGGTAGGGATTTGGTAGGAAGCAGGCATTGGAGGCATCTTTGTGTTATGGGAGAAGAAAAACTTGAACCTTGTGATGATTACAGGCAAGGAATTTGTGCGCAGGAAACTGCAGAGGTTTCAGGAGGAAAATTCACAGAGGCGATATGCAGGGCAAACGCATGGAAGATGTGCTTTGATTACAATACAAAGCCAAACATGGAAAAATTATGCAAGGACAATAATGACTGCATGTATATGGAATTAAATGTCGGGGCAATAAAATCAAAGATGTGCGTGCCGAATTTCCCACCTGGGTTTGAATTAAAAACAGAAGGGGGAGGAATGTCTGCAAATACATATTGCAGTATGGCATCACAAACATGCAATGTTGTTTATGAAAAAACATTAACAAAGGGATGGGTATGCCGCTCTGGATGCGAATGCAAGGACAAGAACTGGATAAACGCAATGAACAAATGGTGCACATCCCTCGGTGATTGCGGCGGCAAGTATAATATTGCAGGAAAATACACAGAAGATGGCTATCAGATTACAGGAACGCAAAACGAACCCGATAAAAATAGCAGCAATGCAGAAGGCATGGGCCAGTTCGGAGGAATTTTGTTTGCGGGGGGTGTGGCGCTTGGTGCATTTGCACTATTTAATAGTATCAATTTTATAGCCGCACCGATAGTTACACTTGGTAAAGGAGTGAGCGGTCCAGAATTACTAAAAACACTTTCTCCAGCAGAGCTATCTAAACTAAGCCCACTTGCGAAAGCAAAATTAGCTGGTAAAATCCCTTTAGACAAAAATCCCGTTAACTTGAATCAGTGGCTTGAAGCAAATTTCTATCAAGGAAGTTGGGGGAATATAGCTGTAAATGCAGTTGGTGCATATCTTACATCAATTTTAATCAATGGCATGTTTGGCCTAAAAGGAGAGGCTGCGAATATTGTTACAATGACAGGAGTAACTACGGCTATCACAACATCTACTTTAAGTTATTTCGGTCTAGTTGGAGGAAAAACGCAATTTTTACTTTTGGGACCCAAAGGGCCATGGTTTGGTCCTCTTATCTGGGCAGTTGTAGCAATGATAATAGTGGCAATTATATTAAAAGTCATGGGAATAGGAAAAACAAAAACAGAAAAAATAACATTCAATTGCCTTCCATGGCAGCCGCCTTCAGGTGGTGAGGACTGCGAGAAATGCAATAAGGATGCGATGAAGCCATGCAGCAAATATAGATGCGAGAGTTTTGGTGCTTCTTGCTCTTTGCTTAACGAGGGAACGGGAAATGAGACATGCGCATGGCTTGATAAATATGACACAAGTGCACCAACATTAAAGCCATGGCAGGATGTTCTGACAAAAGACCATTCTTATCAGGGCGTTAAGCCGTGCCCGCCTGGGCCAGGATGCTGGAAGATTACAAGAGACAAGGCAACTGATGGATGCATAAAGGCATATACGCCTTTATCATTTGGAATAGAAACAAACGAGCCAGCACAATGCAGAGTAGACACAAATCACACAGCAAAGTTTGATGATATGCAGTTCTTCTTTGGAGATAATCTTTATATGTATAATCACAGCATGCAGATGTCATTGCCTGCACCCGAACATCTGAACGCACAGGCAGAAAGCCCTGAACTGAAGAATGATGGCAAATACACTTTATACATAAGATGCAGAGATGGTAATGGAAACTGGAATTTAGGAGAGATGGCTGTAAGCTTCTGCGTTGAGCCAGGACCAGACACAACCCCTCCAGTAGTAATGAGAACAAGCATTATAAACGGCGCACCTGTTTCAGCAGGCACAACCTCTGCCCCATTAGATATATTCTTAAATGAGCCATCAGAATGCAAGTGGAGCAAGACAGACCAGGCATACGAAAATATGAACAATACATTCACGTGCTCATCAGACATACAGCAGATGGAAGGCGACTTAACCTATAAATGCACAACAACATTGACAAAGATACAAGACAGGGTTACAAACACATTTTATTTCAGATGCAAAGACCAGCCATGGCTTGCTGGCGTTAATGAAAGCGACAGGAATATCAACAAGGAGAGTTATGTTTTCAAGTTAGAGGGAACTATGCCCCTGAATATAACAAGTGTAGGGCCTAATGGAACATTAAAGGGCGGTTCAGAGCCAGTATCAGTTACTTTAACGGTTAATACTGCGAATGGATATAGCAGTGGTGATGCTACTTGCTCCTACGGAACAGATCCAACATATGAGTCAAACATGATTGAGTTCTTCACCACAGGAACTTCACACCATGAGCAAAATCTTAATTTATTGACGAGCGATTACAAGTTTTACATATTATGCAGGGACCTGGCAGGAAACATAGATAAAAATTCAACAAGCTTTAAGGTCGAATTGGATAAAACTGCTCCTTTGATTGTCAGGGTGTATCAGGATGGCGGAATGCTGAAGATAGTGACTGATGAGGAATCTGATTGTCGTTATGGAATTAAGGACTGCAATTATGACTTCTTATCTGGAACAGAAATGCCATTCACAAACTCAACCGAACACACAGCAGAATGGAGAACAGACATAACCTATTACATCAAATGCAAGGACCAGTATGGCAATATGCCTATAGCATCGCAATGCCAGATGCAGGTTAATGCGTATGACGTGCCGAGCGGATAGAATAAGCCCGATATCTATTTCTTTTTCTAAAGATCTTATTCTTCAAAAGGTACACCAAAATACCTAAGATACTCTTTAGTACTAATCAGTTTCTTGTTGCTATCATCTTCTTCTTTGGTTATAAGAAAGTGAGCATAAGTCCCTTCTTCTGTATACACTATATATTTTCCATCTGCTACAAAATTAGCCCCCATTTCTAAAGTATTAGGAGTATGCGTAATCCTCTTGCTCTCGCTCCCGTCCAATTTTTCCAAATAAATGTCATTGTTTCTTCCAACTAATTTATAGTCACCATGAGCATCATAAAACTTTTCGTAGCCAATTTCATTTTGAGTGTTTTGCACAGCACTGCCTGTCGTCGCACACCCAGCCAGCCCCATTAAACCCAATCCTACCACCAAGCAAGCCGCTCCCTTCCTTAATCCATTATAAAATCCCTTATTGCTTATTTCCTGCTTTGCTGAAGTTGCTCCCCGCCTCTCTAAAGGCAAGGCATGCCTTCCTGTGAGTACATCAGATGTATTTTCACCAATTCTTTCCTCTAATTTTTGATTTTGTGGCATTTTAATCCAAAACTCCTGCAAGATTTTTGCCTTTCTCTTTTTCTTGGGCTGTTTCTTTTATAACCTTTGCAATGCCTTCTTTCAGCATCGCTTCACTTGGATACCTGTAAACTGCTTTTACTTCATTGTTATGCTTAATATATACCATGTCCTCATCATCCTCTACTGTTATGCCAGAGTTTTCAGGTACATTGTATTGAGCATTTAATATAGTCATTTTAGTTATCATCTTTAAGTATAGGGCATATTTAAATCTTTCGATTGTAACTATTAGTAAGGGGTGATAAAAGAAAGGTTTATTAAGGTATTATTTTTTAGGTATAGGGGGTATATAAAATATTAATAATAGTAAAGAATAAAAATGAGTTTGGAGAGTATGTTAGATAATATGGATAATAAAATAGTATTTTTCAATACTTTGGGAAGAAAATATGAAGAGTTTAACCCAATTAGCCCCCCAAATGTTGGTTTGTATATCTGTGGTCCTACAGTATATAACTATGCGCATATAGGCAATCTTAGAACTTATATTTTTGAGGATGTTTTAAGAAGAGTTTTAGAATATAATGGCTATAAAGTCAAACATGTGATGAATATAACAGATGTTGGGCATTTGGAAAGTGATGCAGATACAGGTGAAGACAAAATGGAAATTGGCGCAAAAAGAGAGGGTAAATCTATTTGGGAGATTGCAGAATTCTATACAAAAGCTTTTTTTGATGATGAAAAAAAATTAAACATCAAACAGCCACATATTCTATGCAAGGCAACAGAGCACATTAAAGAACAAATAGGATTAATAAAAGGATTAGAAGATAAAGGGTATACCTATAAGACTAGTGATGGTATCTATTTTGATACTTCTAAATTTAGGGATTATGGTAGATTAGCAAGATTAAAAAAAGAAGGATTAAAGGCAGGAGCTAGAATAGAAGTAGGTCAAAAGAAGAATCCCACTGATTTTGCCTTATGGAAATTTTCCTCGCTAAATAAGAAAAGACAGATGGAGTGGGATAGCCCCTGGGGTAAAGGGTTCCCTGGTTGGCATATCGAATGTTCTGCGATGTCTATGAAATATCTTGGAGAGCATTTTGATATACATTGTGGTGGAATCGACCACATACCTATACATCACACTAATGAAATAGCACAAAGTGAAGCTGTAACTGGCAAAAAATTTGTGAATTATTGGCTTCATGGAGAGTTTTTAGTATTGAAAGGAGGTAGAATGGGTAAATCAGAAGGGAATATTATGACTCTATCTGATTTAGAAAAACAAGGTTTTGATATATTAAGCTACAGGTATCTTTGTCTTACAGCACATTATAGGAAACCCCTTGTATTTAGTAAAGAAAATTTACAATCTGCACAGAATGGTTATGAAAGACTGAAAAACCTTGTTTCAATATTAAAAGAGAATCCATTTAGTAAAGATAGTTCTAAAATAAATAGCTACAGAGAAGATTTTATTAATAAAATAAATTATGATATGAATGCACCAGAGGCTATTGCTATATTATGGAATCTTCTAAATGAGAAGGATATAGGGAACAAAGAGAAATATGAATTAATCCAAGATTTTGATAGGGTACTTGGATTAAATCTAACTTATTTATCTAATAGATTTTTAGATAAAATACCAAAAGAAATTAAAGAACTCCTTAACCAAAGAGAATTGTATAGAAAAGAAAAGAATTGGAAAAAAGCTGATGAGATCAGAAAGATTATCCAAGAAAAGGGCTATGAAATATCAGATACTTCAGAGGGTCAGAAAATAAAAAAAGGTGATAAAAATGTTAGGACCCTATAGAGCAACAAAACAAGGCGGAATTACCTATGCAGGAAATAATATCTTCCCTCCAATAAAGAATATACATAAAATAAGGGTTTCTCCGAAAGAATTTATTAAAAGAGTAGAACAATTTGAATCAGATGAAATGTGGTCTCACATAGCAAGGATAAATCATCAAATTAATTTTTCAGTTAATAACTTTTTTAATGAATTTGGGGCTATATTTACTGAACTCCCTTTAACAACTAGGATGATTTCTTCTCCAGGAGCAATTTACGGAAAGGAAGCAATAGATTATACAACAGATACCTGTCCAATAACATTAAAATGGTTTGAGCTTCCAAGAGTTGCATTCCTTTCCGAATCTTCACAAATTTATCTAGAATTAGCGTTACTACAGAGAGATATCAATCAAGTTTATTCTATTTATAGTTCTTTTAGAAAAGAAAAAGCAGATTTTACTCATCTATCAGAATTTCATCATATTGAGTATGAAGCAAAGATTAATCAAACTAAGAATGAGGAAATAGTCCTTTCTTTAATT